>Ga0180431_10004510_pt1 | contig 17371 bp, 10 predicted proteins | sample SS_ome_11_FD_132459 | JGI IMG/M metagenome (GOLD analysis project Ga0180431, IMG submission 132459) | Hypersaline lake sediment archaeal communities from the Salton Sea, California, USA - SS_1_MS_1 metaG | ecosystem: Environmental > Aquatic > Non-marine Saline and Alkaline > Hypersaline >... | reverse complement strand
TTTTGAACGGCGAGACCGTCGGCCAAAGAGACGATGCGGCCGTACCCAATGTACAAAACAACATGGGCATCGGACTCTGGGTCGGATGGCCCGCGTCCTGGGGTGATGATTCCTTCATGGGACTCCTCGATGACGTGCAGATCCACGACCTCGTGTTGCCCGAAGACGAGATCAAGGTCATCATCAAAGGCCAGGGCTATCCCTATGCCCTGGGCCCCGATCCCCAGGACGGCGCCCTTCACGAAGCCACGTGGGTCACCCTGGGCTGGTCGGCGGGCGATTACGCCGTATCACACGATGTGTATCTGGGTGACAACTACGATGAGGTCACGAACGCCACTTTGGCCTCCGATGTATTTCGAGGCAACCAGCTAACCACATTCTACGTGGCCGGCTTTCCGGGCTTTGCCTATCCGGACGGTCTCGTGCCGGGCACGACGTACTACTGGCGAATAGACGAAGTCAACGACGCCGACCCCAACAGCCCCTGGAAGGGTCCCGTCTGGAGTTTCTCGATTCCGCCCAAGACGGCTTATCATCCCGATCCGGCGGACGGCGCCGAGTTCGTCGGCCCGGACGATGTGAGGCTAAACTGGACGGCGGGCTTCGGCTCCAAGCTTCATACCGTGTATTTCGGCGACAACTTCGACGACGTGAATAATGCCGTCCAAGGTGCCCCAATAGGTCTGACAACCTATGAACCCGGACCGCTCGAACGGGAAAAAGTGTATTACTGGCGCGTCGATGAATTTGACGCCGTCGCGACCTATAAAGGCGACGTCTGGAGCTTTACGACGCCCGGGACGGTGGGTCATCCCCAGCCTGCATACGGAGCAGCGGATGTGCAGATGAACGTGACGTTAAGCTGGTCGCCGGCCGATTCGGCCGCGTCGCACCAGCTTTACTTCGGTACGGATAAAGAGACCGTCCGCAACGCCGGTATCGGTTCGCCTGAGGACAAAGGCGCCATGACGCTCGGTGAAGAAAATTACGATCCCGGAGTGCTTGAGCCGCAGACGACCTACTATTGGCGCGTGGATGAAATGGATAGCCAGCCCAACGTGTCGAAAGGCCCCCTTTGGAGCTTTACCACGGGGCGATTCCTGCTCGTCGAAGATTTCGAGGGCTATACCGACGACGACGTGGCCGGTCAGGCTATCTGGCAAAGCTGGATCGACGGATTCGGCATTGCCGATAACGGTGCCCAGGTGGGCTATTTACTCCCCCCGTATGCCGAGCAAACGATCGTTCACAATGGCTCACAGTCTATGCCGCTTCTCTATGCCAACGAAAACGGCGTAACGAATTCAGAAGCATCAAGGACGCTGACAGCGCTGACGGATTGGACACAGGCGGATGTTGCGGAATGGTCGCTCTGGTTCCGGGGCAGTCTGAGCAATGCAGCCGAGCCCCTCTATGTCTCCGTCGCCAACAGCGCCGGGGCGCCGGCGATCGCAGTCCATGATGATCCGAGTGCAGCTACGGTCAACACATGGAGGCGATGGATTGTTCCGCTACAAACCTTCGCCGATCAGGGCATCGACCTGGGCAACGTGGACCAGCTCGCAATCGGCCTGGGCACGACGGGCAACACCGCGGCGCCCGGCGGTACAGGAACATTATACATCGACGATATCCGGCTGTATCGGCCCTGAGAAGGGATTGCACGCAGCGCATTTATCCGCCAACACATTGAACGGGTATTTGTTGGGCCCCGATGCCGATGCATTGTGGGAGGGGCAGGCCCCGTTCTATTTCGCAACTGCGCAAAATGTGAAACCTACATATTCGTCCTTGAAAGGACCTGCCTTTCCATGTTATACTCTGGTTTCTTGATAGAAAGATCGGTTATTGTTCTCAGTGAGTCCCCTGTAGAACCAAATGGTTGTAAGCTTATGATATTTCGGAACATCTTTTCAATGAATGGATTATACGTCATCAACACTCATTTCGATTTACACTTCCTGACGGAACGAAATCCGGGACGACGTTAAAACGCCGGAGCACGCATCAGAATACGACCTATCAGTCACCAATCGCAATAGGCAACTTTGCAGGATCCGTAACCATGTTTAATCCCCGATATGAAGCCATGGCCCCGCAGGAGCGGCGGGCAATGCAGTTGGAAAGACTGCGCTGGTCGCTGCGTCACGCCTACGACAATGTACCGTTTTACCGGAAGAGCTTCGATCAAGCAGGTTTTCATCCGCGTTACCTCCGGGACCTGGCCGACCTGCAAAACGTACCGTTTTTAACCAAACAGGATATGCGTGAGGCCTATCCTTATCAGCTTTTCGCGGTCGGTCTCGATCAGGTCGTGCGCATCCACTGTTCTTCCGGCACCACGGGCAATGCCACGTTGGCCGGCTACACGCGAAAAGACATCGAGACCTTTTCAGAGGTCGTCGCCCGCGCCCTGGCGAGCTACGGTGTGACGGAATCGGATATCGTTCAGATCGCTTACGGATATGGCCTCTTTACGGGTGGGCTCGGGCTGCACTACGGCGTTGAGAAACTCGGCGCTCTGGCCGTTCCGATCTCCGGGGGCAATACGAACCGCCAATTGGTTCTCATCAAAGATCTGGGAACCTCCGTATTGGCCTGCACGCCGTCTTACGCCTTGAATATCGCCGATCATATGACCCGGCAACAACCAACATTCGATCTGACCCAAACCCAACTGCGTATCGGCGTTTTGGGCGCAGAACCGTGGTCCGCACAAATGCGCGCGGAGATTGAAAAACGCTTGAGTATCTCCGCCTACGACATTTACGGCCTCAGTGAGGTGATTGGCCCGGGCGTCGCGGCCGAATGCTCGGCAAAATCCGGGTTACACGTGCAGGAAGATCACTTTTATGCGGAGATCGTGGATCCGGAGACGGGAACCGTATTACCGGAAGGCGAGCCGGGCGAGATCGTCTATACCTCTCTCACCAAGGAAGCGTGTCCGGTGATTCGCTATCGTTCCCGCGATATGACCCGCTTATACTCCGAGTCCTGCCCCTGCGGGCGGACCTCGATCAAGATGGACAAGGTCTTCGGGCGCAGTGATGACATGATGATCGTCCGCGGATCGAATGTTTATCCTTCCCAGATCGAGGCGGTTCTCATGGAAATCGAGGGTACGGAGCCTCATTATCAAATTATTCTGGATCGCCGGGAAGCCCTGGACAGCATTGAAATTCTGGTGGAGATCAACGATAAGGTCTTCTCGGACGAACTCAAGGTCCTTCAAGCCCTGAGCCAAAAGATACACAACCGCATCAAAAGCATGTTGTCGATCTCCGCCAAGATCACCCTGGTCGAACCGCAGACGATTGCGCGCAGCGTCGGCAAGGCCGAGCGGGTCATTGATAAACGAAGGAATCGATAGGGGACCTTATTTATGGAAGTCACACAACTTTCGGTGTTCCTGGAAAACAAGCCGGGACACCTCGAACGAATCCTCGAGATTCTAACCGATGAGAACGTTAACATTCTTACGCTGACCATTGCCGAGACCTCCGATTTCGGCGTGTTGCGCATGCTGGTCAACGACACGGATCGAGCCGTGAAGGCCCTGCGCGACCACCATTTCACCTGCTCGCAGACCGAGGTGCTGGTCATCGGCCTGGAAGACCGGCCCGGCGCCCTGTACCGCGCCTTGCGCAGTTTTTCCCGGCGTGGGCTGAACATTGAATACATGTACGCGTCTAATGAAAAACGGGATGATCTGGCGATGATGATTTTCCGTTTCGAGGATCCGGTCCAGGCGCGTGCCGCCCTGGCTGCGGAAGGATATCGCACCTTGACGCGCGAAGAAATATTGAAAGGTTAAGAGGTGAACGAAGAGATTTTGATGGGCAACGAGGCCGTTGCACGCGGGGCGATTGAAGCCGATTGCCGTGTGGCCGCCGGGTATCCGGGAACTCCCAGTACGGAGATTCTGGAGACCGTGGCCGCGACGGCCCCGGAGATTCAAGCCCAGTGGTCCCCGAATGAGAAGGTAGCCCTGGAGGTGGCGATGGGCGGCGCGCTGGCCGGGGCGCGATCGATGGCGGTGATGAAACACGTGGGACTGAACGTCGCCGCCGATCCCTTGTTTACATTCTCCTATACGGGCATCAACGGCGGACTCGTCATTATCAACGCCGACGATCCCGGTCCCTGGAGCTCGCAGAACGAGCAGGATAACCGTCACTACGCCCGTGCGGCCAAGGTCCCGATGCTGGAACCGTCCGATCCCGAAGAGGCCCGGTCGATGACCCGCACGGCCTTCGACCTCTCGGAGCGATACGATCGCCCGGTCATTGTGCGGATCACCACACGTATTGCGCACAGCCGAGGCGTTGTTGGCCCGCACACGCCGCAGAAAATGCCCTTAAAGCCGTTTGTACGCGATCCGCAAAAATACGTCATGATTCCCATGCACGCACGCTTGCGCCATCCGCGGGTGGAATCCCAGCTCGACGTGTTGAGGGATTTCTCCAACACCTCGGATCTCAACCGAATCGAATGGGGCGACCGAACCCGCGGCATCCTTTGCGACGGCGTGGCCTATCATTACGTCCGGGAGGTCTGTCCGGAAGATTCCATTCTGAAAATCGGGATGGTCTGGCCCCTGCCCGACACTGTAATACGTGAATTCGCCGAAGCCGTGAAAGAACTCTGGGTTGTGGAGGAACTCGATCCCTTCATCGAAAACCACGTCAAGGCGATGGGCCTGACGGCGACCGGAAAAGCCCGCCTGCCGATCATCGGAGAGTTAACACCGGATATCGTGGATCAAGCCCTCAACAACCGGTCCCAACCCCGGGTTGCCGCTTATCCCCGTGCTCTTCCGGCGCGCCCCCCTCAATTGTGCAACCATTGTCCGCATCGCTACGTTTTTGAGATTCTCCGGGATTTGGATCTGACCGTCGTGGGGGACATCGGGTGCTATACCTTGGCCGCCCTGGAACCCTTGCATGCCATGCACACGCAGACCTGTATGGGCGCGAGCATCGGTATGCTTGTGGGCATTGAAAAAGCCCGCGGGAAGGAACAAGCCAGGCGGTCCGTCGCCGTGATCGGGGATTCGACCTTTATTCATTCCGGCGTGACTCCTTTGATTGACATGGTCTATAACCAGGGCACCGGAACCGTCATTGTGCTGGATAACCGGACCACCGCCATGACGGGCCACCAGGAGAATCCCTCGTCGGGCAAAACACTAAAGGGAGAACCGGCGCCGGAACTGGATCTCGAGCAGCTCGCCCGCGCGATCGGCGTGACACGCACCGTGACGCTGGATCCCAAAGACACCACGGCGTTGCGCCGGACAATCGAGCGGGAGATCGACGTACGGGCCCCCTCGGTCATCATCGCCAGACGAAAATGTATTCTGAAAAAATAGGGAAACACATGACCAATATTATTTTCACGGGCGTCGGAGGCCAGGGCATTCTTCTGGCCGCGAAGATCCTCATGGACGTGGCCTTACGAAGTGCTTATGACGTGAAGGAATCCGAAATTCACGGCATGGCCCAGCGAGGAGGCAGCGTGGATTGCCACGTCCGTTTCGGCCGAAAGGTCCATTCGCCCCTGATCCAACGAGGAACCGCCCATTATATTGTTGCGTTCGAGTTGCTCGAGGGCGTGCGTAAGCTGGAATATCTTTCCCCGGACGGCGTGCTTATCGTTGACCGCGGTCGTATCGATCCAGCCCCGGTCCGATGCGGTCAGGCCACCTATCCCCCGGACCTGGAGGGCTGGATTCGACATCACATCGCCCGTCACGCCATCGTCAACACTCAGGACGACCTCAAAACGATCGGGTTCAAAAAGGCCTTGAATATCATGCTGCTGGGCGTCCTTTCTCGTTATCTGGATTTCGAGAAGGCCCTCTGGGAAGACAGCATTCGTTCCCTGGTCAAAAGCAATACGGTGGACCTGAATCTCAAAGTTTTTGAGCGGGGCCGATCCCTTCAGGCGATCAACGCTTGATTGCGGGCAGATAGATCCTGCTTCTATCGACAATGACGGGTCGGTATCATCCGGGGATTTTCCTTGACGGCAGGCTATCAGAATTGGTATAAAAATAGTATAGAAATTCTGTAAATTGTCGTTTCTTGTTGTTGTTTGACAACCGTGGATGAAACACGGCAAATGTGCAGAGTGTCATGGGTCGTGTCATCTCAAACGCTCTACTTGTGAAGGAGGATTATTATGTGGAAGAAGAGACTTTGCCTGGCCGTTATCGCTGCGCTGATTCTGACAACCGGAACCGCTATGGGCGACGCTATAACCGGTTTAGAGGGGTACTGGCCTCTGGATAACGATGCACAAGACTTCTCCGGAAACGACCGGCATGGAACCATTATCGGAGATCCGCAGTTCGTCGCTGACGGCGTGTTCGGCGGGGCCCTGGATTTCGACGGCGATGATTATATCATCATGGAAGGCTACAAGGGCATTCTGAGTCCGCCATGGACACTCGCCGCCTGGATCAAGACAACCGCCGCCGGGGACCTGGACATTGTCAGTTGGGGAACCGAAGGCGGCGGCTTGAAAGTCGAATTTCGCCTCCATGACGGCCGGCTCCGCATCGAGCACGGCAACGGAAACAACCGCGGCGACGCCGAAATCCATGACGGGGAGTGGCACCACGGGGCCGCCGTTCTGCCGGAAGAGGGCGTGATGAACGATGTCCTGTTCTATCTCGACGGCGAACCGCTCGATGTCTTCCAGATCGGAAACGGAGACAATCCGTTCATTACGGCCGAGGGCATCGATTTCAATATCGCCCGCAGCGGCCCCAGGGGGGATCGGCAATTCATCGGTGTGCTCGATGAAGTGCGCATCTACAGCCGCCTCCTGAGCCAGGACGACATTCACGACGTCATGGAAACCTCGGCGGCCGGGACGAATCCGTTGGCCACCGGCCCGGTCCCAATGGACGGTGCCTTACATGAAGACGTCTGGGTTAATCTCAATTGGAATGCCGGAGCCTTCGCCGTTTCGCACGATGTTTATATAGGTGATGTTTTCGACGATGTGAACGATGCCACACGAGACTCCGATGTATTCAGAGGAAACCAGCCAACTAATTTTTACGTCGCCGGCTTCCCCGGGTTTGCTTTTCCGGAGGGTCTCGTTCCGGGCACGACGTACTATTGGCGAATTGACGAAGTCAATGACGCGGACCCGGACAGTCCGTGGAAAGGCGACACCTGGCGTTTTACCGTTCCGCCCCGAATCGCCTACGATCCCAATCCCGCTGACGGCGCCGAATTTGTGGATCCGAGCATCACGCTGAGCTGGAAGGCCGGGATGAATACGAAATTGCACAGTGTTTATTTCGGCGATGATTACGACCAGGTGAGCAACGCCGCTGGAGCTGCGTCTCAGATAAACACGACGTACGATCCGGGTCCGCTTGAGGCGAATAAAACATATTACTGGCGAGTCGATGAATTCGACGGCGCCGTAACGCAAAGAGGCGATGTATGGAGTTTCACAACATTACCCGCCATTGAGGTAACCGATCCGAATCTTCTGGCGTGGTTCAAGCTGGACGAGATATCGGGATCGACCGCCGTGGACTGGTCGGGTCACGACAGTCATGGAATCTTGAAAGGAACGGCCCACTGGGTTGTTCCGGGTCCCATCGGTGAAGCCGCTTTAAACTTCGGACTCAACGGGTACGTGGCCATTCGAAACCTCCATTACAACAGCGATGATTACACGGAATTAACGGTGAGTGTTTGGATGCGCACAACGAATCCGGGCGAGCACATCATTGCCGGGTTTGGCCGCGATCAATACTGGCGCGTCGGGATCGACAGCTACAGTGCGGGTCTGGGCCTGATCGATTGGGACATCATGACCAGCACAGGACAGATAGAGCACGCGAGCGTGACACGCGTGGACAACGGATTCTGGCATCACGTCTGCTGCGTGTTTGACAGAGGCCGAATGAGCATCTATATCGATGGCCGGCAAGACTCGACGATGGTTGGCGGCGCCACCTTCGGGAGCGGCCAGGTTCGCTACGGCTTCCTCGGCGCCGATTCTCTGGCCACCGCCTTTGATGGGGAGAGGGACTTTATTAACGCCTTCTTGGGAGATATGGATGATTTCCGCATCTACGACAGGGCGCTGACGCAGGAGGAAATCACTGTGGTGATGCGAGGTGATCCGTTAGTCGCCTGGAATCCGAATCCGACCAACGGTTCGACACCCGACATCGATTCGGTCCTGCCTCTGAGCTGGTCGCCCGGCGATAACGCCTCCCAGGACGATGTGTATTTCGGTATGGACAGAAACGCCGTAGATAATGCCGACCCCTCCGACACGACCGGTATTTATCGAGGGCGCCAGAATGTCACGACCTATACGCCCTCCGAAGGCGTCGAATGGGGCGGCGGACCGTACTACTGGCGGATCGACGAGATGAATACCGATGGATCGATCACCCAGGGTTCCGTCTGGACCTTTACCGTCGCCGACTTCATTCTCGTGGATGACTTCGAGAGCTACACGGATAATGACACAGACGGCGAAGCGATCTGGCAACATTGGATCGACGGTTTCGGCGTGGCCGGAAACGGCGCACAGGCAGGATATTTGATGCCTCCGTATGCCGAACGAGCCATCGTCCACGGCGGCAACCAGTCCCTTCCGTTGCTGTACACGAATACGCTCAGCGTGACCAATTCCGAAGCGGCGCTGACATTGACCAGCCCGCGCGACTGGACGCGCCACAACCCGGTGAATTTATCTTTATGGTTCCAGGGCGATCCGGCGAATTCGGCGGAGCCGCTGTATGTAGCGGTCTCCAACGCCAGTGGTTCACCCGCCATAGTTGCCAATAACAACCCAGCGGCGGCGACACTCGACGTCTGGACCGAATGGCGCGTCCCCTTGCAGGAATTCTCTAACCAGGGCATCAATCTGAGAAACGTGGATAAGATAGCCGTCGGCCTCGGCACAATGTCCGGGATGACAGGAGTCGGTGGATCAGGCACGATATATATTGACGATATCCGACTTTACCAGTAGAAAGAACACCTGGAAAACAAGATAACGACAGATAAGGACAAAACGCGCCAGGTTATCATAAACCTTGACGGAGTCACTTGCCCTCCCATAAGACAAGGAGTCCTGGTATGCTTAAACCAAGAGCCTTTACGCTCATAGAGCTTCTGGTCGTGATTGCCATTATCGCTTTACTGCTGGCGATCCTGATGCCCTCTCTGCAAAAGGCGCGACATCAGGCTCGACGGACAGCCTGTGCGGCCCATCTGAAGTCCTGTGGGTATGCCGGCGTTCTTTATAGCAACGATAATGAGGGCCAGTTTCCGTATTGTCACATGGAAGTCTCCCCGGGGTCGGGCAGCTACGCCGTTTGGGTCCAGGGCCGTCAAAACGATCCCGAGACGAAGGGTTTCATGGCTCACGGCCTGTTTTTCTATCATCAACTGATAACCGAGCCGGAGTTGTTCTACTGCCCCGGCAACAACAATCCGACGCTCCAATTCGGGAAACTCCCCCCGAACGACTCAAACAGGGGCGGTGGATGGCCAAGCGGCGGACATGTTCCCGAAGACCTGGGTCCCAATCAAGCCTGGGTGCAGACGACCTATCATTACCGGTCCCTATGGGATGAAAAGAAATGGCGGGCGGTGAATTCCGTCCAGGACTCCGGCGGCATGGCGTTCATGGCGGACGTCTTTTCCGATCCGAGTCGCGGCCTCCAGTATCACCACAAAGACGGGTACAATGTGGCCTACACGGACGGCCACAGTGAATACGTCAAGGATCTGGAAAAGGAGGTCCAGGAATTCGGAGGCGGTGCAACCTATCACGTGGATCACAGCCGCCAGGATTTTGTCTGGAAGAAATTCTTTGACAAGCTCACAAAGTATGATCCCCATCAAGACTATTAGCTTCACTATCCCGAATCCAACATTTCACTTGTACTGGAAAGGTGAATTTTGATTATGGATCGACGTAACTTTCTGAAGCATTTTATATTCGCCGCGAGTTCGGCGGCGCTATCTCGCTTTCCGGGCTGGACCGCCTCAGCTTCGGGCAATAATAACGTGCGGCTTCGAGAAAACGGGAAGCCGCCCAATATCATCTTCATTCTGGCGGACGACCTCGGCTACGGCGATCTATCGTGCCTAAATACCGATTCCAAAATATCCACACCCCACTTGGATAAGCTGGCGTCCGACGGGATGGTCTTCACCGATGCCCACTCCGGCTCGGCCGTCTGCACACCCACCCGATACGGCATTTTGACCGGGCGTTATTGCTGGCGTTCCCGTTTGAAAAAGAGCGTCCTGTGGGCCTGGGATGCGCCGCTCATTGAGCCGGACAGGCTCACCGTCGGTGCATTGCTGAAAAAACACGGCTACAGCACGGCGTGCATCGGCAAGTGGCATTTGGGTTGGGACTGGCCCACCGCCGACGGATCAAATATTAACGACAAGATCGCTCTCGGACAGTGGGAGACAAAAGACCGTAATGCATTCGGAAGAAAAGTCGATTTTACCCGTCCTATCGCTAACGGTCCTACAACGCGAGGATTCGATTATTACTTCGGCGACGACGTTCCAAACTTCCCGCCTTATTGCTTTATCGAGAACGACCGAACCGTCGGCATCCCCACAGAGCAAAAACCGGGTGACATGTTCGGAACGCCGGGTCCGATGATTGAAGGCTGGCAATTGGATCGTGTCATGCCCACGCTGACGCAAAAGGCCGCCGACTATATCAAAGCGCAACCGAAGGTTAAACCCTTTGCCAAAAAGGCCGCAAGTCCCTTCTTTCTATATTTTCCGCTGACGGCGCCGCATACCCCCATTGCGCCCACTAAGCAATTTAAGGGAACGAGCAAAGCCGGCGCCTATGGGGACTATGTCCAGCAGGTGGACTGGACCGTCGGGCAAATTATCACGGCGCTGGAGCAGACGCACCAAGCCGATAACACGCTGCTGATCTTCACCAGTGATAACGGCTCGCCGGGACGCGACGGGACGAACATGAGCGGGCCAACCAACTCGGTACGCAAGTACGGCCACAACCCGAGCTATATCTACCGTGGGATTAAGGCCGATATATGGGAAGGCGGCCATCGCGTGGCGTTCATCGCCCGGTGGCCGGGCCGGATCAAGCCCGGTACGACGAGCGATGAGACAATCTGCCTGACTGACTTTCTGGCCACAGCCTCCGACATCCTGGGAGAAAAACTGCCCATGGACGCCGGTGAAGACAGCTTTAGCCTCCTGCCATATTTGTTGGGTGAGGTACGGAAAGAGCCGAGACGCAAAGCGGTCGTGCACCACTCGATCAACGGATTGTTCGCCATACGAAGCGGCCAGTGGAAGCTCATCGACGGCGCCGGATCGGGCGGGTGGTCGGGTAAAGGGGATGGCCGGCCGGGCCAGCTCTATGATATGCAGGCCGATCCGGGAGAACAGAACAATCTGTATAATCATCCAGAGCATCAACATATTGCGGAGCGACTCAAAGCTCGTTTAACCGAGTATAAGAAAAACGGGCGGAGCAGGCCCATGATATAGCGGGAAATGTAAAAATCAAAATGCAAAATGAAGAAATCGTAGGGACGGGCCCCCGTGGCCGTCCGAATACGACGATAGAAAACGGACAGGCACAGGGGCCTGTCCCCACGAAGCTTTTTATAAGGAGGATTATTATGTGTAAGAAACTCATTGGCCTATCGATCTTTGTTTGTCTTCTCAGTATGATCCTGACTGACGCGACGAAAGCGGAACTCGTCGGCTGGTGGAAACTCGACGGCAACGCCGCCGACGCATCGGGCTACAATCATCCCGGCACCCTGTTCGGAGACCCGCAGTGGGTGGATGGAAAGATCCGCGGCGCGCTGCAATTCGGCGGGGTGGACGATCGCGTCGAGATACCCGGGACCAGTCCGGGCGAGGGTTTCGCCGGCTCTGAGGGTGAAGTCACCTGGGCGGTTTGGTTCAAGACGGCGGGCGGGGGGGCCCTCAACACCGTCATGTGCCTGGGGCCCGCCGGTGCGGCCCACGTGCGAGGCAACCGGTCCATCAACATCGAGATCTCCGGCGTGATCATGATCCGTGCTCACAGCGTTGGGGACCTGACGGCGATCAACTCCAGCGGCACGGTCAACGATGACGAGTGGCATCATGTAGCCGTACCCATTGCATTCGAAACGGACGGAACCAATGACACCATGAAGGTCTATATCGACGGCGATCTGAGCAAAGGGTATGAAACCGACTCGATCAACATTAACCAGCATAGCGCCGACGCCGCGGATTTTATTATCACGCTCGGCGCCAGGGGGACGACGCCGCTTAACGGCTTGATCGACGACGTGCGTATTTACGATCATGCCCTATCGGAAGTCGAGGTTCTCAGCGCCATGGAAAGCAAACCGTGGCCCTACGCGCTGGGTCCCGATCCGGCCGACGGCGCCTTGCACGAAGCCACATGGGTCACGCTGTCCTGGGCGCCGGGCGAATTGGTGGTCTCGCACGACGTATATATGGGCGATACATTCGAAGGCGTCGATGAAGCCACGCGCGATTCCGATATCTTTCGAGGCAACCAAACGGCAACGTTTTACGTAGCCGGTTTTCCGGGTTTTGCTTATCCCGACGGTCTGACGCCGGGCACGACCTACTATTGGCGGATCGACGAGGTCAACGACGCCGATCCGAACAGTCCGTGGAAAGGGCCGATCTGGAGCTTTTCGATTCCGCCCAAGACTGCTTATCATCCCAATCCGGCCGACGGAGACGGAATTGCGGATACGACCGTGAGCTTAAGCTGGACACCGGGCTACGGAGCGATATTGCATACGATGTACTTCGGCGACGATTTTGACACCGTTGCAAATGCCGCGGTGGGTATTCCCGTAGGATCGGCGAGCTACGATCCCGGCCCGCTCGAAGCGGAGAAGGTTTACTACTGGCGGGTGGATGAATTCGACGGCGTCAGTACCCATAAGGGCGACGTCTGGGCCTTTTCGACGCCCGGCGCGGTCGCTAATCCACAACCGTCTAACGGCGCCGACGATGCCTCTATGGCAACGATATTAAGCTGGACGCCGGCGACGAACGCCTCCTCGCATGAGGTCTATCTCGGCCCGGACAAGGAAACCGTGCGAAGCGCCGATACGACCTCGCCCGAATACAAAGGCTCCAAGGCGCTGGGAGAGGAAAGTTATGACGCCGGACTGCTCGAAGCAAATACGACCTACTATTGGCGCGTGGATGCCGTTGTGAATGGCAGCGCGGTCAAAAGCCCTGTCTGGACGTTCACGGTGGGGGCTTATCTTCTGGTTGATGATTTCGAGAGTTATACCGATGACGATCCGAACAACGAAGCGATCTGGCAAACGTGGATCGACGGATTCGGCGTCCCCGACAACGGCGCGCAGGTCGGCTACTTAATGCCGCCCTATGCCGAGCAGGCGATTGTCCATAGCGGCTCTCAATCCATGCCGCTCCTGTACGTCAACGAAGCCGGCGTCACAAATTCGGAAGCGTCGATGACGCTCACGGCGCTGCATGACTGGACGACGGCAGGCGTTGAAGAACTATCGCTCTGGTTCCGGGGTAGTTCATCCAATGCGCCCGAACCGTTATATGCGGCCATCGCCAACAGCACCGGTTCCCCTGGAATCGCAGCCCACGACGATCCCAGCGCGGCGACCGCCGGCACCTGGCGTCAGTGGCGCATCGCACTCCAGGCATTCGCCGACCAGGGAATCGATTTGACCAACGTGGATAAGATCGCCATCGGCCTGGGCACAACGTCCGGGATGACAGGGGCCGGTGGATCTGGTACGATATACATCGATGACATCCGGCTGTATCGACCGGAGCCATAACCCCAAAAACCAAAACCGAAAAGAGAAAATCAGGACGGACGCAGAAGCTTCATTTGAGAAATTCAAGGCTGAAGTTAACCTCGTGACCGAGCGCTGTACACGATTGAGCTCAGGGGCGGTGACGGTTTACGTTCCTCGATCCGGCAAAGGACAAAGAAGTATGAAACGAAGTCGTATTTCGTACAGATCAACAAGAGGTCGGTCAGCCGGCTTTACACTCATTGAATTGCTCGTCGTGATCGCCATCATTGCATTGCTGATGGCCATATTGATACCGGTCTTGAAAAAAGGCAGAGAAGCCGCACGCATGATCTCTTGTGCCAGTAACCAAAGACAGGTCATTATGGCCCTTGCGGCCTATGCCCAAAACAATGAGTCCAGGTTGCCGCCCAGCTCCGCCAAAGTGAGTAGTTCGGGATGGCATCGACCCAATGATTTGAATTGGATGCAGGACTACTGGTCTATTACCAGACCGCTTACAGACGCGGAAATGGCATCCGTCGAAGACCGTTATCATTACGTAGGTAAGTATTTAGGCACTATTTTAAAGGAAGGAAAAGTCTTTAATTGCCCCTTGTCGGGCATTAAAGATAATGACGTGTGGCCTCCCTATGGCACGCCCGCCGGGACGTATGGGGAGTTTTATCTAAGCGGGCGTTATGCCTTTCTGCCCTGTACTTATTCCCTCCTCTGGAGTTTCGACGGATATAATCCGCCGGCAAGCGGAGGCACAAGACCTTTTGACGCGCCCAATACGATGGCGGACAAGAATACCCTGGTCATTCAAGACACATTGATGTACCTGGAAAGCAATCCGGAAGTCTCCTGGTACCCGAATCCTGCCGATGCACATTATAGCTATTATAGCTGCCATCCCTTTAGAAGGGGGCTCCGGGCCGGACCGTATTATGGCCTTAAAGCAGACTTCTCCAGCATTCTGCCCAAAAATATGAACAGCCTGAAATTAAACGCCGGATATCTCGATGGTCACGTGGACAAATTCAGTGCGACCGAATCTGTTTACATGACGCATAACAATTACGCCCATAACTGGATTGCTCCGATATATAGATAGAAACGCTAAATATAACTGAATATTGGGTATTTGATGTTGGGTGTGTGGCCCGGCATATGCAAATCACCCGTGAATGGTGACCTTTTTTAGAGGAGGATCATTATGTGTAGGACGTTGATGTATTTTGTCCCTTTCGTTATTGGGTTGGGTTTTGGCCTGACAAGAACAGCCGATGCACATCTGGTTGGACATTGGACGTTTGACGAGAACGCCGGTACAAATGCGGCGGACTCTTCAGGCCAGGGCAATGAAGGTACCGTCGAGGGGAACGCCCTCTGGGTCGCAGGGAAAATGGGCACCAGCGCCCTGAATTTCGATGATAGCGACGACATCGTCGTCATCGAAGACGCGCCATCGTTAGACATCGAAGATGCCCTCACCATCTCTCTATGGGTGAACACGCCGGAAGTCGCCAATCCCAACCATATGGTCACCAAGCAGCCGAGCGGGACAGCGCCGGATAACTACCCGGGCAATTACGAATTCAGAGTCAAGCAAAACACGATCCAATTCCTCCACCAGACCTCGGAAAGTACAGACTACAGCGAGTATCATTCCATATCTGAGATTACGGCTAACGAATGGCACCACGCCGTGGTATCTGTTGTGGAAGGCGGCCTCGTGGCCTTCTATCTCGACGGGGGCCCCGCCGGGAGTCTCCCGCAGTTAGACACCTTTGGACTGTTGAACGACAATTCCCTGAGAATAGGAGGCCGAAAGGACAGCCACTTCTTCAACGGTATTCTGGACGACGTCTATATCTACAATCGGGCATTGACGCTCGACCAGATTAAGGGGCTCGGGGAGGGCATCGAGCCCACCTTCTTTAGAGCAGAGGACCCTTCCATCGAAAACGGCGCTGTTCACGAAGAAACGTGGGCCAGTCTTTCCTGGTCGCCCGGCGAGACCGCCGTCTCCCATGATGTCTATTTGGGCGACGATTTCGACGCTGTGAACGATGCGACGCACGAGAGTGAGACATTCCGAGGGAACCAAACCGCCACGCTTTTCGTTGTCGGTTTTCCCGGGTTTCCTTATCCGGACGGTCTTGTCCCGGGAACAACCTACTACTGGCGAATCGACGAGGTCAATGACACCGATCCGGACCATCCGTGCAAAGGGTACCTCTGGAGCTTCTCGATTCCTCCTCGAACCGCTCACGATCCCGATCCGGCGGACGGCGCCGAGATCGACGACCCGAATAATGCAAGCCTGAGCTGGACACCGGGTTTCGGGGCGGTACTCCACACGGTCTATCTCGGCGACGATTTCGACGAAGTGAACAATGCGACCGAGGGTTCCCTTGTCGGATCGACAACCTACAGCCCCGATCCGCTCGAATTAGCGAAGGTTTATTACTGGCGGGTGGACGAGTATGACGCCGTTGAGACGTATGAAGGCGAGGTTTGGACCTTCACGACGCCGGGCGCCGTCGGGCATCCCCAACCGGCCAACGGCGCCGCCGACGTGGCGATGGCAACGATCCTAAGCTGGACGCCGGCAGACAACGCCGGATCGCACGAGGTCTATCTTGGCCTGGACAAAGAAACGGTGCGCAGCGCCGATACCACGTCCCCCGAATACAAAGGCTCCAGGACGTTGGGAGCGGAAAGTTATGACGCCGGTTTGCTCGAAGCGAATGCGACCTACTATTGGCGTGTGGACGCCGTTGTTGATGGCAGTGCGGTCAAAGGCCCTGTCTGGACGTTCACGGTGGGTGCGTATCTTCTGATCGATGATTTCGAGAGCTACACCGATGACGATCCGAACAACGAAGCGATCTGGCAAACGTGGATCGACGGCTTCGGTATTCCGGATAACGGCGCACAGGTTGGTTATTTAATGCCCCCGTATGCCGAGCAGACGACCTTCCATGGCGGCACTCAATCCATGCCCCTTATCTATGACAATACAACCGGTGCTACATATTCGGAAGGGACGCTGACGTTGACCGGTCAACGAGATTGGACCGAACAGGAAGTCAGTCTTTTGACCCTCTGGTTCAAGGGCGCTTCGGACAATGCGGCCGAACCGCCATACGTCTCGATAGCCAACAGCGACGGCAACTCTGCGGTAGTCGCCCATGAGACTCTCGACGCGGCTCAGACAATGACGATGTGGACACAGTGGGCGATCTCGTTACAGAGCTTCGTCGATCAAGGGATCGATCTGGCCGACGTAGATAGCCTTGCGATTGGTTTAGGGAGCAAGGGCGGCCCAACGGTTGGAGGTGCCGGAACGGTCTTCATTGATGATATACGCCTGGTGAAATGACTATAAGGATTTCAAAAATCAATAAAGAAGACACTGTAGCATAATTACCTGTTAAATCATATTTGATTGCGTTCAGCATGAAGGACCTCAATTGTCTGATATCTCCCCGTAGCTTGTTCTTCTCGTTGCATATCCATGGCAATGCGCTGACT
>Ga0180431_10004509_pt1 | contig 17373 bp, 24 predicted proteins | sample SS_ome_11_FD_132459 | JGI IMG/M metagenome (GOLD analysis project Ga0180431, IMG submission 132459) | Hypersaline lake sediment archaeal communities from the Salton Sea, California, USA - SS_1_MS_1 metaG | ecosystem: Environmental > Aquatic > Non-marine Saline and Alkaline > Hypersaline >... | reverse complement strand
GATGGTTTTAGGTCTAGGGATAACTACATCAAGTAGGAGGAATGACCACTCATGAATTCCATGAGGCTATCTGAGGCGAATGCTGAAGATAGCAACACGCAAAACTCAGAAATATGTCGGTGTGTGGGCTACCGTGAACGCCCACAATGCCTCGGTAGCTCAATGGCGGAGCGGTCGACTGTTAATCGGCAGGATGAAGGTTCAAGTCCTTCCCGAGGCGATGAGGTGAAATTATGGAAATAAAAGACATGCCAAAACTGGAAAGTCCGTTTGTAAGAGAAAAGAATGAAAAGGGAGAATACGTCGTAACTCCGAAGATTGCAGAGGGGTATGAATGGGTGTTTGAAGATGAGGGTGTTATGGCAATAGAGAAACTACATGGTAGCAATGTAAGTATCTATATCCAAGATGGTAACATAACAGGAGCATGGAATAGAACTGAAAGATTACCATTCTTCAACAAAACAAAAACACATATGGTAAAAGGATTGTTGAATTCCTACCACAAAGGATACATGGAATTCCTTCCTGATGGTCAACATTTTGGTGAAATGATAGGTCCAAAGATAAATGGTAATCATTACAAACTCGAAGAATGTTTGTGGATCCCTTTCGAATCGTATGGACAGAAACATCTTAGATACAAATCATGGGGGAAGTACCCGAAAGATTTCGAGACTATCAGTAAATGGTTCAAAGAATTACAGCCTCTCTATAATATACGAATCAACGGAGACAAAGCAGGATTCGTAGAAGGAGTTGTCTTTACTCATCCAGATGGTAGAATGGCTAAACTTAGAAAGGATATGTTTGATTGGTTCGAAGGTAAAAGACATCATGGTGATACAAATGAGGGCTAATCAAGGTTTCGTTGTGAGATACCAGAAGAGCAGGATAGGACATGCGATTAACCATCACAAGAATCGACTAGCCAGATTCAAGGCAGCGGGAGATCCAGACGGGATAATCAGGGAGGTTCAGGCGGTTAAGTTCCTCAAAGGAATGAGAAGAGCCAGAATGGCCGAAGTAGCAAGGAGGGCATAACGGTGACACTTCCTAAATCCCAATTCCTCGGTTACAGAGATGCTAGACATGTAGGTAAGGCAGTCAGACAAGCCGAGAGGAATCTCGAGAGACACAAGAACAACCGTAACTGGCGAGCCGTAGCAGAAACAGCACAGGGCTTGGTATTACTGGAAGGTCTGCAAAGACAGATGGAGAAAAAGGAATATGGTGATGGGAAATGAACAAAGAAATTGAAATAAAAAATGCTAAGATAGAGGATACATTTTTGGGTGTGGAAGACCACGGAATTCTAACATTTATGTTGTATCTAGACTATGGAGGGTGTGGTCAAGCAGCTGGTTCATATTCATTAGGCTCAGGCAACCCTAGACAGTACTCATCATGTGAGATAATAGAAAAGATTTTGGAGATTGCAGAAGCAGAGAAGTGGGAAGATTTGAACGGTAAATTCATACGAGTAAAATGTGAATGGAATAAAGTTCATGAGATAGGGCATCCATTGAAAGACAAATGGCTTAATTTTGCTGAATTTTTCAAAAAGAGGACTGATTAGCATGACTGACGATAAAAAACTTGAGGAGATTTTGCATAAAGTATTACAAACAGAAGGTAGAGGTTATATCTCAAGTATCCATGATAGAGAGAACGAAGCTAATCTCTTTAGTCCAAAATTAGCTTGGAAAATCATGGAAGAAGCACAAAAACAAACAGCCCTCCAAATCTTCGAGGCAATTTATGGTATATTAGACGATGCAGAGGATGTCGTTTGGATAAGCGATGGATGTACACTTCATGATGCAATAGAAAATGTTGAAATAGAAATTTTAGGCAATAATAAGATTGGAAGGAAGAGACTAGGAGAAACTAAAGAAGAAGTTAAAGAATTAATTAAAGAATTAAAAAAGAAAAGTTGGTACTGTATATGTGGCCAAAAATTCTCATATGAGATGTTTTGTAAATTAAAAGAGGTTGAGGAGAAAGCATCTGTCCATGGCGTGCACTTAGTAAAGATTTGTTCTTCTTGTGGCCGAACTGGTCCATATGACAGACGTCCACCAACAAAAGAAGAACAAAAATCCTTTGGGGTGGATATATGAGATGGTTATGGATATTGATTATGGGATTTATTCTACTGCTTCTATTGGGAGTATTTATGGATCTGGCGTTCTCAAGTACTGCTTGTAGAAAAACTACTCCAAATGGGTATCACCATATTCTGTGTGAAGGATCTAATTTATTTCCTCCTCTTACTTGCACATACGAAAACCAATCCTGGCATCGGTGCACCAAAACATTCTCTGGAGATAAATTAATTGAGGATACTTGTAAGGAGGTAGATGACTGATGGAATATATATCAATATTGTTTTGGACTCACCTAGCAATAGGTTGTTTTGTCTATATGTATATACTATGGGATCTAATGAACTTACATGGAGAAATAAAGAAATCAATTATTGATCTACAGCTGAAAATAGATGACATGGATGATTAGTGTCAAAACGAGGAAAATTATAATAAAAGTTTTGGTTGTTTGGGGTAGCCTAAACGTTTAAGAAAAATTATGGAGAAGTGATATATATGGACAAAAATATCAAATGTTGGATTTGTGAGGAGAAACCATGTGAACACATAAGATTACGTTGTCCCTTTTGTGAGATTGTACAAACATTTACATTACAAGATGTAAAATACGAAGTTAATAAACTCGATGAAGTCGATGACAGTTTTCTGGAATGTTTTTTTAAATGTAATAATTGTGATTCTGAGATACATTATAAAAAAGGAGATCTATTACTATCTGAATATCTTGAGAAAGTAAAAACAACTAAAAAATAATTTATTGTTTGTAAACAATATATGGATTCTTTTTCTTTCCTTTCACTTTAACTTGGGCTACGGCATAATCTTCTTTACCAAATTTCTTTTCTGCTCTCCTTGCATCTGCCATAGTTTCGCAGACATACATCCTCTTCCATGTTTTAGATTTCATATTATCACTTCTTTTAACTGATTACACCTGCTATAGCCTCACCTTCCAAAGTGGAAAAGTGTGGTGTTAGTTTATGGATTTGTGGTTTTGGAAAAAAACATAAAAATCGAGGATTTCTCCTCGATAAATAATCTATCTTCTTGTGCTAAATGAGTTCACAAGTACATAAATTATAACACCAGCAATTACCACAATTCCAAGAGGCTGGACTAAATCAACCATATCCTCAAGTACTTCAAGACCAGTATCTGTGATGTTTGCTTCTGTTGAATTAACATCCATTGTGTCTCCAACTTTTGCCATAATCAAAGCAACAAAAGCTGCGCCGATAAGTGCAACACCTAAACCGATAAATGCTCCCATAACTCCAGAGAGGTCCATGCTTCCTTTCTTGTGTCCTTCTAAAGCTTCTTTTGCTTTAGCCTTTGCAATTGCCCATTGCATCTTCATACTCATTTTTCATCAAACTCCCTCCTTCCTGGTTCAAAAACAAAATATGAGTTTATAAATTTATGTACACGTTAAAAATCGCTCCATTTACTTTTGCGTTTGGGTTTGCTATAACTAAAAAGAGAATCTAGTTGGTCAGTTGTTGCTATGTTTTCAACTAGCTTATCAATAATAATAGGGACAGACGTTCCATACCTCTGTCCTATTATACTGAGTTTCTTATGGGTTTTTTTATAAACCCTTGCCGATTTCGTTGACTTTGCCATATCTCTCTCCCTTTACACTGGATAACCAAGATCGTGTGAAGTGATAGAATAGTGACAATACTAGCCACAACATCAGAGCTATCAGAACCCACATCATAATTTGTACTGTGGCAAAAGTCAATTCTGCTAGGTCTGTGTGAACAACTATGTCTGCCCAACCTGCATGTTCAACTGCAAGGCCCCTATACACTCCTGCAAAGACACCAAAGAGAGCTAACCGTTTCCAGATCCACCCTTCGCATGTGTGATAGAAATAAAGAAATAGGCCTATTATCGCGCAAGATTGAATCGCAGATGCTATAAACATTTCCTCTAATGCCATTGTTAACCCCTCCTCTTATCTAATAATAACATGAATATCCCCAAAGCAAGTAAGATACCATTTGCTACAATAACCCAGTACTCCACCATGCTCATATAATTCTCTATTGCAAGAACTATCATTGTCACAAAAGAAGCATAGACAATTGCTTTTGATCTTCCATACTGTATTCCATAACCGAACAGAGCTATCCAGACAAGTAGTGGAAACGCTATTCCAATCATTCCATCTGATAGTTCGTTTGACTTTTCTAACAAGCCAGTAAATCCAGTTATGTTTGAAAAATTTCCCATGCTATACCTCCCACTTGAAGATCAAACTCATTATTCTAAATGCCAAGTATATTGTGAATAGTGTCACAACTACGACTGCGAGTACTCCAAAATAATGCCAAGGACTTGGTAGGTTGGTTAGGTTTGCTAATATTCCCCATATGAAATTTGCTCCATCTAAAAAGATACCTACTAATAAGAATCCTGCACTAAGTGTCACTGCTTGTACTGTTCCAAATGCTCCCAACAATTGTTCTGCTGGGTTTTGTGAATTAAGTTGCCTTTGTGCATCACTCAACTCATTCATCATTGTCAGTGCTTGATACTGCATATTACTTACAGAATTATTTGAATTGTTTGATGAGATTGTTCCATTATTATCTATTTGACTAAGGTTCTCATACTGGCCATATAATTGGAATTCTGATTTACTTGGATCTGTTGAACCTGTATATATTGCAGACATTACGAGTCCAACTATGAAGAAAGTAAGAACGACTGCAAAGGCTACGTTAGTTATTTTCATGTCAGTCCCTCCTCAATAATAGATATGATAGGACCAACCCAGCAACCAAAATTGGGATCGAGACTGCCTCGTTGATCTTGATTATTTCTAACGCGCTTAAGGCGAACAGACTTACCGAAGCTAAACCAACTCCTATTCCTATATGTACTGCTGCGGCTGCTAAAGTGACAATAACTACTAATGCAACTAATTGCCAATCGAATACTGCATTGAAAATTCTGAAGTCAATCAATCCAACATAATTTGTTCTAAATGGTGAGGTTGCATAATCAACTTTACATGTGTATAAGTAAGATGATAAATTTTCCCCAGGTGGAAGTGCACACACCCAACTTCCACTAGATCCGTTTGTTGTGGAGTTACATACCGGTGTACTAACGTTTGCTCTATATGCTAAGAACCGAACCTGATCAGTTTTTCCAGTTACATCTGCATATGTAAATATTATTGAGTTGGTGCTGTTGTTTCCATAACATAATGAGCTTATGTAGGGTCCAGTTAGGTCTACTGCTTGTTGGTCGGAGATGTCTATCGTTATCTCATAAACTCCACTATTTAGAATGAACTGTTCTGGTTGTGTAGAAAGATAAAGGAGTGTTCCTGCATCATCATAAACTGCAAATTTATAGTAAGCATCAACATCTAGATATGCTGCAGCCTTACCATCTGAGTTTGTTATCTTTTGGTCTATGTTCAGGTAAAGATTGGTTGCAGCATAATATTTCAATATTTGAATATATGCACCGGGAACGGCGTCTCCTTGATCCACAACATTCATTATTGCATATGATGCATTGGACAATGGCAGGAAGTAAACTGATATGTTTGTTAGGTTGCCTAATTCAGTAAATGAATTAACTAAGAATCTACTCCTGGTTGTATAGCTTGTCTTAGAATAAACTTCGACACTATCTAAAGAAACATTATGCCAATCTGGGAACGCTCTAATTGTACTGTTAGAAACATTAGTTGCATATGCGATGTAATATGTTTTGCTATTTCCATCTGGGAAATCAACAACATACGTTGCAGCCACACTATCAATATTTAGTGGAGCCAAACTTTCTTCATCATAGAAAGTCACATAAAATATTTTACTAATATTTGAGGTTCCGTTTATGCTGCCATTACTCTCATTAACTATCCATACAAAATAATCTTTAGAGACATTACTATCGGAGTCATTAATTATTTTAGAACTTGTGGATTCAACACTTGCATTATAGAAGAGACTATAATTCCTATCTAGCCCATATTCCATTGCAATGACTCCATCTTCTTGTAAATGGGATGGTAGTATCCTTATTTCAGAATGTGTTACGAAGTTCAGTAACCCTGACCCACATGAGATTGAGGATGTGCTTCCGTTAGCATATATCTTTGTGCAGTTTGTTAATGAATATGGGTTGTTTAAAATAGATATATCACTTGGTGCAAGTGGTGGTTTACCTGGAAGACTTATATTTATTGTATTTTCATGTTCAACTGTGTAATTATATAGTTTAGTTATTGGATATGAATTTATAACATACCATAAAAGAACTGTATCATTTCCTGTTGCATTGTCAGTATAATTTGTTGGAGTGGGATAAAAGGGAGAGTTCGTTGTTACGTTTAAATAAACCTCGAATGTTATGTTTGTTCCATTCACCTCAACCAGTGGAGCATACACTGGGGCGTCTATATTCAAAGTAGAGGTGTTTAATCCAGATCCGTTTGTGTTTAGGACAAGCGTGTTATTATAATATGCTGTAAGTTGGTAATCAGTTATCATTTCACCATAACTTGCATTGATTGTTATGCTGACGTTGTTTTCTTCAGTCTCATACTGGCCTCCAGTTGTGTTTGCTATTACATCTATTGGATCATAATCTATGATAGTTAAATTATTAGTACAATTCTCTGCTCCCTCTAACCATGCATTGTTTGGAGTTATGCATGTCTGCCAAACATCACCAACTGCAGTTAGTCCAGAACGTATGAAGTCTGTTCTATTATTATAAAGTTCTTGAATTTGTTCTTGAGTAAGGGACCGATTGAGTATGAGTACATCATCTATTGTTCCATTGAAATCACGCCCATCTCCACCACCACCAATATGCACATTGAATTGTTGGAAAGATCCACCAATTGAGATTGTAGCAGTGTTAACGAGGACGCCATCTTTATATAGTCTGGTTAGTCCGTCTCCATTTATGTCATTAGTACATGTCCACATATGCCAATCTGTATCTACTTCATCATCAATCCCGATCGCTGTTCCAGAGGATACTATGGATGCATTCCTAAAAATACATTGAAGTTGGTGGGTGTTTTCTTGGAAGTACATCCCTATCGCAGCGCCACCGTTGTTCTTTACTATTGTTCTAACTGTTGGCGAACCATCATAAGGCATTGTCCCTAATTTAACCCAGGCGGAAAGTGTAATCTGAGTTTCGCCATCCCAAATACCATCAGTTGTTGTTATCCTTGCTCCTAAACCATCAAACTCATAAGCACCAAAACCATCATAACCTCCTGTTTCATTATAGAATGGTCTACCATACCCATGAAGTGTTCCGTGATGTCCATTACCACTAGAGTCCTCTGCTCTAGATTTTTCAGATTCGTTCAGGGCAAAATGAACAGCTAATCCATTAGAACCATCTTGACAAGTGCTCACATAACCAGGGGTGTTATTCAAGTTTAATATCTCAGTTAAATTAAGTGTACAGTTATATATTTGTAGGTCATCCATATCACCATTCCAGAAGTTAACATAATTTGGTGTTACCCCTAGTACTGGTGCGTATGTAGATATGTTATATATTGATTTCTGTAATATTTTAGAATCATTTTGTTGTACCCCGTCAATATACATTGTGATGTTTCCATGTGTTGAATTGAATTCTTCCCCCCTAACTACGAGGTGATGATAGTTATTATCACTGATACTAAAACTATCTCCGCGAATATATTCAACTGGATAATAATTTCTTGCATGTGAATATACGAATGTATCATATGAATAGTGGTAGTACAAACGACCTCCATGGTGTCCTCCACTATGTGAAGTTCCAAGAACATCCCTATAAGCAGCTTCAGCATAGTTATTGTGCTGGACCCATATTGAATAGGTAAAATTCATAGTACCATGAACAAACCCTAAGGTTGAAGTGTCGCCAAAAGTGACATAATCATTAGTTCCGTCAAATTCCAAACTATTTCCAGAAACTCCTGGAACCCAAGAACTGTCCTCTATTGTTCCATTAATCCTATTCAATGAATAGTCTTTGACTGTCGTGTTTCCTTCTGCTAATGCCCCACCCTCCATAGGCATGTTCCATAAAGCAATTGAATTTCCATTTAGTCTCCAATCAAATATATTTTTTACATCAAGATCTTGTGGATCAAATGTTGTTTGATTATATGCTGTGAGATTTTCAAATGTGAAATTCCAACCATATGTTGAATTAAGTATTGGTTGGGTATGCGTTGGTGGGGAAGGACCTTGTGTTGTCAATGCAAGATAGTCAGACATTAGGCCAGTTGTGTATGGTAAGTGTGTGTCTCCTACATAATCTCCATCTAAATCTACACCATTATAATTTCCATCCCAATAATTACCACCAGTACAATTCCCACCGAGAATGTTTTGCCTTATACAATTTAATGTTGTGTTAAATAAGTTTCCACTTCCTCCAATATCTGGATTACTAACATTATGAAAATAGTTATCGTAAACTAAATTGTTATCTCCATATACTAAGATGCCAGAGAAACTACTCATGTTGTAAACTTCATTTGAGTAAGCCGTTCCATCATCTGCCCCAGTACCATATTCTATGACCCCTCCAGAATCTAAACAGGAACCAGCTAAGTCTTGTCCATATATTTTATTGTATGCAACATTAGCGTTTGTGTCAGAACCAGAATCCAATCCTATCTGTCCTGCACAAGTGTAGTCTGTGTAAACTGTATTATTGTAAATCACCATATTTGTTGTGGCTGAAGTTCCAGAACCAATATTTATGAAACCAATAGATGTTATAACATTATCTTGGAACGTGTAATTATTGAGTGTTCCAGAGCTTGCGTAAATTAGTCTCTTCGGTGCATCGGCATCTGGTCCGCCCTCTGTTGTGGTTGTATTTATTATGTTAATATTAGAAGAAGTCCCACTAACTCCGAATATTTCATAACCATCTCCATAAAATAAAACATCTCTTATAGTTACATTCTCTACTCCATCTTGGATTGTAAAGTGCTGTACTCCTCCACCACCCGAGGTTGCATTCATGTAATATCCTTTTCCAAGGAATGTTGTGTTCGAAGCGTTAGCATTGAGTGCAAGACAATCTCCAGAAAATGTTATATCAGATGATAAATTAATCTCAGTTATTGAAACATTATCAAAAGCCGCTTGACAAGTAGCACAAGAGTTACAAGTTGTAGATGCAGCAAAAGAAAGTCCTCCTATCAACAATAAGAATAATACTAATTTTTTCATACTATTCACCTACCCCCCGCAACGCTCCTTTTCCAAAGAGGACAAACCCAAGAAGCAAGTTGATTATAACAATTGCTTTTGGTATGTCGCTTTGGAAGAAGCTAACAGCTACATCCATTGCATTTTCGTCATTGAGTGAACTGGCTAGGAAATCAGTTAGGAAATCTGATAAAGAATCATAAACAAAGAACAGAACTACATTGAACATTAACCAAGCAAAGAGAAGTATGGGGTGTGATTTGATAAGGAATGCTAGTGCTATTGATACTACTGCAAACATGAACCAGATAGCAGCAAAACTATTGTTTGCAAACTGAACTTGCCTATCCCATGAATTATTTAATGAACTATTCATTGATACTGGAATGTCATCCTGAACTGTTGGGAAGACTGCTCCCATGATATAATTAAGTGTGACAACTACAACAATAAGCGCAACTGCAAAGATAACTAAGAAAAGAGAATCAGAGAAGGCTAAAGAGACCACCTTTTTTCTTTTTCTTTTTAGGCTTCTTGCCTTTACCTACTGAAATTCCTCGAATCTCAAAACCCGTATATAGTGGTTTGATCTTTGTTTCTTTCACACTAAGAAGGACTCCGGCGAGGGAAGGTGTGTAGCCGAAGTCGGGTTCTTGTGTGCGTTTTGGTCGTTTGGATCTTTTGGAAGGTCTGTCTTCCAAAGAGAATGTTGGCATGACTGCAACTGTTCTTTGTGGAACTCTTGGGGGCTCCTTTAGTTTCTGGCCTAATTTTAATTTGACTTGTAGTCCTTGTTTGATTTGTAATTTTGGAAGTTCTATGACTCTTTCTTTTTGTCTTTGTTTCTGTTTTACTTTTTGTTTTTGTATTATTTTCAATTTTTGTCTTACTCTAGTTCTCTCGTTTTGTTTCTGTATTTCTTGTAATCTTTCCACTTGCCTTTCTCTAACTTTTTCTAATTGACTCACATTTAATTTAACTCCAGTTAGTGTATTAAGACCAGCCAGTGTGAGTGGTGCAACAAATGTATATGTTGTAGCAGTAGTTGGAACTGGTGTTTTTATCTGTGGTAGTGGTTTTAGTTTTGTTTCTCCTTTTGGAGCAGTCCATCTAGATCGTTGTTTTAATTTTACACCTTCAACAATTCGTGGACTCTCCTTTGGGGCACTTTTTATATACTCATATGGATTTATCCTAGTTCTTGTTAATTCTACTGGGACATAAACTTTACTCTCAGGCGTTGCGAATTTCAATGCTTGTTTATCTGACTTAGCAAAGAAATAAAGTTGTTTATTAAATTCTGAGGCTTCTTTTCCAATTTTAACTGTCTCCCTTAATGATGCAGCAGGCAGATCTGCAACTTTTTCTAAGGATTGTTTATATTGTGAAGTTTTAGTTTGGAAGAATGGTTTTGTTTGTGTGAATGCCTGAGCACCCCCACCCAATGTAGCACCAAATAAGAATGCGGTTTTTATTCTTTCTTGACTCCCTGGTTTTGTTAGTGACTCTACTCCCCCTCCAGCATACGTTTCTATTCCTGTTTGTAATCCTGCAAAACCAGCACCTGTTTTTACTGATGCCTTACCAATAGTAACTACAGGGTTTACTGTTTTTTGAATTGGGAACGCTGCCTTTGAAATAGTTGATGCAGCTTGTTTTAATTCCAATTCAGTATATCCTTTTGCTCCTTCAGGGGTCACTTTTCTAAAAATAATAGAACCGCCCCTAGAATAATCTTGTACTATTGATTTTACTCCATATTCTGTGCTTTTATATGTTGAAACTGGTTTTGCTTTTGGAATAAAGGAACCCACACTTTTAGTAACTGTAGTGGTTGTGGCTTTGGCTCCTTTGAGTAATGGAACAGTTTCAAAAGCAACAAAGAATGGAATTGCTGGGCTGTATTGATGGCCTGCAACAACATCGCTCGCTAAAGTCAATCTTTCTCTTTCAGATAATTTCTTTCCTGTTGCCTCACTAGCTCCTACTATTGCTGCAGCGCCTAAAGAAGTACCAACTGAGGCTGCGGATTTTACTCCGGTCTCTACTATATCCCCACCAAAACCAACTAACTTAGAAATTCTTATTTCTCCGATTGGACTTTCTTTTATATATAATCCACTTTGTTCTTCAAGTCCTTTAACAGATTGTTCTAATTGACCTGAATAATCAGTCTCATAAAATTCAGTTATGGGGGTTTTAGCTATGCCACTTTTAGTTGTTTCTAATGTTATTGGTTTGGGCCCGCCCGTTCCTTTTGATAAATCAGAAACTTCCTTTAGCCAATCTTTTTGGCTGCTTCTTGCATCGACTTCAACTGTTTTTCCCTTATCTTGAACCAAAGTAATATTCTCAAAACTAGGTTTAGCTAATGCTTGGAAGTTGCTTTGTATTTGTTTGTCTTGCTCTTGTTTCATTCCCCCAATGACGTCTCCGAATAATGCATCAACACCTTGTTGTTGTTCTTTAGTTAACTCTTCGAATGTTTGTTCTTTCCCAGATTCAAACTTAACTTTGGTTTGCCTCTCAGGCGTTAGGGTGATCTCCGTAGGAATATCACCCTTAAATGCCCGAGAGGTTATATAGGAAGGAGTAGTAATTTCTTTTTGTCTAATAATATATCCCCCAGTGCCATCTTCTTCGACAACTTCAGCATACTCAGACTTCTTTGCTGCTGCTTTCAGTTGTTTTTCTAATTCTGCTTTGACAGTTTCAGGAGCAGTTAATCTTGGATTAATTGCAACTCTGTAACCACCATTGGTTTTCTTTACTGTAACGTACTGAGCACCGCCAAGTAATTCATTCATATTACCAGCGGTGCCTGCAGCAACGTTATATACCTCCTGCTGAGCATCTTGCTCAACCTCTTTATAATAAAAATCAGATACTGATTTGGCCTCTTCAGATAATCTCGGCTCAACGCCCAAGGCTGCGATAAGGCCATAATCTCTTTCTTTTGTCGGATCTAATTGCCTAGTTGTCTTGGTATCAATAGCTCTACCTTCAGTAAGATCAACATAAGTAGAACCTTTTTGGATAGCCTTAACTTGATTGTCTCTTGCTCCTATTGTGACCTGTTTGCTACCCTCCTTAAGGATCAAGTCCTTAAGTTTCCCAGATTTATCTAATGTATACCCCTGAACATTTCGATAAACCTTCCCTGAGGAGGTGGTGAGGGTTTTAGCTACAGGGTCATATCCTTGTTGGTCTGTTTGGGGGGCTTTTTGTTGAGGTTGAGGGGCGGGTGGCTTCTCTCCCAACTGATTTCGGATTTGGATAAGTTCAGTACGTAATCTCCTAGCTTCTGATTGTTGCTGTCTAGCTAATTCAAAATTGGATTTAGTTTTTTGTTGTTTAGCTGAACCTGATTTCATATAATTTAGTGATCTTCCAAGATTAGATGCTACATCTCCCTTAAAACGAATATAATCTTTGAGGGACTCTATTTTTTGAGCAAGTTGTTTTCCAGAAACTTTACCTGCTTTTGCTTGTTCATATAGTTTCTGATATGTTTCCGAAACAGTAGAATATTTACTAGCCCCACTCCCCTCTTTTGGCATATATAGTTTATAATCCTACTTCTTTATATTAAACATACCTTAAAAGTAAACCTTTATCGAGTGTGATTGGATATATTTACACATTGTCATGGTAAACTACTTTTGATTTAGATTTTGCCTTTTTCTTTTCAAAAGCAGTGATCAAATCCTCACTTGATGTTTTTAGGTAGTCTCTAGCAGTATCTTCGTATGCTTTTTCTATTGGTTTAGGTAATGGGGGACAGTTTACACAACCAACATAACTTCTCATCTTTTTCATGATCCTTAATTGATCAAGTGGTTTGAAAGCTCGTTTGTAGATATATTTGTTGTCAAATCCCCATGGATCATCTGTCATCTGGTTTTTATCTTTCCTAAAGAGAGAAACTAAGGCAAACCTCTTCTTATGCTCTTGAGCGTAGCTCTTCCAGAAGACTTCTGCCCAGAAATGTACTATGTCATTTCTAAGAGCTGGATCTAATGCCTTAAACCTTGGAATACATAAGAAGACGATATTATTCATCTTTCTTATCTTAGTAAAAAACTGAGCGAGACTTCGATTAAGTGTGGTCATAGCATTTCGAGAATATGCGAGATCGATCATCTCATCGAATACATATGCGCCCTTTCTCGATTGTGATATATTAGTAACTGCGCCCTTTAGTGCATCTGGACCGTAGAAAATATTCTCAAAATCAAAGTTAATCCCCTTTCTTCGAAGTAGTATGCCTGAAGTGATAGCGAATGAACTTTTACCCATTCCACGTTCTCCACAGACAGCTACAACTGCATCCATGTTATTATTTGCACGCCAAACTAAACCATCTAAGAATTTGAGGTATTGCCTCTGTTGGTGTGTTCCATTTTCTAATTTACTTTGGAGTTTATCTCCCCACAGGTCCAACTGATTAGTAGAGACCATTAACTTCTCACCGCATCTTCTAATACAGTTTCATCATCTTGTATGACCTCTGTGGGCATACCTAATCCGGCGATTTGTTTGACTAAATAAATATCCTCTATTCTTTCCTGGACTTCATCCCGAAGAATGTTGTAATCAGGAGCTTTTATTTGTTTATTATTGTTTATTCTAGATCTAAACTCTCTGATCTTATCTCTTGTTTTTTTCATTCTTGTATCTGTTTTTTTCCTTAAATTGTCAGATACTGCGAACTTAATTATGATATACATCTGATCTAATGCTTCAAAGCAGGATATAAGGGCCCTAGGTTGGTTATCTACTGCTTCAAAGTAGTACCTATGCATAACTGTTCTAACCTTATCTGCCATCTCCATATCAAAGACTCCCATGTGCAAAACAGTCTTTTGTTTTGCCATGCGAGGTTGTCGTAAGTGTTTTATTCCACTTACACCCTTAGATTGTTTAAGATCTCTATCATAGTCCTGCAACCAAATCACCCTGGAGGCGCATTACTACTAGTTGAACCACTACTAGGCGCGTTCGGGTTCTGATTTGGAACTGGAGACACATATGTTTGACCAGATGAGCTTGAAGAGACATATTTAGTTATAGTTGCGTTGTTAAACTTGGCAGCTACATTATTCAATGCCGATGCAACATTTGCTTGCTCTTCAGATACCTTACTTAACCCAAACCAAATTCCTACAACTAATATAATAGCAGCAGCCATCAGTGCCATGTGTGGTGCGTACTCTATCAATGGGTTCTTTTTACTATATCTCCTACTATCCTCTTCTACCATGTTTGCATAATTTGATTTCATTGCTTCCGAGTTTGCAGGATCTGCACTAATCTCAGTTTCATTAATATTTATGTTTTCTAGCCAGTATATCGTATCTCTTGATGGCGCATAGCCAAATAACATATTCCCAAAATGTATCGCCTTCTCTTTTGGAGCTTCTACTGTTACAATATCCGCACTAAAACTCCCTGTTTTTCTACCATAACACACTTCGAATTTACCATCTTTTAGGAAATCTCCGGACACCATTCCAGGTAAATAACCTGATGATCTTGGTGAAAATAACATTATTTGATACTTTCTTTTCTTTATTAATCCAGATCTCATTGCTAAGAAAACTATAATTCCAAGCACTGCTAACATTGCTGCCAATATCCCAAAATCTATAAGTGCTCCAAAGATCCCACCTAAATTTCCAAAAATTTCTGTTGCCATAATCTCTACCCGAATAATTTACCTGTCCACCCTTTCTTCTCCTCACGCTCATCAATCGTTTGATGTACCTTTTGTACTGCTTCAGAATGAGTGTTTTGGAAGAATCTCTTGTCACTCTCATTGAGTGCTCTTCTAATTGCTAGGTCTAAATAATCATTATACATATTATGCAGTTCTACCATCTTGCTAGAATCAACACCGAACTCTTTAGCACTAAGGAATATCTCTTTCCTAAACCCTGCAGCCATGAATGAGGCTACTCTATACATATCATTTACATCTAACTGAGAAAGGAAGGTGTTCTTGTTTAGGACTGTTCTAAGCTTATTTCTCATCCATGCCACGCACTGGTCGTTATATGCTCGGCCTTCTACATACTTGAGGTATTCTTCCCCACTCTTATCAATCAGGGTCACATAACCTTGTAGGCTTTTTACGGCCTCATTAATTAGTTCATCATTGTCTAGTATGTATCTACTTAATTCCGGTGCGTTAGCACCGATGCTTCCAGTCGGAATAAATTCATTTCCCATAGTACCACGGACTATGGCTAAGCAAAACCAACAGGGGGTATAGATAGTAAAGTATTACTAATGCTTTATAAATATTTCATATGGGTGGCCAAATCTAAAATATTTACTGGGGGTAGTCAAAGTATTACCATACTTTGACCGCAGTGCTAGGGATTGATATATTTGATTTGATTAGAAAAAAAGAATATAATTAGAGTCCGAAAGCACGCATAACGCTACTTCCTTTTGTGTATGAAGCTGCCATGGCATCGGTAGACCACTCAAAGAAGCGTCTCAATTCTATAGTTGTGAATCTATAGTAGTCATGGAGGTGTGTTGCCCTACAGTGTCTAAGAAAGTGAGGGTGGAAAGGTTTGGTAACAGTGCCTTCATACCATACTCCATCTGCATTCTTTACCTTAGCCGGAATGGTGATTGTAGGGATTCTCTTCCTAAGATAAGAACTCATGTAGTGACCCTTTCCATGCTCCTTCCCCCACTTCCTAAAAGGCCTGTCAATACTCTTGAATGATTTTAGATAATCTAAAACATAATTGAACATTTTCTGTTCAAAACATTTTGCATGTTTTTTTCTTGGGATTAAAACAACTCGTTCACTAACACTGCTACTGCGTTTTTTAGCAACACGCATTCGTACCTTATAGTAATTATCTTTTACAGTAAGGTGGTTCAATCTAAAATCAACTGCTTCGCTGATTCTAGCTCCAGTCAAATATATAAAGAAATATAATGCCTTAGCGCAGGGATCGGTGATTGATTCGCCATGATCCAAGAGTTCCTTTGGTGGGATCTGATAATAGTATGGTCTCTTTGGTTCAATCTGGTCCTTTCGTTTAATTGAGTGATAATCGCACCAGATCCGCTTATCTGTCTTTGGATCCCACCGACACTGGCAGAAACTATCACTCTTGTTTCTTACCATTACTAATCTCCTCTAAACCTTCCCCATTAACATAGGAAGAAATGTTCTCCGGATAAGAAATGTTGAATGGAACAGTATGTCCTGCAGCCTCCATTGCTCTTTTATAGATAATACAATGGCGAACACTTCCATAACACTGGTCAAGCACTTTATTATGAGCAATTTGGCATTCCTGTAATTTTTCATAAGAACCTAAGTGGAATAAGTATGTCGTCATAACTATCCCAAATACAAGTATGGCAATCACTTTTCCTGCCCGTTCACTTATGTCAATCTTCATCTTCTACATCCACCGACTTACAAAATAATTTGATCTGACCGTCTTCTTCTATTGTTTCTATAACCTCAACTCTAGTCAGAGTTTCCCGATCACAAACATTCATACTGTTAAGCATGACCTTAGCAATTGTCCCTTTCTTATAACTCTTCCTACAAGTTTTTCTTGTGATCCACATCCCATCCTTAAGTGCATTCAACAGAGTTGCTGGTGATAGTAACAACACCATTTTATTCCTCCCCATCTTCTCCCTCCAGGGCATACTCCTCCTTCAAATTAATTTTGTGTTTCAGCTTCTGGAGTTTGTACCTTATATGGCCATTGACTACACCCTTACACTCATATATATGTTGAAGTTGAGCGATCATGATTTTTGCATCTGCAATTTCTTCGAAAAGCTCATCTCGAAGCATAGAATTAAAGCGCCCTGATTTTCTGAATTTTATAATTGCTTTTATTAATTCTGAGAATTCTTCGATTGCTTGGTCTTCCTGAGCATCGACTCCAAACACCTCAATAGCTCTCACGAGCGTTGGATGGGTCATTTTTTAACACCTGCATCATACATTCTCTTAAAAGAGTCAACAATAATCTTTCTTGCCCCTTTCCTATCCCTAGCCT
>Ga0180431_10004505_pt1 | contig 17379 bp, 11 predicted proteins | sample SS_ome_11_FD_132459 | JGI IMG/M metagenome (GOLD analysis project Ga0180431, IMG submission 132459) | Hypersaline lake sediment archaeal communities from the Salton Sea, California, USA - SS_1_MS_1 metaG | ecosystem: Environmental > Aquatic > Non-marine Saline and Alkaline > Hypersaline >... | reverse complement strand
CGACCGTGCCGGCAGCCGTAGCCCAATCTGCGCCGCCGGTCCACGTTGTCGGTTTGTCGTCAACGCCGCCCCATGCAACGCCCCCGGCGTATGTTGCCCACACGGCCCCCAGCGTTGGAGTGCTCGTCAGGTCGCGCGCCATGTCGGCATAGTCCACGCCGAAAGTCGGCGTCGTGGGAATGTCCAAATCCTCCCACAGGCCGCTAAAATCGTCGGTCGAGTCTGTGTCGAGATTGGGATACAAAATCCCCGTCGCAGAACTCACGCCGTCCCGAAAGTCCGGGATTGTCGCCGCGTGGTGATAGTGCGAATCGTCGCCCACGTTGCCATTGGCGTCCAGGTCTGTCGCCGCGCCGAAGTCGCCGGCGTCGGGAACGTCATCATCCGTTCCGCCGACGTTGTGGAAGTCATTGCTGAGCGCCGCTTGGACATCGGTCAGCGACACATCATCGGCGCTGTCATTGTTCTCGCCGCTCGTGATAATGTCGAGGCCCGTTACGGTTTCTAAATCAGCCACGGTCCCGGAAAGACTTGTGATGTTTCCATCGAAATCATCCGTTGAATCCGTATCGAGGTTCTCATACTCCGCGAGCAACGCCGCCACGGCGCGTTCGGCGAGGAAATACACGTTGCTCGTGCCTTCGTCCAGATCGTCCGTGTCTCCCGTCAGGCTACTCACCAGGCCATCAAAATCATCGGTCGAGTCGAAATCCATATTGGAGTAATTGGTCGAGAAGTAGGTATAAACCCCCTCGGCCAGAGAGTCGGGGTCTTCCCACTTCGGCGCCGCCGCCGCGCCCCCACTGACCAGAATATCCCACTCATCGCTCAGCGCCAGGCCCGTCATCACCCCGTCGCCATCGGAGTAATACAGCCGATACGCCTCGCCCGCCGACAACTCCGTAATCGTCGGCGTCGTGTAGCCCACGTCGGCCAGCGTCGGCGTCGTGACGCCCGCGCGAATGTCCGACACGGTCAGCCCCGCGTGCAGCGCCGCGTTGCCCCACGCGCCCGCCGACGCGCCCGTCAACTCAAAGCCGCATTCACGGTCGGCGCAAATGCGCTCGATCCACCACGGAGCGCTCGCGCAGACCGTCTCGCTCGTCGCCCCCTCGGCCCACAGCCAGCCCGACCAGCCCGCCGGCACGGGCAGGCTGTAAAATCCGGCGATCACGCGCCCCTGGGCGGACGAGGTCGTCGTCGTCGCCGTCGAAGTCGTCCACGCCGCGCCGCCGACCGTCCCGGAAGCGTAAATCACGGCGGCCGCCGGCGTCGTCGCCGCCGTCGCCGACCGGACGAACGCCCGTCCCGAAATCACCGGACTCGTCCACACGTCGGCCAACGCCGTCTCCGGCTCGATCTCCGGGTCATCCTCAATCCACCACCGATCCTCGTAAAAGCCGCGCTTGGGAAGCCCCGTTTCGACGAAGCGCCCCGCCCGCGCCGGCCCCGCCACGTCCAACGCCCGACGCAACTCCAACGCGACGCTCGTCGCCTCCCCCTCGGACGTTAGGATTTGCGCCGGACGCGCGTCGCGGATCCACGCCGACCGGTCCGAATACACGTCCCACGCCCGCAACCGCCACGGCTCGCGCGACGCCCGCAGGTTCACAACATCCAGCGCCGACGAATCGTTGGTGTCCAGCCGCAACACGTCCGTCCAACGCCCCGTCTGCCGCCCCGACGGCTCGAAGCGCACCACCACGCTGTGCGTCGTCGCCGGCGCGACCGACAACGTCCCGCCGCGCGGAACGCTGAACGGCGCGCGCGCCGTAGCCGTCCCCTCGAGCATTGAACAACCGGCGTTATACACGCTGACCGTCCGCTCCAGGCTCGCGCTCGTCCCGATCTCGCCGAACTCCACCCACGCCGGCGTCGACTGAACCAGCGCCGGACACGGGCAGTCGTATTCCGGGATCACGGACGTTTGCGCGATGGTCGTGAAGGAGTCATCCACAAAACTCAGGCGATAGAGTGTGAAGGCGACCTCCGCGCCGTCCGCCGGCGGCGTGAAGCCCGCCCGCAGATCGCCGCCCGCCCACACGTGCTCCGGCCGCCACGTCGGCCAGACCTGAAACCCGAAATAGTATTGCGCCGGCGAGATCGAAAAGCCATTCTCCGAGCACAAGCCAAACGGCGCATCCATGAAGATCGCGTAGGTGACATAGTTTATCTGCGATCCTGGAACCTCGGTTGGGGTTGGCAATGAGGCGATCACCGTGGCAAACGGCTCGACAAACCACGTCCCGGTCGTCGAACAGTCGCACACTCCCGGATCGCCATTGGGCGGCGGCGGATTGCACACGGGCGTGGCCATCGGATAGACCGTCGCCGTGGCCACGGCGGTCACCACGGGGCTGACCGTGGCCGTCACGATTGCCGTCACCGTCGGATGCGGACTGACCGTGACGGTCTCGACGGGCGTTACCGTCACCGTGACGGTCGGATACGGCGTCGGCGTGGCGGTCACGGTCACGGTCGGATAAGGCGTCGGCGTGGCGGTCACGGTCACGGTCGGATAGGGCGTCGGCGTCGCCGTCACCGTCACCGTCGCCAACGCCGCGCACAGAATGGCGTGGCCTGGCAAACGCGCGTCCACCATCAGCGGAGCCAGCGCGTCAGGCCGAGTCGCGTCAATCCTTAGCACAGCGGCCAGCGGCAGACCGGTCACTGCCGGCGCGCACGAGGCGGTCACCGTCACCGTCGCTGTGGGCGAGACCGTGACGGTCTGGGTCGCCGTTGGACGCGCCGTCGCCGTGGCCGTCACGCTTGCCGTCGCCGTGGCCGTCGGATGCGCCGTCGCCGTGGCCGTCGCAATCGGCGTGGGCGAAGGCGTGGGCGTCCGCGTCACCATCGGCGTCGGAGACGGGGTCAGCGTCACCGTGGCGATGGGGGTTGGCGAGGGGGTCGGCGTCGTCGTCACCGTGGCCGTCGGCGTCGGCGTCACGGTCGCCCACACCTGATGCCAGTTGACATACGGAATCGCTGGACATGGCGGCGGGTCCTCCTCATCGCCATAGTAGTCACTGATCGTAAAGGGGACATCGCTGCGCTGCGACCCCCAACCGGTCCCCTTCAAACCAAACTCGACGTAGTATTTCCCCGGCGCCACGCGCAGGTAACAGCCGAAGTGGTAGTTTTTATACACGCTGTAGTCAATCCCCGGGCTGTCGTGAATCAAACACGCCCACTCGTAGGTCGCCGTCCCTCCCCAGACAACCCACGGCATGTCAATCACCATCAGGCTGCCCGATGAGAGGTCCACGTCAATCTCGATTGTCGCCGTCGTCCACTCATTGAGCGTCCCCATCACCACGGGGTCCGGCGGATCCTCCCAGCCGGCCGGGCCGCCGATCTCATAATCCAGACTCCCCGTCGTGATCGTCACCGCCCACGATCCGCTCGTGGCAATGGATACCCCGTCGCACGACGCGTACGTCGCCGACGTTGGCGCGTCATCCCCCCACGCCCCCGGCGCAAACGCCCCGGCCATCCCCACAACCACCAGCCACGCCGCTGCGCACGTCGCCGCCCCGTTGTGTCGTTTTTGTCTCACGGCGTCACGCCTCCCGTTGCCGAATGCGCGTCCCCGTATGGGGCCACAGTTTCAAGCGCACGACGTTCAGGCCCAACGGATTGACGGTGCGCCCCATCAGCGGATCATGGATGCGGCCGATGCAATAACGCGCCGCGCGCGGATCGGTCGGCATGGACACGCGCCCGTAGCCCGGCGCGGCGTCGCTGACCCACAGCCGTTGTCCGCGTTGCGGACGGTCCCGCGTCTTCGAATGCGCGGAGGTGGCCTCGTAAAGCGCGTCGTAATAACCCCACGTCCAGAAGCGGCACAGCCCCGTCGCCGCGTCAATCTCGTGAAGGACGCCGATTTCCGAGTCGCCCATCCACTCCTCCGAGGCGACCGCGCGGCGGACATACCCTGGAGACTCCGGCGTCTCGTGCCAGATGGCGACGATCATGTGCGGCTGCAACAGCGCGCGCTCCGAGGCCAGCGCCGGACATTCGTCGGGCGCGTTGGCCCACGCCATCGGGGCCGGGACGTTGGTCGCCGCGCCGGAATCCGAGGCTTGCGCCGGCGAAACGTTTTGCAGCGCCAATTTGATCCGGCGCAGCGTCCGCCACAACGCCGTCGCCCGCTGCGGCGTCCACGGCCCAGCGGCGCGCAACACGTTCTCATCGGTTTGCAGCACGTCGATCATCTAGTACACCCTCGCGCGCAGCGTTCGCGGCAGCAAATCCAGCCCGGAAACGGTTTGTGTTTCGGGGGCGATGCCCTCGACGCGCAGAACGTAGGCCGCGCTGATGTCGCCGGGAATCCAGATCGCCCCGCCTCGCGTCAACGCGCGCGTCAAACTCTTGTTGACCAGGGGCGTCGTCGCCGTGACCGCGTCCAAATCCTGTCCCGCGGCGGCCTTCCAAATCCGCACGGCGACGTGGCTCGTCGCGTAGCCGCGTTGGTCCATGCGCAGCCGCAACGCCTCCAGGCTCTTGAGCGTCCAATCATCCCCCAGCAAGCCCGACTGCCAGGCCCACGCGCAGCCCCCCATCCAATACGTCACGGCTTCCGCGTCTGCGCCGGCGAGCCAGGCGTCTTCGACTTCCGCCCGCCGGCTGTCGAGCACGGTCCGAATGCGCCGCGACTCGATGCGGCCGTCGCTGCGCAGCGCCTGAATCCAGCAACCGGCCATGTCGCTCGTCAGCGCCCCGCCGTCGCCCGACGTGGGCGTCGCCGCGTCATAAAGCACGTTGCCCAGGACGCAACCGGCGCGACTGGCCAGCGCGGCGGCGGCGTCGCGCGTGGCGAGTTCGCCGTCCAGGCCCCACGACGCGAAGCCCAGGTCATCCAGCGTCAGACTGCGCATCCGCCCGGCATGATCGAGTAGTTCGGTCTGGACCGACATTGCCAGCCCCTGCACGACTAGAAACTGATCGTTTTTCAGGTCCCAGACCAACGCGACGTGGCGGTCCACGATTTCCGGCGCCGCCGACGCGGCGTTACGACGGCGAGCCAGCCGCAGATTCCCCAGGACGTACAGCCCCTCCTTCGCGTGATAGCCCCCCGTAGCCGCGCGCAGTCCTGGCTGCGCGCTTTGGCCCGTCGCCGAATCCACGACGCTGCGCAGCCGGTTCCACAACTCGTGCAGGCCCAGCCGCGTCGTCTCGTTCGTGATGCCGTTCGAAGACAGCCGCGCCACGCCTTCGGGCGACGCCCAAATCAAATCCCCCGCCAGCGCCCGGCCGCAGTCCTCGGGCATGGCCACGAGCGAGTTGCGCGCCGCAATCCCCGTCGCCGCGCGATTGCCCCAGAACATCAGCGGCAGTCCCGGATTGGCGCCCCCCGCCCCCAGGACCGCCTCCTCGTCGGTGAGCACGACCAGGTTATCCGCATAGACGGCCAGCCGGCGCGGCATCCGCGTCCCTATCTGCGCGATTTGCTCCAAATGATCCGGCGGCGTCGCCTCGTCGTTGCCGCCGCTGACATCATCATCCAGACGCGAGTAGGCGATATGGTTGCGACCGCGCAGGACGCCCGTCTTCGGTGTCGTTTGCCGCACGCCGCAGCCCGCCCACAGACTGGCCGTCGCCTCAAATCCCGTCCCCAGGCTCCCCTGGACGGCCCGCAGGTCCACGTAGTTCGCGCCGCCGCCCACGACTTCCATTTGCAGACACGCCGGCGTCGGCGCGACGCCCTCGGCGTCCACCACGTCACACCGCAGCGGATCGCGCAACACGCTACCGACCGTGCCCGACGCCGCGCCGTCAATATCGAACGACCAGGCGTCGCCCGCCGCCAATTCGGTCCACTCGTCCAACGTGAACGTTACGCCGCGCCAGGCGTCCTCGTCTTCGGGGTCTTGGCCCAACAGCCCGGTCACCGAGAGGGAATAGGTTTTGCCGTTGGGACGGGTGATGGTCAGCGTCAGGCCGTCCAGGGCCGTTGGAAACGGATAGCCGTCGGCCTCGGCGGCATAGAGCGCGACGGGCCAGCCCACCGCCCCGGCCACGCCCTGCGGATTGTCGCGCTGGGCCCACGCCTTTTCCAGATTCCAGCGGATCACGTCGTCGGCCAATTCCTGGTAATAGGTCGGCCCGGCCAGGTTGATGTCGGCCAGCATCGAGTCGGGATCGGTGTAGGGTTCCTGAAGAAGAAGCGCCTGATCGGAAATGGGGAATCCGGCCACGTAGGTCTTCTCGCGCGACTGCGCGTCGTCAATCTCGAGCAACCGGTGCATTTCGCTCCCCGGCCAGCCGCTCAGGATCGCCTCGGACGCCGGATGCAGGATGACGACGCCGCGCCGGACGTGATACCGAAACGCCCCGGCGTCCTCGCGCACGACGGTTTCGTCGAACGGATCGGGCGGCATCCACACGTTGGCGGCGTGAATCGTGCCCAGCCCGTTGCCGTCCAGAATCAGATTGTCCTGACCCGCGCTGGCGATGCGCTGCTGAAACACCACGGCGTCATCCATCGCCGGCGGATACGAATCATCCAGCGTCCGACGCCCGCCGGCGAAGGCCAGCGGCTTGTCGGCCCAGTCGGCGTCCGACAGGTCGATGACGCCCGTCGTCTGCCCGGCCCATTCCGCCACCACGCGCCAGTTTCCGTCGTTGGCCTCCTGGCCCAGGACTTCCAGAATGTCATACGGGTCCAGCGGCGTCCCCTGCCGCGCCTCGATCTCGACCGAACGGTCCGTCAGTTCCAGCGACGTCACGGGGGACGTTCCGGCGGTCACTGCCAGCGGCGACGCGACGCTGGCCACGCGGCCGAGGTCGCGCTTGTAGCGCACGCAAAACCGAAACACGCCGTCGAGATTGCCCGCGCCCGCGTCGGCCATCAGCGGCTGCCACAGCGGCGGCCGCAGCCCGCGCCGCCATGCGGTCTGCCCGTTATAGACCACGCCCCGGTCCAGCGAGGCGACGATATGCGTTCGTCCGCGCGCGCACACCGCGCGCGGATATTGCCCGCGCTGCAGGCGCACGGCCTCGCCGCTGATCGTCATCGCCGCAACGTCGGTAATCGCCATGGTCTAGGCTCCGTTGGCAAACCCCACCGGCTTATCCGTCGCCGGTTCCCCGCCGATTTCCCCCGGCGTCGTGTCCACCAGGGCGTACGGGCTGTCGACGTCGTAGCGCGACACGTTCCAGGCATAGTTGGTCGCCGGCGCGTCGCGGTCATGCGCCAGCGGCGCGCCCGTGCCGTTCTGCGTCGCCGCGACCAGGTAGTCGCCCATCCACGCCAGCGCCCGGACGCCGTCATCGCCGACCGGCGGCGACAGCACGCCGGCGGCCAGCAACGTCCCTTCGGCGTAGCCTCGAATCTCCTCGGCCTGATAGGTCGTTGCGCCGGTGGCGAGTTCCTGCGCCGGCGCGAACGCCGCCCAGGCGTTTTGTCCCGCGCGCGCCGCCGGACCCAGCCACTCGCCGCACGGCTGCTCCGCGCTGGCAAACACCTTTACGATTCCCGACGGCGCAAGCCCGGCGTCCGTGGCCACCACCACGGGCCGTCCCAGCGCCTCGAACGCCACGGGCGTCCAGCCGCTGGGGACGAGTCCCACCAGGATGATGTTGCTACCGTCGACCTGGGCATACGTCGCGCGATAGCGGCGCGCGCGCAACGAGCCGGCGGCGTCGAGCCAGACGATCTTGAATGCGCTGTGCGGCAACAAGGAGGCGTCAACGTTAAGGAGATCGCTCCCCACCGTCAGATTCCACTGATTCATCGGAAACTCAAACTGGATATACGTCTCGCCGGCGGCGGCCCGCGCGATCAGGCCGTCGCGCCACGTAAAGCGCGGCATCAATCCCTCGATCCACACCCGTTGCTTGGCGTATCCCGGATCGTCTTCGCTCCAGGGGGGAGACGCGCTGTCGGGATCGAGTTTGAGCCGGTTCAGCGCCATGATGGCCGTCGCGCGGACGCGGCGGATCAATCCCCCGGTCGTCGGATCATAGAGTTTGACGCGCGCCGGCGTTTCGGCGGTGGCCATGGCGCGCCACGAAACGTCGGGATCGTCGCGCGGGACGCCGGAACGCTGCGCCTCCAAGTGCTCGCCGATCTCAAGCGCCGCCATCGCGTAGGTTTCATCCACGTGCAGGCTCGGCGGCGTGACAACCCCGCCCCAGCGCCACGGCCACTGGTGGCCGAAGACGGTGAACCCGCCGGTCGGCATGCGCACGATGGCGCTGACGGCTCCCAGGTTCGCCGGACCCTCGGACAGGTCCGCGACGTGTTGGACGGCTATCTGGTCGGCCGCCTCGTTGGCGTTGGCCAGGATGACGATCTCGCCGCCTGCCCACCGCGTCCCGACGGCCACGCGCGTTTGGTCCATCGCGCACACGCACGACGCGAAGCGCCGCCCCAGCCCGTCGCCAAAGTTATAGACATTGCCCTCGGCGTCTTCCAGGTCGGCCAGCCGCGTCACGTCGCCGTTCTGCGCGTCAATCACAAACACGTTGCCCAGGGCGCACACGAACACGTTGCGCCCCAGCGCGCACGTCCCCGTCACGCGGTGGAAATCGTGCCACGGCGCGCCCGCGCTCCCGTTGGGGCAGTCGAACACGCGCCCCCCGACGCCCACGTCGTCGCCGTCGGCGTCGAAGACCCCGGCGGCCAGGGAATTGACCGCCCATTGGCACAGCATGTTGCGCGTCACGGCCACGATCGCGTTACCCCCCCATTGGAATCGCCGTCGCCGACAGCGTGGCGACCGTGCGCCACGCCTCGCCCGGAAACCGCGCCCGCAGCGTCGCGGCGTATTCGGTCTCCTCCGTCGCCGGCGCGCCGAACGTGATGTCAATCTCGCGCGCCTCCAACCACGAAAGCGTCTCGCCGCTCCATGCGTAGTCCGACACGGTGAACGCCAGCGCGTCGTCGCCCTCAAACTCAAACGTCGGCGCGGACTTCTCGATGAGCGACTCGTTGGCCACGCGCACCGTCAGCGTCTTGCGGGCCGTCGGCCCCTGGGCCTGCACCTCGCCGAAGGCGATGGCGTAGGGATGGCAGGCCAGTTCAGACAGGCCCGCCAGCAACACGGCGGCGTCGGCGCTGCGGTTGCCGTCCACCGCCTGGCGCATCCCCCCCATCACCACGCGCGCCGGCGTCCCGACGGCCACGTCGGGAAACTCCGAATCCCCCGCGGCGTCCAGGGCCGGCGTATCCACGTCAAACGCCGCCGCCGCGCCGAAACTCTCGCGCAACGACAGGTAGCGAGCCGCCCCCCATTCGCGCACGATCTCCGTCACGTCGCGTCCCACGTCCTGATGCAGCGCCGCCAGGACGCCGCGCCCGCCGCTTCCGTGGTCGATCCCCAGCAACGCCACGCCGTCGAGCGCCTCGACGTCGGCGCGCGGCGCCAGATACAGGCCGATGGCCCGCTCCGACGACAGCGAAGCCAATGATTGCGGCCACACCCGCCGGCGGCCCCACGACGTTTGTAGCGCCCGTTCCCCCTGCGCCCCCGTGCGCGTCAGGCGATAGTTGTCGCCGTCGGTCGCCTGCCCGGGGGCAAGGTCTCCCGCCGGCGCGTCCGTTACCAGGCCGCCAAAACGTCGAATGAGCAGTCCCGGCATCATTGCCCCCAGGTCCTGACGTTGATCGTCGTCGTCGTGCCCGCCGCTTCGGGCAGCGTCGCCGTCCAGTCCACGGCCCCAACCTGTGGAAACCCCGGCCACGCGACCGTTAGCGTCGCCGTCGTCGCGTCCAACAGCCCCGACGACCACACCGGATAGCCCTCCGCGTCGGCCGCGCTGAGCGTGACGCTCGTCGCCGTATCGCCGCCGCGCGAGATACTCACGCCCGTCGTCTGCTGCTGGGCGTAAATCCGCGTCGTCGTCGTGGACTCATCGGGCAGCAGCGTGATGGAAAATTCCTTGCGGTTGGGCGTGGCCATCACCGTCGCCGCCACGCCCAGCGCGGCGATGACGGCGGCCAGCGCCGCCCGCGTCCCCGTGTGCCGTGTCTTCATCGTTCGTGCTCCTTGTCGTGACTTCGGCGGCGGCGCGTTGGCCGACGCCGCGCCTATCCGTCCCAATCATTGATCGCCGCTTCGACTTGCTTGCCGACGTGCAGCGTCTGCGTGGCCTGGCGGCGCGCCCAAGCGTCGCACAGCGCCATCAGTTGACCGTGACGCTTCAATTGCTCCGGCGTCAGCCGCAGCCCCTCCTCGTTGCGCTGCGACAACACGTCATAGGCCAGCGCCGCGTCGCCCGCCGCGTCCCAGGGGGGCAAAATCCCGTAGGTCGTCTCCGCCGTCGGCGATTCCGACAACGCCGGCCACACCGAGACCACGGGCGACGCGCCCCCCGTGTTGCTCTCAATGAAGGTTTCCGACCCGGCGCCGGGACCCGACGCGATCACGAGTCGCATTCCGGCATACCGATCCGTCTCGGCGTGCAACTCGCCCACGCGCGTGCTCTCCGAGGTGTCCAGGGCCAGCGACAGCGCGCTCCCCGACGCATCGGGACAGGTCCCGTAGTGCAACTTGGCCAGGCGTCCGTGATAGCGCAGCGTCACGGTTTGGCTCGCCAGGTTGCGCGCTACGGCGTTGCGGCCAATCAATTCCACGCCGGCCCGGCCGCGCTGGCTCGCGGCGCTCCCGGCGCGGCGCAACACGTCCACGGGCGCCCCTTGCGCGTCCTCAATGTCCAACAGCGTCTCCAAAGCGTCGGGCAACCGGACCGCCGCGTCTCGCGTCAGCGCCAGCGTCGTGGCGCGCATCGCCCAGGCGGGCTCATACAATACCGCCGTCGCGCGCAGCAGGCCCCACGTCACGTTCATCATTTCGACGATTTGCGCGCGACTGATGCGGTCGGACGCCGCGTCTTCCGCGACGCCGGCCAGGGCATAGACTTGCGCGACCAGGCTTTGCAGGGAACTCATGGCGCGCCCGCCTTTCCCCGCGCGCCGCCCGTCAGATGGGCGGGAACGAGTATGCCGCGAACGGGACGTAAAATCTTGCCTTGCCGCCGGTCGTTGGTCATCAAGTCGGCGAAGTCCTCCGCAAAAGCGTCGAGTTCCAATTCGTGCTTCCAGTCGCGCTCCTCGGCCACGCGGCGAGACAACGCGTTAAACTCCTCGTCAAACTCCTCGTCGGTCTTGCGGCTTGACCGGTCGCATTCCTGCAACTGCCGCGCCACGGATCCATCTATCGGACGGTAGGCCCCTTCGACGGTCGTCAGGGCGACCATCCGCCGGTAGTATCCGTAGCGATACGGGTCTTTTGACCAAATCTCCTCCAGGCCCGTCACCGGGTTGCGCACCGTAAAACAATCCGGGCGAACGCGCTGCACAATCCGGTCTTCCAGCCGGCAGGCCCACGACTTGAGCAGACGCTCGCGGACGTAGACCGGCAATTCGCGCCGGGGCAGGCCGTCGGCGACCGTCGCGACCAGCGGACGGCTGCCCGGCGGGGGAAGAACCGGCGCGCAGGGTGGGGCCTGCGCGCCGGCCTCCGGACGCGGCGCCGCGACCGGGTGGCAGCCCGACGCGCCCGCCGGCGCGGCCTTGTTAATGCGCGTTCGTGGGGTTGTGCGTCGTCTCATTGCTGCCGCCTTTCTTTCGCGCCATGTCTCGCGCGTGGAGTGTGTTTTCTTGAGCGTTCCGGGCCAGAGCGGTCATTCCCGCGGGCCGACGCGCACGCGCGGACGGATACCAGGCGCGAAGGCCAACGGCTCCCGCTCGCGACGAATCCCCAGGCGCTCCCGGATGGCGGCCATGTGGCGAAGGTTCTCTTCCCACAGAAGCGCCGTGCTCGGATTGGGCGACAACGTGTCGAGCAGCGAAGACGTCATCGCCGTCGAGACGTGTCCCCGGCGGTCGAACATCGGGTCGGCGTTGGTCGAACGAATCCACACCCACCATTGATCGCCTTCCGTCGTCGCCGCCGTCGGCGTGAACGTGCCGTAACGCGCGTCCACGGTCGAAGCGCTCGCCGTCAGCGAGCCACACACGCCCGCCTGGCGGTAGCGAATCAGATAAGCGTCCCCATACGCGCCCAGCGGCGTCGTCAACCCGAACGTCCCGCCCAGTTGCAGCGCGATGGTGTCGCCGGCGGCGGTTCCGGCGCCCGCCGCCCACGTGGCCGACGTCAGCGAACTCCACGCCACGCGCCCCAGGCCCCGCGTCGTATCGCTCGTCACGTCGTTGTAAATTTCCGTCACGGCCACGCCCCATTGGTTCTTCCCTCGCAAAATCACCGTGGCCCGCAACGGCCCTGAAACAGCGTCGTCGGTGATAACCACGTTGACGGTGCGCGGCACGTCGGGCTGGATGGCCAGCGTAAAGGTCCCCGTCGTGGCCGTCAGCGCCGTGTCGCTCGTCACTTCCCGACCCGCCGGCGTCGTTTGCTCGATGGTCTCGTAGGCCACCCACGGACGCCCCGTGGTCGGCCCCCAGCGCTGCGCCTGCGCCTCGCGCGAAGCCAGCGACCACAACACCACTGCGCAGAGCAACGCGATATGCGTGATTGATTTCATCATCATGGTCTCCTTTTCCATCCTTTCTGCTTGTCGGTCGGTTGTCGGCGGGGACCGCGCCGCGCGCCGTGACGCCGGCGCGGCCCCCCCAGTTCATGGCCTCCTGAATGGGCTTCGGTTTAGCTCTGCGTCCCCACGCGGCTGCGCGCGCGCGGAACGCTCGACACGTCAATGTTTGTGACTTTGCCCTCGCTTGCCGGGTCGGCGTCCCACGCCTGGGTCTCGAACAGCCCGGCCGCCTCATACATTGACGACCCCGAGATACGCTTGAACAGGCCCGCGCCGGCGTCGCCGCCCGCCCACGTCGGCTCGTCCTCGTACATCTCCCAGTTGCGCGCGTTCATCACCGTCGCGGTGCCTTTCACCGTCACGGTGCCCTGTTCGAGGCTGCCGTCCACCGTCTGCGGACAATCGTTGTCCTCGACGATGGGCGCCCCCATCCCCGTGTCCACAACGAACCCGAGGTCAACGATCTGCGCCTGGTTGAAGTTCTGATTGCCCTGACGCAGCGAACGCGAAATTGCCGGCTTGACGCGCGGACTGGTCCAAATCCACGAGAAAAACTTGCGCGCCCATTGGGCGCCGGCGGTCGTCTTGACCATGTACATCTCGCTGCCGGCGTCGCCCGACAAATTGAGTTCCGCCAGCAGGTCTTCGATCTGCTCGTAGATCGGACGGGTGCTCGCCGAAGCGTCGCACTCGGCCGCGCGATAGTTGACGTATTGCTCGTCGCTGCGGTCGAATCCCCCTTCGGCGGCCGACAACAACCAGCCCGACTGGCTGATGTAGTGCGGAATGCCGTAGAAGTTGTATTCGCGGTCCGACGTCGTCGCGCCGCAGGCGTTCTGAACGTAAACCGCGCCGCCGGCGTTCACGCCGGTCATGCCCGTCTTTTCGACGACGATATAGCCCGGACCGGTCCGAATGTCCGAGCCGCGAATCGTCCCGCCTTCACACACGCGCGTCCCGGCGGCGTTGTAGATGTCCACCTTGCTGCCCTGGGGAAACGCCCCGCAGTCCGAGACGCCGACGTAGAACCATCCCGTCGTGGCGTGGTTCGATTGACCGACGAGCACGTCGGCCAGCTTCCCCGTGCCGTCGCCCCAGAGCATCCGGTTCATGAACCGGTTGACGGCGCGGCCCAGGTTCTTCACGTCCTTGACGATGTGATTGGCCAGCAGCCGTGGCTGGCGGCCCAGGATCAGGTTGCCCGGCTCGTCGAGAGAGAACCAAACCTCCTTGGCCTTGAGCAAAAAGCGCGAATCCAGGCGCGTCGTGTTGCGCGCGGCCAGATTCCCGCTGCTGTCGGTCAGACCGACCGAACCGCGAATCCCGTATTCCGAGGTCTTGACGATTTCCTGCATCTCGTAGGGACGGGACATCACGCCGCCGCGCTCTTTGATGACGCGCAGCGCGTTGCTCTTGGCGAAGAACAGGGGTTTCATCTGCTCCCCGCCATAGAAGCGCTTCATTGAGTTCAATACCGTATCTGCTGCCTGCATAGTGCTTGCTCCTTGTGTGGCAAATGCGCCATGCGGGCGGCGAGGCTACATCCGCCGGTCATCCGCCTCCCGAATTGCCGCTTCCACCGACGCGAGGAACGCCTGCTCGTGTTCCTTGGTCCCGATAGGAGGGATCGCGTCGCGTTGCGGTCCGGTCAGGCGGGCGTCCAGCGTTCCACCATCCGCCGCTGGCGCGTTGCGAAGCGCGGCGAGTCGCTGCGCTTCCGCAGGCGTCCGCTGCGGGGGAGCCGTCGGGCCCGAAGAAGACTGGGACGGGCGAGGAGGCGACGACGCCGGCGCGCTGGTGGGCGGCGCGAGCCGCATGAACGCCGCCGCCGTCTGCTCGATCGCCTGCTCAATGGACTGCCCCGATTGCCGCGCCGTCATGGAGGCCTCGCGCAGGATTGCGCGCGCCAACGTCGCGTTTTCGGCGGCCCGCAGATCGATCCGGCGGGCCAGCGGCGTGCGCGACAGGGCCGTCGTCATTCGCCCCAACGTGGTCACGCGCGCGGCCTGAATGTCGTCCATCTGCTCGCGATAAAGCAGTTTCTGCCGCGTCTGTAAATTCTCCGCGTCCTGCACGAACCGATCCTGCAGCCCCGGATCGAGGGTCTGAAACTCTTCGACCGTAAACGTCGCCGGATTGATGTCGGAGGCGTTGACCACGCCGACTTGTACGGCGCGGGCCACCGTCGCCCGCAGACACGCCGCAAAATCCGGGTTCGCCGTCGGCCTGCCCAGGCGAATGTGATCGGGCGGAGCATCGGGCGACGGCGTCTCGGCGGCGACGGCCGCATCCGGCGGCGGCGAGGCCGCGTCGGAGGCCGGCGCCTTTTGGGCGTCCGGCGTGGACTCCGGCGTCGGCGCGCCGCGTGGCAAATCAGACAAACGCCGCAACTCCTCATCGCTCCATGCGGACGGTTCTTCCGGCTCGCCCGGCGACGGTTCGCCCGCCGGCGCGTCCTTGCCTTCCCCGCTTTCTGTCCCGTCGGCCTTCGCATCGGTCGCAACGGTCGCATCGGTCTCGGTTTCAGTCTCGGTCTTCGTCTCGGTCTTGGTCTCGGTCTCGGACGCCGGCGCCCCCGGCCGCCCTTCGGCGGCGGACAGGTCGCGCTCGACGGTCTGCAAGAACGCGGCATGAACGTCCAAGTCGTCTTCGGGCCGGACGGAACCCTCCGCGGGTTCGCCCGCTGAGGACGCCGCCTCGCCGCCATCCGGCGGACGGGGGGTCGGCGCCTCGAACGCGCTCGCTTCGAGCGCCTGGGTTGTCTCGGCTCCTAAGGTGTCCGGCGCAGCCGATGCGCCGCTTGCGGCTTCGTGTTCGTTTGCCATGAGTCATGGCCTCCTAACCGTGTGTTATTGTTCCGATCCCCTGCCGCGCCTGCTCAGCGCCGGGTGTCTCGGTCATCGGGCCGCTGTGCGCGCCCGGTAATCACAAAGGGATCCGCGCGACGCGCGGCGGGACGCCGTGGGGCGGAAGGCAGCGCGCGCGCGCGCCCCCCGACGCCATGACGAACCGACCGCCCCTCGCCATAATCCTGAACGATTGAGTGTGAAACAGTATCACTTGTCTGCACGATGATTTGCTCCTTGCGCGTCGGCGCGCTTCGCCTTCCCGGTTGCCGGCGGTTTCTCGCCGGCAACCGGCTTCTGGGCCGGCGCCGCGTTTGCTCCCGCCTCGCCCTGCCCTTCGCCCTGCCCTTCGCCGTCGTCGGCGGGCAGAATGCGCTGGGTCGTCACAATCGTGTACAGGTGCAGCGCGCGACGCGCGATGACCTTGAACACGTGCGCCACGCCAACGATCGTGCGGGGACCCTGGGTCCGCGTCTCAATGCGCGTCCCCACGGGCAGCGTTTTGTCGCCCATCACCCGCAGCGACTCGAAGGTAAGCGCGTAGCCCAGCGCCTTATCCTGAACATCGCGGAAGTAGATGTTCCCGTGCGTGGACGCCTCGGTCGGCAGGTCCCCAGCAGATAGGTTCCGCCAGATCTTCGTGTCATCGGGCTGCAAGGGCGCCAGTTGCGCAATCAGAGCGTCCAAAGCCTCGCGCCCCGCGCCGATCTCCTGCGTCCACAGATCGAACGACGCGACGCGCAGCCATTGCGGATACGGCGCGTCGGACTGAGCGATAATGATCAGGTCTCCGACGTTGGGACCCCCCGTGTTCACCGACCCGCGCCCCTCGGTCTGCAACACGCGCCCGGCGGCGTCCCCTGCGATTCGCATGCTAATCATTGTGCGCCTGCCCTTTCCGCCGAAGGCTCGCCCCCGGCTTGTCCCCGTCTGGTAGCCTCTCGCCGCGGCGAGGGCGCGCCGGCTCCCGACGGAGGACTCGGAGGAGTCGCTCCCGGAGCGCGGCCGGTCATCATCAGCGTCATCCGCGCTTGAACGTGATTGAGAATCAGCGTATCCAACGCCCGCTGGGCCGCCTTGTCCCACGAGGCGTATTCCGGCTTGTCCTGGGAGGCGGCCAACGCCTTGATCATCGCGTCGTGGTCCTGAAACGGGCGGCACAGCGCGTTGGCCCGCTCGTCGGTGACGAACTCGCCATACGGCGTCGGCACGATTTGCGCCCGGCCGTCGCGGATGACGCTCAAGTGCCGCTGCACGATCTCCTCGTTGAGTTCGTTCCCCGGAAACGCCCCCGAAAAGTCCAGGCCGCCCCCCTGGACGAAGGCGTTAAATCGCTCCGCCTCCTCCTGGCGCATCGGGTTGAAATAACCGCCTTCCCATAAATCGCCCGCCATCGCCAGCAGGGCGCTGCGCGAGTCGGCCGGCAGGCCATTATCCTCGACGCGCACGCGCGACAGCGCCGGCAGCATCCACCCGCCGATCACTTGCGCGGCCCGCCGGTCCCCCAGGACGGCGATGTAACGCGCCTCGGTGTAGAGTTCGGCGGCCAGCGCCAACTTGTGCTCGCTCAGTTGCGCGTCGGGCGTCTGCAGAAAGACCCGATACGAATTGGGAACGACCATCTCCTCTTCGCGCAGCGCTTGAAGCCCGGCGGCGCTGCGAACGCCGTGCGGGTTGGCGTGGCTGATCTCCGCAATCAGGCTCAGACGCATCAACGCCTCGATCAACCAGTCGCAGAGCTTGAGATACTCCACCGCGCGACTGGGCATCTGGCTCCACTGCATCGGCAAACGCCCGTCCATCGCCGCTTCCAGGCTCACGTCGAAGTGGCTGTCGAGATTAGATATTTCCACCTGCCCGGCGTGCGCCAGCCACGGCTTGCGCGAGCCTTTGGCGTTCAGCCACGACAGGGTCACCATCTGATCTATCAACAGACTCGCGTCATACCAGTCCATGACCGGAGGATCGGGGTATGTCGTGTTCAGAAACTCGTCGAATGAAAACTCCACGTATCGATGATGCTCGTGCTCCGGCT
>Ga0180431_10004504_pt1 | contig 17381 bp, 21 predicted proteins | sample SS_ome_11_FD_132459 | JGI IMG/M metagenome (GOLD analysis project Ga0180431, IMG submission 132459) | Hypersaline lake sediment archaeal communities from the Salton Sea, California, USA - SS_1_MS_1 metaG | ecosystem: Environmental > Aquatic > Non-marine Saline and Alkaline > Hypersaline >... | reverse complement strand
TTGGCCTTTAGGATCAGCACCAATGCTCCGAAGATAAGGCTTAATTATTCCATTACGTATCTCTTTGTTCTCAAAGAAACCTTTAGTGTTTCCGACTCCGGGACCAACAACCTTGCCACCTTGACCACCGCAGATATCAATGATTCCTGCGATCAGACTCGTTCCACTGCGTGCTGCTCCAGTAATAAGAATCATTTACTATTAATCCTATTTAGCGTTAAAGCGCGGTTTTCTCGCGCCTCATAACAAAAGCATCCACGCTACGTCCTTTCAGGCCGAGCGCGATGCTCGGCGTTGGAAACCAAGTACGGCTCGGCGATTATCATCCACCCGTACGGCAACGGCGCAGTAAGCCACATCTGGTACTCATCCCATCCAAGTGGACGCATTGTTCGCCCTTGATGCATTATGCCGAAAATGTAACGCTGTCGCGCTTGCATTTTGGGTTCAGTCATGCCGTCCTCCTGGCCCACTCGGAGCATCAATTTGTCTCATATCGAGCACTCTGTCTTTTTGTGGTCGTAGAAGCCACCTATTTGTAGAATCTCTCTACGCTATCCGACTGGATCTTATCTACTACTTTCTGTGCTGATTCAACAATCTCTTTCTGTGTCGGTTCAACTATCGTCTTTCTTTCCTTGGGCTTCTCCAGCATTGATTCAGGAATGTTGACTACAGCTGTTGCTTCTTTTTTCAATTCATAAGAAGGATTACTTGCAATCACTAGGACTTCAATACCTTTATCCATGACCCACTTGACGAGCGGAGCCATGTCACCATCAGCTGTACACAATACCACCATATCGATGTTGTCAATCATATTTACAATGTCGATAGTAATTCCAACATCCCAATCAGCCTTATGCTTAATATCACCCTTTGAACGCATGGCCTTCGGCCGTTTGAAGTTCACTCGGAAACCAATCTCCTTGAGACAGGTAATAAATCCTGCAGCCTGATCCTTCTTTTGACTACCGTATGCTACTGCAACTTGAATCATACCCAAATCCGATACATATTTCCATAGCTCACTGTAATCAAGTTTGCGACCAGGATACTGGTGGCGGATACAGTAGTAAAGGTTACTAACATCAACAAACATACCAATCTTTTTCATGCTATTCCTTTCATACTCCTAAATCTTCAGTCGGCTATTTACCCTACTCACTGGCATATACTGATACCAGTTATATCCACGAAACAATTTCTTATATTCTACCTCGGAATCACTAGTTAATACCCATACACCTGAACCAGCTTGACATAGCAAAGGAAAAGTCTTATGCTGTGCTGGAGTAAATACATTACCTCTACGACCAGGCATCTTTACTTCAATCCAACGATGACCATATCGTTGATGTGTAGCAAAGATATCAGGAAAACCGGACTGGAACATACTGCCGTGAGTAGACTTTGCAAACCAGCCTTTACGCTTCAGTTTGTCAATAATCTGATCACGGAGTATGTCCTCCGGTTTCCGTTTTCCTTTTGTAATAAAGCTATTCATCCATCGTACAAATTTCAATGTCTCCATTATCGTTGACCAAGATTCCGGTAATCGGAACCATTCCGCCTGTATCTGGATCATAAGCCTTAACAATGCGATCATCCCCACATTCTCTACTTATGTAAAGATTCCAAAGGATATAACGCAAGTCAGCGAATGTTCCCGGCTCATTATCAGGGCGTATTGAATGAAAGCGGGTCATTCGTCAGTCTCCAGAATAGCCATGATCAACATACGACACGCAAGAATCAGTTTCTCACGCCTAAGACGCATATTCTCAGTCGTCCGTGTCTTCCTTAGTTCCTGCGCCCTCTTGATTTCCAGAATCGCTGCACTCTCCAGATAGTGTGGGTCGTGCATCTCCACTATCGGAGTCATCAGAGAGTGAACTCTCGGATTGAACTGGATGTTCTTCATCAAACTTCTTATCCGCGTCAGCGACAACTTCCCTGCGGACGGCTTCGAGACTCTTCTTTGCTCGTTCTTCGGATTCACGTTCCAACTCCCTTCTCTTTTCAAGAATTTCTTCGTAGGTAATATATTCTTTAGCAACCATTGCTTCTTGTAAAGCAACAAGATCACTAATAATCTTACCGTTAGATGCCACCGCACCAGCAATTTGACTTATAGCCTCTTGTAAGTGGAGAATGGCTGCCTGTAACTTTTGCTCCTTAGCAATACTGATGTTACGGGCGTCTTGAAAGTTTGGGCCATGGAAAGGTATTTTGCTTCTTGTCATTATTTCTTCCTCCTAATCTTTGCTAGCTCAGTTTTCTTGAACAACACTGGGCGGTCATGTGAACACACCCTCTTTTTCACTATCTTCATAGCTTTTTTCAACAGTATGACTTCACGATGATCGTTAAATTCATCTCCCCAAATCCGGTATCTGTGCCAGTATTCGGGTGCCTGCATATTCCAGATACGCTTGGCTTCCTTAAATTCACAGTAAAAAACTGATGCTAACCATTTTTGGCCTTCACGGATAACATCCATTGGAAGGCTATCTACATCCTCAGGTAAAGACAGAGCTCCTTCACGAATGTTTCCATAGATGAAGAGTGGCTCCATCATTATCTTCATATGATATAGACTCTCAATGTATTCGTTTTTCGATCTCATCTAGTCTACGCTCCACTTCTTGGATTTCACGAATCAATGTACCTTTATCCTTGCGAGAATAGTTTGTTATCTGATACTTCTTAGCAATCTCCTTTAATGATGCATGTGATTGAAACTGTATAGGCACACTCGGATGTAGCCGCATCCACTGTCGAACTTTATTTACTTTCCTTTCCTCTATGTATTCAATAACCTTCAACCGTAATATCTTGTCTGATTTCTCCCATAACTGTTGAAATTTTTCTCCTGATAGTATTGTTTCAATCGCTCTTAGATTCAACACTCTACGATGTACTGAATCACGTAACTGATCAAGTTCTATTTGACATTTTTCACGCATGGTTATTTATCCGCCCAGCTTTTCAAATCTGTTTTCCACTTCATACCCAATAAAGGAATATGCTTACGATACTCTATAATAAATTTGTCTACAATTTCTTTAACAGTAGAGACAAACCTCGGATGAGTGGGGCTTAGAATCTCATCGTGACTATTGAATGGCTGCACTCTCCACTTACTGATTCCCGGTGGCTGTACATCCCAAATGCGACGCTGTAGAAATTTTGTAATTTGTGCTCCGGTCGATTGGATACGATGATTCCCTGCAGCACGCATATTAGAACCTTGAATAGCAAAGGCCGCAGCAAATAAAGCAGACCTCAACGCACCGCAGGCTGTCTGTACGCGGTCGCGGCGTGTCACTGCGATGCGAAGGGTCTGCCAATTTTTAGGTGGATTCTCTGCTAAGTCGAATAGTGCTTTACAAATCTGATTCTCTAATGTAAAGTACCTACGAAAGCCGAACATACTTTCAATGAATTCTGCTGGTTCATGCCATTCTACCCGCGTACCTATTCCGCCGGGTTGCTGCATTGAGCAGAACATTTGCATATACTTACGGCGCTCACGTCCGAAGACTTGATACCGTTTGATTGCTTCTTGATAACCATGCTCAGCTTGTTCAGGACTGATTCCTACTCTTGTTTGAAGAGTATATTCATTACCAAAGTATAAGATGGCAAACACTCCATTTTTTGAACGACCATATTGATCTTGCTCACCCGGAAGACCTTTTGTTGCCATAATTTCTTCATACGTCTTATCAAAAAAGAATTGTCCAAATAGTCCATGAATCTTTTTTCCTGATACTAGGTCTTCATGTAAAACTGGATCGCCATAATCAGCGTCTACAATCGAGACTTCAAAAGCATCAAAGTCACCGCCGCAAAGAATGTCGCTATCAAATACAAGCGGAAAACAACCACGAGTTTCTGTGGCGCGACGTATCCCCTGCGGATTAAGACCGTCGCGACCTGACATACGAGAACTGCGAGCACCAATAATATTGTAACTAGCATGGAAACGTCCGGCGAAAAGAAGTTTCTCATAATTTTCAATTTCCTTTTTAGCGTGCCTTGCATCAAGAATCTCTCTCGCACGTTCCGCGGCTGGATGTGGTAAATCAGTCTCTATTAATCCTTCGTTACAATCTGGACAAGCTCTTGCGTAAGGATCACTATGTTCTATATGTATTGATCTAGAGCCTAATACTCCTGCTCCTTGGCAGGTATCACAGACTTCACACTTTTTCCACTTACATAATTCTTCAAGAACAGTGCCTTTAGTCGTTATCTTATCACGCACACGCATGACAAGAGTTTCTGTCTCGTCGAGTACTTCTTCAAGATACTTTCGGCAGACAGATGGTGAGTTATAGTTGAATCGTTCTCTTACATCTTGTTCTTTTTCCCTAGCGGTATCAATGAGATTCTGAATCTTTTCTTTATCAATAGCATAACCCCGCCAACGACTGGCACCCACCATACAAGCTAGAATAGAATCATCATCGCCAGGAGTTGAATCACCGAAATGATGGTATAAATCTCGCGTGTATTTTACATCATCACTGGCATACTTTCTAGCGATTCTATTGTACGCCCAATGACTTATATGATATTCAATTACTTGTGGCCATTTACCATACCAGAAATCAGGACTCGGCTGAACAACCTCAGTCTTATCTTTTTTCTTACGTCGGTATGGTGCTAAAGCAAATGGAGCATAGCCCTGTTCGACAGGACGATAAGTGGGATCAACTTCAACTTGACCAAAGGTAAGAACCTCACTCGGCGGAATGTTGAGTGCGTCCACTGCTAACGCTTTCAATGCGCTCGTAGGTGCAAACCGTAATACAACATCCTTAAAGTCAGGAAGCAAATCTCCGAAATCATCGAACAGGTCTACTACTTGCCAACGCCTACGAAAGTCCTTCTTCCGCATAAAGTAAATGTCTTTGATGGGAATACGCTTGTCTAATTCCTTAGCAAGCTCAAAGGCGAGAGCGGTCGGCACTCTCTTGATCCTAATATCGGCTCGGTCCATAGTATTTTGGTAAGGGCCTTTTCGAGCATGCAGCATAATATCGTGTGCAGTTTCTGGCTTAATGCACAAACCATCACGAGCCGCAGGCTCGGCGAGAGCATATTGATTAATGTAATCTTCGGGACAGGCATTCAATCCTACTTTCTTTTGTAACTCATAGAGTGTAGTATATGTCTGACAGATATGAAACCAATCGAATGCAAGATTGAATCCAGTCACTCCATTTGACTCTACTACAAATTCCTCAATGAGGTCTAGTGTATATCGAATAGGACTTGTGAATACCGAATGAAGGTTGATTTCACCATCATCCCGCGCCCACTGTATAAGCACAGTGGGGCCGTGGAGGCCACAAGTCTCTGTATCGAAATAGATCATCAGGCTATTTTATCAGATTACGAAACTCCATCCCCTCAAACTATCCGGCACTTTACAGAATATGATTGAGTTAATCTCAAACTTAGGCATCAGAAACATCGTGCGACTACATCTCCTACACCGTAGGCTCAGTAAGTCATGATGCTTAACATCATTCTTTACGCCGTATTCTGTTCTGCAAACGGGACACCAGAATACAAATCCGGAGTCCCCGAGCATATTCTGTATTTCGGAGTATGGCAATTAGTATTTCGATTCGTTTTCTTCTTCACGCAGAGCCACATTCGGAATACTGTAGATTATTCCGTTTTTATCACAGAAAATCTTGAGTGACTTGTAAAGATCAAGTTCGCTAATCTCACCACACGCCCATGCCAGACAACGGGTATGCAATCCTGATCCCGTTATGTCATAAATATACTCAAGCATGGTAATGATTTCTTGCTTCAGCCGGGCCTTTTTCGCTGTGTAATTTTTGGCCTTCTTAACCTTAGCACCCTTAACACCGCGGCGTTTCTTGTCTTTAATGTCGCGAGCCTCTGACAGACATGTATCTACACCGTACTTTTTCATTACGGTATATAGCTCACGAATCTGTGTCTGATTAATAAATCCAGCTTCAACGGCAGCCTGAACATCGGGAGGAAGCTTCAGGAGCATGTATCGAACTTGTATCCAACCGCGAGACTTATTTAGCTCTGCGGCAGCGACAATTTCACCGATACCCATAGCATGAAGTTTGTGCAGCGCACGGGCCTCTTGCATGATTGTTAATTCAGAACGATTAACATTCTCAGCAAGATTCAGAAACATAGCGTCTGTTTCTGACATTGGCTCATGGATGATTGCTTCAATCTCCTCTCGTCCAAGAATCCTATGAGCCATTGTTCGGCGATAACCAGCAAGTAACCGATACTTGAATCCTGTGTTCTGTCGCTGTTCCTCATTATACTTTTGTACAGTTACAGGCTGAACGAGTCCACGTTGCTCAATGTCCTTTGCGAGATCAGCAACGTCCATAGGCGTAATATGTCCACGACAATTGAAATTGTCATCCATATGCATCTCATCAATTCTTACGGAAATAATCTCTTTCATGTCTTCTCCTTCTCTATTTCTGTGAACGCGTCATTCAACTCACCCATACTGATTTTCTGAAGCTTCTTCTTCTGCTGCAGATTCTCATAGATCAACTTATCTGTCGGAAGACAGAACAAATCATAGACTGTTGCTCCTTTATTTTTATCCATACCCGCACGATGGAATCTATCTTCTGCCTGCATTCTTGCCTCACCGTTGTAACAGTTACTATAAAATAATGCTGACGGTGATGCCGTTAATGTTAATGCCATACCACCTGCTTGTGGATGGCCAACAAAACATATCCTTGGATGCTTAGACAACAATTCTCTGTAACGTGGATGCGATAAATCCATAGCGTCAAGAAAGTCATTATCGTTAGCAACCTCACCTGTTGCTTCTTGAGCAAAGTATCCACGACCATCGACACGCAGAGTAGCCCATCCGTATTTATGTGCGATAGCAACCAGTCGATCAATTGATCCAGTAAATCCACCCCACACAATGAACCGGCCGCCTTCTTCATGTTCATCGAGCATGTCTATGAATACTTGATCCTTAGGTGTCTCACCTGAGTCTGTTACTCTTTCATAACGGGGAACAACCTTAGAACCCTTACAGTAATCACAGACTATTGTTTGTTCTTCAAATTGTTCTGCATCAATGTCCGCATTAGGCTTCTGTGTATCAACTTCGTCCTTAGGAACCATAGCTGTAACACTTCCATTACCCTGACAGTTCGGACATTTCTGGACACCCACTTCCCTGTCAGTGTATTGAAAACCATCTGAGAGTTCTCGAAGAAGGTTGAGGGCCATAACTGCTCGTGTCGCCTTAGTACGAATAATCTTTGCAGCACGGACCATTGACGGCGTTGGTTTGACTGTAATGATTTCATATCTCTTATCCGGTAAGTCTAAGCAATCCTTCTTAAATTGTACAAGAACAACACCATCCATTCTACGATACAATTTTTCTACTTCATTGACTGACGGCTTATATGGATGGTAGTTCGGATTTGGTTCAAAAGATTCCGTATTGACAGGAACATCCTCTAGCATCTTTAGTCCGGTAGATTTTTGCTCGACTATAGGTAATCCAACAGGATCGAGAAACTGCTTATGATTATCTGAATCTCTATACTCACCACACGTTGCACACTTTTTCTCATCGTCAAGCCATGTAACAATATGCGGATAAGTGGTACCAGTGATTCCTGATTCACGAGTTTCAATGATACACAACCGTGACTTAAATTTATGAATGTCACCTTCTCTTAGGTAACCAGGAACTGCTGTCTCAAGTTGATTGAACCAATCTACAGGTGACTTTGGTGCCGGCGTTCCTGACATTTCGATGACATAACCTTCTTCGCCATACTCTTCTCGTATCGCTTCTGCAATATGCCGAGCAGCTTGAGACCTTTTAGCATTTGGATTCTTGATCTTGGAACTCTCGTCGAAGATAATGCATCTTGGTGCCGGGAATCCATCATCCCAATCCTCCACAATTCTTACCAATCTATCATAGGTCATCATTCGTGGCTTAACAAATGATTGCCACTTGACTAACTCACGACCCACAGCCTTGACGCCGGCAACCGGACCCACGTACCATGCATCATGTTCATCATGCACACCTGCACGCTCCATTATTTCAATGGCTGCGAGTGATTTTCCTGTGCCCATCTCACACGCGAACACACAGTATCCACGAGTAAGGCCATGACGTACCATCTCTTTCTGATGATCATATAGCGGTCGACCCCATGAGGATTCAGGAATCTCGATTAGTGGTGTCTTGAATGCTGCATAAGGATTCTCACCCTTGAGATAACGAATACGAAAATCATTTCCCGGTGTGTCGGCTACGCTCCACATCTTCACAGGATTAGGTTTGTCGAATCCATGCCACTTTGCACCTTCCATGACACGGATTTCATCAATCAATTTTTTATTGAATGGAAACTTGATAAATATGCGACCATTCTTATAGAATAGCTTAACCTTGATCTTATATTTACCTGCAATAAATTTTGTTTCTACTAACAAAACAATCCCTCCCGAGCCAACCAAACCCAACTATCACTTACCTCGTGTGGACGCGGCTTACCATGAAAGAAAATGACTCTCGCGTCATTCGGTAAGCCATTACGACAATGCTTCTTGTAACTATACATACCATCAACAAAATCATCAACGGCACCAATATCAGGTACATGCATCGCCGTGTAAATCTGCTCATAAGTATATTGTGGAATATGCTTATGTGCTCGGAAATTCTGGAATAGATAACGATAGTCACCGTTCCATATTGTAATCATGGATGACCATGGTCCATGCCGTTGTCTTCGATTCAATGGTACCTTCATCCAGAAACCCTGCCGAGACTGTGATAACTCGACAAATGGCTCCAGTGAATCCACAATCACTGTGTCAAGTCCTATCATAATACAGGGACCAGTGAAACGAAACGCCTCGATCAGACACCACCATCCTGGCCAATTTCTAACTAGAGGATCACCAAGATTTGGAACATCAGTTAATGCGACAAATTCAATATTGTTCCCTCCCCAATGCTCAACCTGCCTATGAAGACTATGCACATACCTTTCATCATAGTCTCCACCTGATCGTAAGCAAACAATGAGTCTAGTTTTTTGCATAAGGATATATCCTTAGTATCTTACCACAATTCCAACATGATATTTCCAATCTTTTGTGCCACGGACAGAACCAAATATTCAACTCACAGTAACAATGATCACAATTCTCGAACCAATGAAATAAAGCTATCATGATTAATATGCTCGGGGCGGGACTCGAACCCGCATGGTAACTAGCCGATAGATTTTAAGTCTATTGTGTCTGCCTATTCCACCACCCGAGCGTCTTAAAATAGAACGACAGGCGGCCGAGAACCTGCAACAAGAATCATTGTTCGGTATATCATGATTCATGCTTTTTACGCCCCACCATACACATCTTCATAATCATGACCATCTAGAATGTCTTCGATACCACTATTTACGATATCTGATGCAATCTCTCCGCGTGGTTCCATGAAACTAGAACCAAAAACATAAGCAAAGCAGTCTTCTTCACTATACCCCTGATCTGATCGATGTTGCCTCGCAAATACATTCTTAGTAGCAGATTCAAAGTCCGATTTTCTGCATCGAATTTTACCTGTTCTTGGAACGTCTGAGAGTGACGCCTTGACTGTGCGAATCCACTCTTTCGTATTCTGTCCAGATTTCATAACCAGCCTTTTTGAATGCACACAATAATTGATCGAAGATATCTCGAATATACTTCGGTGCATAGCTATGTTCTCTTAATGCCCATACTATCTCCTGTTTCCATTGTAGCATATTTCCTGACAGAACAATGAAAGACTCATCCTCTCCTGATTTATATAATCTTTCAAGACACACTCTGGTGGCGATCCAAGTAATCTCCTTTCTTGATCCCACAATCATAAATGTGGCATAAGAGTGACGGAGAACGGCATCTGAATTAGCCAATGCTTCTACCGGCTTATTATCAAAGGTAAGACAGGCAGGAAATGCGGCAGGAGAATCGAGCTTAATGTTGTTAGCATCAAGCCCGCGAGTAGGAGAGATTCCTAGAACTTCTTGAGTGACCTCAATGAAGTCCTTCCAATTGATTCTCGGTACAGACAGCGGTATAATTTTCACGACACTCCCATATCCCCCGCTATGCGGGGCCGCTGTTGAGTAGGCTCGCGGCGCTCCTAGTTAGTATATTTATACACAGCCTAACCACTTGTGTCGGGATGAAGGTGGGGAGGGCACCTTCGATTACCGTTCATGATCTCCCGTAGCCTCTTCGTCAGCCAGCTCGACTTCACGCTCTGGCGGATTCTGGAACTTATGCACCTCGGCCAGAATCAACTCCTTAGGCGGAATCTCGAACGGAGTCGTGCAGCTTACCACAATCGGTCCGGCCCACGAGTACCTCTTGTTCTCGATGATTTGATGCTTCAGAGTAATCGGCTCATGCATCTTAGCCTTGACATTCGGTGCTTCATTACGAGCAGTCTTACTACCCATAAAGAAACCAGCAAACGTCTTAGCCGAAGGAATGTAAAGCAAAAACTCTACACCATACATACAACCCGAATTCTGCTCCGCTGAACGAGCAACAATATCCTGGAATTCCTTAGACTTTGGATCATATACAGTGACAATGTTGTCACCGCTCAAATCCATAGCCCGCGGACGCCATGCCAGATTCAGGGCATCAACTTCCGTGCCAAGGTCGTTGAATGTTTGTCCAACAACGAGAGCGTAGTGATTTACAGGAAACTCACCCTTCTTACACTTCTCGCTATTTGACGACATGAGCTGCAGACGCGGCAACCAAGCCGGTGCAGCAACGATATCGAAATCCTCTTCAGAATACTTTTCAGGCAATTCTGATTTCAGGAAATCAAGATCCGCTGTACCAGCAACCGTAGGCAGAGTTTCATCATCGAACACATGCTCAAACAACGGCCAACCAGGATTCTTCTTTTGAATCTTCTTAGTCATTATACTTTCAGTCCCCTCGATTTTAGAAATCCGGGAGCCAGTTGCCTGACTCCCGGATTCAGTTGGTCAACCTTCCTGCGTGTCATCCGGCTGACTTTCACCGGACAATGCAGCCTTAGCTTCCGCTGCAGCTGCGGCAGCCTTTGCCGCCTTCTCTTCGGCCTTCTTCGCACGCTCTTCAGCGCGCTTCTTCAGCATGGCTTCCTTCTTCTGAATCCGCTCGTCGTGCTTGGCCTTCTGCGCCTCGATCGAACGAGGATCAAGATTCAGGCAGAATTCGATTCCACGACGAATGGCCTGCTCCTTGGTTTCAACATCCTTCGCAAGAAACGAATGAAGCTCGGAGTTGTTGATGGCTTCCTTCATCTCCGCAATCTTACGGATGTGCGGCTGAGGCGTGAACTCAATCGACGCAGCGTCACGACCCTGACGCTTTGCCTCACGAAGTTCCTTCACGCGCTGCGATACCTGCGGAACAAACTCGTCGGGCGGCATCGCCACAGCATTCTGAACGAACTCCGCCTGCTCTTCAGGCGGCAGCTTGGCGAGTGCGTAAGCATTCGACAGCGAAATCTCTCCCGCGTCGATGAGCTTCTGAACACCCTCGTCAGGAATCTTAGTGAGATTCAAACGCTGCTGAATGAAAGCAGACGACACACCAAGATTCTCAGCCAGTTCCGATTCCGTCATCAGCGGGTGCCGATTCAGAATACGAACAAGCTGCTTCGAATACTCAACGGGACGAGTCTCGATCTTGTGGAAGTTGGCCATCAGCTGCGCTTCGAGCACCTGATCGTCATCAAGATCAACGATGTCCACATTGATTTCAACCAGCCCGGCGTCCTTCGCCGCGCTGAAGCGATGCAACCCATCAACGAGCTCGTAATACTCCTGATGGGTTTCAGGATCCTCCTGGCTGCGAACGGTAATCGCACCAAGAAAACCCTTCTGCTTCATTGATTCGATCAATCCGAGATACTTTTCGCTCTCACGATTGACCGTCCTCAATGCTACCTCGTTCTCGCGAACGAGCGTGATCGGAACAGTTGCGAGTTTCCCCATGATTGGGACTCCCTACTTTGTGTGTCTGATTGGCAAAATCAAACACGATTGATTATGCAAATCAAATCCATACTCACCGAGCACTCACTCAGGGAATGATTTGATTTGAACAACGGGCCGAATGTGCAAACTGGCCACGTTGCTGCCATATGCTTTACGTTCTCAAATGGAAAAAGGTAAGAAAAAGTCATAAGTCATTGAACCGCAACGAGTTACAACAATTCTGACTAACTGCCCATCCAGTCGCTATATATAAAGGAAAAAGGAAAAAGGTAAATATATTCTGCGGATAATAGGGCAGTTAGTCAGAATTGTTGTAAGTCATTCTCCCGTAACGAGTTACACTTTTTTCTTACCTTTTTCCAGTCTATACCGTAAAGTACGCGGACAGGCTTTATGCCTTTTCTGTTATCGCACTACATGATTTGATTTGGATAACGTCCTGTTATCACAAATCAAATCATACACCTGTACGGTGTCTATCCAATGATTCCTGCAATCATTGATTCAGAAAATCAGGGAGATACTGCGTGCCTACTCGTACAGAAGCGATTCGACTCTTTCTACAGTCGTCTACCCACAAAGACTTGGTGGATTTGTATAATCATTCTATGGAATGTCAAGTCAATGTAGCACAGGATGGCGGTGAACGTGTTGATGGAGACTTTCATGGTCGTCGGTGGCAGGGATGGACAGATGGCACAATCACTTGGAAGTCTTTTAGGATTCCATATAAAGCAAATACAGAACCGGAATATACTGATAAGCCAATAACTTGGCCTCTTGAACAACACGTTGAAGCCATCGGAATGACTGGATGGGATTGGGAAAATCGCGTTAGTCGTTGGGTGGCTTTTGACTTTGATAGCATAGTATCACATAAGGACGGACTAACTAATGAGCAACTTAAAAGCATTAGACGAGCTGCACAAGACATTGAATGGGCTACAATCCGACGCTCAACGTCTGGAAAAGGTATCCACATATATGTCTTTGTCGAGCCAGTTGAAACAAAAAATCATAACGAACATGCAGCTCTTGCTAGAGCAATACTTGGCAAGATGTCCGCATACACAGGGTACGATTTTAGCTCCAGTGTGGATATTTGCGGTGGCAATATGTGGATCTGGCATCGAAAAATGGCAAATGGGGGATCAGATCTACGTGGTCTTGCACTCCTTAAGTCCGGAGGAATATTGTCAGAGGTACCACCCAACTGGAAAGATCATATTAAGGTTGTATCTGGACGAAGACGGAAAGTTCTCCCACAGGTAATTGAAGAAAGTGGGTCAGGAGATTTATTCGAGGAACTCACGAGCCAGCGTCCGCGTGTTCCTTTGGATGAGGGGCATAAGAAAGTAATAGACTTTCTGAAGGAGCAAGAGAACGCAGTTTGGTGGTGGGATCAAGACCATCATATGCTTGTGACACATACCTACTGGCTCCAAAAGGCCCATGAAGAAATGGGACTAAAGGGATTTTTCAAATCAAACACTCAGGGAACGAATCTAAATGAGCAAAACTGCTTTGCCTACCCAATTCGCGGTGGAGCCTGGTCTGTAAGACGCTATACTCCTGGTGTACAGGAGCATGAATCATGGCAGCAGGACGGCGCGGGCTGGACGCGCACGTTCCTTAATAAAGACCCTGATCTTTCTACAGCTGCACGAGCTTACGGCGGCATCGAAGAACAATCAGGCGCGTTTGTTTTTCGTGAAGCAGAGGTAGCTGAAAACGCGGCTAGATTGCTTGGAGCAAACCTCAATGTAGGTGCGCCCATGCGTGGCCGTGAGACTAAGCTAAAGCAACATAAAGATGGTAGGCTTGTTGCGCTGGTTGAACATAAGCCAACAGACATGGCAAATGAAATGGCTGGCTGGCTACCGCAGAAAGGATATTGGTCACGGATTTTTAATACCCGCGTGTCGAGTCCTACGGAGCCTGAGGTTGGTAACTATGATGATATAGTTCGACACTTAGTTACTGAGACAAGTGAAGACTATGGTTGGATGGTAAAATCTGACGGATACTGGCGATCGGAACCATTAACGCATATAAGAGTCGCCTTAGGATCACTTGGACTAAATAATAAAGAAATAACAGGTATTCTTGGATCATCAGTATTTAAGTGCTGGCGTGTAGTGAATAAGCCTTTTCAAGAGGAGTATCCCGGTGACAGAGAATGGAACAGAAACGCCGCTCAATTTAAGTTCACACCTTCACCTGAACGCGAGGAAGCTACTTATCCAACATGGACAAAGATCCTCAATCATTGTGGATCAGGTCTTGATGACGCCATCAAATCTGATCCATGGTGTAAAGCTAACGGCTTACAGACAGGCGGAGAATACCTCAAATGTTGGGTCGCTTCACTATTTAGATTTCCCTACGAACCGTTACCATATCTATTTCTCTACGGCCCCCAAAATTCAGGTAAGTCAGTCTTTCATGAAGCTATTAGTCTCTTGCTTACAAAAGGTTATAGAAGAGCAGATGCTGCGCTTGTTAGTGGGTCAGGGTTCAATGGAGAACTCGAAGGAGCGATTGTCGCGGTTATTGAAGAAACAGATTTGCGAAAAAATAAGACCGCATATAATAAAATCAAGGATTGGGTCACTTCCAGAGATTTGCTCATACATGCCAAAGGCAAGACGCCGTATCATGTACCCAATACTCTTCATTTCATTCAGTGTGCTAATGATCATCAAGCATGTCCCATTTTTAGCGGGGATACGAGAATTACTATGTCGTATGTTGGTCCGCTTGAGCCTCTCGAACTCATACCTAAGAGAAAGTTGATTGAGATTCTTGAGAAAGAGGCACCAGACTTTCTAGCTGAGGTTCTTGCTCTCGAGATTCCTGAATCAACAGACAGGCTGAACATTCCGGCATTAACAACCGAAGATAAAGAAGTTGTGCAAAGAATGAATATGTCACAACTCGAATTATTTTTAGATGAGAAATGCGTGTATGCTCCCGGACACAACATTAAGCAAAGTGATCTATTTGATAAGTTTCGTGATTGGCTCGATCCGAATGAGATTCATAAATGGACGATTATTCGTGTTGGAAGAGAATTACCACCTAACTTTCCTAAAGGCAGGATGCATGGAACCGGACAGTTTCATGTTGGAAATATAGCCTGGGCGAGTGATCAGGAACCGGAAAAGAAGGATACTAAGTATATTTTACATGGTGGATATCTTGAGGAGATTAACGTTTGATGAAACTCCAATTTTCCTATCCCGGCGGTAAAGCACGGATAGCAGATGAGATTGTTTCTCATTTTCCCACAGATTGTGAATTGTATGTTGAGCCATTCGCTGGACGTGGAAACATATTCTTTACAGCTTGTAGTCATATTGATTTTAATCGTGCCATACTTAACGATAGATATACATATAAATTTCTAGAAGCACTAAGAGATACGCCTATTACATCTCTACCACGGACAATTAGTATTGAGGATTTTCCACACTGGAAATATAGATGGCAGCGGAGTGATCCTATCGCCTATCTCTTAGAGCCATATCTAACCTTCAAGAGTAAAGGTTATCTTGCCGGACCCGAAATTGATCAAGGACACAACCGCTACACATATAGTAATTTTGTAGAAAAGATGCAGCTTGCTAGAGAACTATTAAAGAATGTATTAATACTAAGCAAGCATTGGAGAGATTTAGCATATCATTCATATCCTGATAATACATTCCTGTATCTTGATCCACCGTATCATGAGACAGATGGTGTCGGTTATGTTTGTGATGTTGATCACAATGAGCTGCTTCGATTTCTAAGATCAACACACTTTAGTTGGATACTCAGTGGATATAAGACTTTTCTATATTCTATGGAATTAGGTGAGCCGGACATTATTATTCCAAGAAACCGTGAGATGACTACTGATGCCGGTTCTCAAGTTGAAGAATGTTTGTGGATAAGATTATGACTTTTCGTGAAAGACTCGATAAGCTGGAGCCAAAGCAACTGTCGTTGTTGCAGTATGCTTTTGAGCAACAGATTTCAGGACAGTTCGTTGAGCTGCCCAATAATAAATTTATCGGAGTCAATGTCGAACACGTTAAGAATCTGTCGATTGAAGAATCAGTAGGTAGCTGGTCATACGGGACAGTAAATAAGGGAGAATAAAATGAAAGAGTTAGTATACTTAGCCTCACCATATAGTCATCAGGATTCTAATATAAGAGAAGAAAGATTTCAATTAGCCTGTGAATATGCTGCAAGACTCTTTATGCATGGATTTTTATGTCTATCTCCGATCGCACATACACATCCAATAGCTAAGCATATTCATGGTGATCATAGTTGGTCCATGTGGGCAGAATTTGATATTAGGTTAATAGATATTTGTGATTCTGTTTGTTTTGCTATGATTGATGGATGGAAAACATCTATAGGAATGCAAGAAGAATATAAATATGCAAAGAAAAATCATAAGGTTATATATCTTATGGATAGTCTATTCCAATTAAGAAATGATATAATTCTTCCAGATACTTGGAAAGGAGAATAATGCAAGTAAATTACAAATATGCCATTGAAGATAAAGTATTGATTAAAGCAATCAATACTCAGGGTGTAGTAACCTCAATGATGACAAATAAGAATGGACAAGAGTATTTTGTAGTCTATTGGGATGATGGTCTTCGTCAATCTGTTTGGGTATATGATTGGGAAATATCAAAAGGAGAATAGATGCCAGCGTTTCCGTGTAAATTAGGTGCTAGCAATAAGTGGCGAGTTTGTCATAAAAATTCTGAGGGTAAGAATGAAGCAGTAAAGAAAGATGGCAAACCTGTTGATGGTGGTGGACACTGGAAAAAGAAGGAGGCGATGAAACAATGTCACGCGATCAATATGAACGAGTAAAGAATCATATCGAACAACATGAGAAGCCTGATTCATTACGCAAAAGAATGATTCTACAGTCACGATACCAAGTAACTTCTGGTACCAGTGTAGCGGAGTCTGAACTCCGGTCTAATCCATTACTTAAAGATGATGTTCTTGAAATGCAAGCTGCAGAGATATTTGACAAACTTGTCAATGATGCCTTAGGTGAGGACTTTCATGAATTGTGGAATCAGTTCGAGGATGCTGTGATGAACAGTATTGGAAACGTTAATTTCCATAATGTAAGCACGCTAATGGCAAAAATAAAAGAAAGGTTGCCAGTATGAAGATTCTAGGATTCTGTGGTCCGGCTGGATCGGGTAAATCAACAGCTGCAAAATGCGCAGCCTGTTATCTCGATGACTCTATTACTCTTTCATT
>Ga0180431_10004503_pt1 | contig 17383 bp, 26 predicted proteins | sample SS_ome_11_FD_132459 | JGI IMG/M metagenome (GOLD analysis project Ga0180431, IMG submission 132459) | Hypersaline lake sediment archaeal communities from the Salton Sea, California, USA - SS_1_MS_1 metaG | ecosystem: Environmental > Aquatic > Non-marine Saline and Alkaline > Hypersaline >... | reverse complement strand
GCGGCGAGATAGTCGTTCAGCTTCGCGACGAGCGTATTCGTCCCCGTCGCCGTGCCGCCCGTGAGTGTTCCGTCCGAGAGGATCAGCTCTGAATTGAGCAGGCTGAGATTATTCGCCTGCGAGAACGCGACAGCGTCCCCCTGGAAGATCGTGAAGTCGTTCGGCCCCGCAGTCGAGCCGGAGACGCTCCACGGTCGCGGGACCTGATTCTGGAAGGCGTAGGCGTCCCAGCAGAGGGCAGATTCCCAGAACGTATCCGGCTTTAGCCAACCGGCGCGGATCTTGTTTGTCTGCCCTACTCCGGTGATTTTATCCATAGTCAACCGGACGCCCGTCACGGTCGCAGCGGCGGGGATGTCGAGGTCGAAGCGGAGGGCGAACGAGCCCGCCAGGTTCGGCGGGATATTCAGGCCACCGTAGAAGGCCGCCGCGGTGAGGAAGACGGGTAGGGCGCTGAAAATCGGATTCAAGTAGATCGTCGCGTCCCCGAGGTCGTCGAGGTAGGGGGTCAGGGAGACGGAGGGCATCAGGTCAGCCCGCCGGAGGCGAAGGGGGGTACAGATCGTCCCATGTCACGCCCTTCCGTACTGCTACGACGCCGTGCGCGCCGCTGACTGAGTCGACCCGGTCGTCGTGCGCGCCGCCGGGGAATTGTTCCAGCTCCCGAATCCAGTCGGTGAACCAGGAGCCGCGCAGGACGCCGACCCGTCCCTGCTCCGACGCAGACGCAAACGGCCCCGACCTCGTCACCTTCGACCCTGTGGGTCGGTCGAATCGTACCGTGAAGCCGTCCAGCTCGCGAGCGATGGCGGTCGCGGCGATCTTCCCCGAGCTGCCGGGCTCCTGCTCGATCCAGATTTCGACCTCTTTCCCGTCCGCCTCGGCCAGCTGGCGGATCCGGCGGACGGTCGGCCCCGGCTCCATTCGGAACGCCTCGACGTCTTCGACGACGAAGTCGACGTCGGCGTCGTCGACCCGCGCATAGAGCGTGCCGACGCTGCGATCGGGATCACGCCCCGGCTTCGTCTCGGTCGCAGCTAGGTCCCAGTAGCGGACCCGTCGCCGGACGCGCGGCATCGCGTCGAGGATCGGGAACCATTCCCGGCGGAAGAGCGCTCCAGGGGGACGCGCGTCCCAATCGCCCTCCATGAGCTGCGCGCGCTCGTACGGGTGGAGGTCCGCCAGCGACTGCTCGTACTCGTCGGCGTCGAGGTGCGGGTTATCGCGGATCTTCGACGGGATGAACGCGCGCCCGTCCGACAAGAAGGTCGCCGCGTAGTTGTTGCCACCCACCGTTTCGCCTTCCAGAAGGAAGCGCTGCCGAACCCAGTCGTGACCCTCGCCGCCGGGATTCGATGTCGAACGGACCCGGATCGGGATCGTGCTGTCGACCGTTCGGCGCTGCCGCGAAAAGGCGATGTAGGTGTATTGCCCCTCCAGGAATTGCGTCAGCTCGTCGAACCCGACGAAGTGCCAAGCGCCGCCCTGGTACTGCTGCCTATCCTTGAGGTGCTGACAGTGGCCGAAGTCGAGCGTTGCTCCGCTGGGCAGCTTCCAGCGGGTCGGCAACCCGTTGACGGTGTCGATCCCCTCGGCTTGCCGCCCGAGCCACTCTTCGGCCATCTCTAGCAGCCCCTCGGAAATCGAGAGCTGCTGAAATGTCCGCCGAAGGATCAGCGCGCGGTATTCGGGCCAGTCGGCGAATTGCAGCGCCGCCGCCAGCAGGTAGTACGACTTGCCCCCGCCTGCGGCCCCGCCGAAGAGCGCCTCGCGCTTCCAGTCCATCGCGAGCGCGAGCGTCTGCCTGGAGGTCGGCTCGATCGGGAGGGAAAGCGTCGTGGGCCACACGAGCTCCCCGAGCTGCCATGCCATCAGTGAACCGTGGGATCCGGCTCGCTGTCGAGGTCGACGCCGAGCTGCGCGGCGACGTCCCGCCGTCGCTCCTCGGTCGGGGGGAGGCGGGGCGGTTCCGGCTTCGCCTGCGGAGCCTCCCTGTCCGGCTTCGCCTGCGCGCCGAGAATCTGCGCGGTCGCGGCGAGCACCTCGCCCGGCTTCCCGGTGGCCGCGATCATCGCAAGCAGCAGCGCCTGCATCTCCGCGAATGTGACGCCGTCCGGGAGGAGCGCGCGAACCTCCGGCGAGACGCGCGTCAGAAGCTCTTCCGGGATCTCGTCGGCGAGGATCGCGTCGAGCGCCTCCCGGAGCCTGCGGCGGCGGCGAAGCTTCTCGGAGCCCCCTCGTGGATTCCCCGACTGACCGGGCCGGAAACGGGTGATTTCCCCTGCCATTGCCCTGCGATCACCCTGCGGGAGCCGCGTCGATCACGCCCTGGAGGAGCCGCGCGACCTGCCGATTCGAGCGGATCATCTCCCGCGCCAGCTCACGGTCGGCGCTTGGGAGGATCGCCCGCGTCTTCGACAGCTCGCTCCGCAGCTCGATCGCCTCTTCGGCGCGGTCGAGAAGCTGATCGAGCTGCCGCTCCCGGTTTCGGAGTCGGCGACGGAGGTCGCGGACGTCTTCGCGGAGCGTGCGGAATTCAGCTGCGCGCTCTCGGAGCCCGTCCCGGAGCGTAACGATCACCTCCCGGTCGACCTCGGCTTCGCGCAGCGCTTGGAGCGCTTCAGTCTTCGTCATCGGCTGTTGCCTCCCCGGTCGAGCGTAGCGCGACCTCATGATCGAGCAGCAGCTCCGCGAGATAGAAGAGGTCGTTCACGGCAAGCATCGCTTGGATTAGGTTGTGCTTGCGAAGGGAGAAATTGCCAGCGGAGGCCTTAACCTGCAGGCAGGAGTCGTGGAGCTGCACGCCGAACCCATTCAGCGTCATCTTCAATAGTGCTTGTCTCTTGGGACTCTCAAGGCGGCAACCCGACATCTTCAAGTCGCCGATCGTGTAGCCATCATCAGTCAGGATGAACGAATCTTCCTCGCGCTTCGCGTAGATCTGGAGGTAATCGTTGTGTCTATCCAGGTAGGGGGTCGTGATCTCTACGCTGTCCGCGACTTCTCGAAGAACAGACTTGTCCTTCACCCAGGCAACATATTGGTCAAGTAGTTCCTGGACCTCCGAAATCACGTAAACAGCCCTCTCACGAAGTTGGGCGGTTTCACAACGTTGCAGAGTGTCATGAAGTCGCCAAGCGTCGTCCAAAGATCCGACAGGTCTGAGAACTTGTCAGTGGGCACTTCGGCGGCCAGGAGGAATCCGCCGATCACGCCGTCGCGGGCGTAGACGTCCTGGAAGTCGCCGAGGGAGCCCGTGCCGAGGGTCGTCGCCATCTTCAGGCCGTCGTAGAGCGCCTCGACCGCGCCTCGATCTCCTCGATCTCGACGCGGACCCGGACCGGGCGCGCCGAGAGCGCCCACGGGTGCGACCGCGGATCGCGGATCTCCGCGCATAGCTCGCGCGCCTCGCGCCGGGTCTTGAACGTCGCGATCGGGACCGCTCCCGGTTCGCGCCCGACGCGCCCTAGATAGAACCGTCCGGCGAGATACCCGCCGCCGTGATCGCGCCATGCCTTCCCCGAGTAGGTCACGCGGACGGCCCATAGGGTCGCGCTGACGCCGCGAGCGGTCCGGCTCATTCGGACTCGATCCGGCGCTCGACCTCGATCGCCTCGGCGACCTGCTCGAATGTGAGCGGCATCGCCGTCGCGTCGAGAGCGCGGAGGATCTTCCCCTTGTTTCCGCTCGCCTGGATCCCTGCGAGACGAGCGGCCCGCTTGCTGGTCCCCGGATCGCGTCTGCGTGCGTGCGTCTTCGCGAACAGCTCCCGCTGTGCGCTGGTCTGGGCGATCGTCGCCCTCTCGAAATCTCCCCGTTTCGGCATGTCGATACACCTCCCGACAGAAATTGAGTCGTGACGTCGCGCAGCGCGCGATCCATCCCCGCCTCAAGGCCCCTTGGTCGGGAGGGGCACGGCGAGGATGGGGCAGGAGAGCCGGAACGGCTTTCCAAGCCTCAACATGAGTTCATGTCCTACCCCTTGTCAAGAGGGGGCACAACCCCCAGGAGAGCAGAAACAGAGCGTCGGGGAGCATCGTGGAGGAATCGGGCGAAAAACAGAGATCGCTAACGCGACAATCTAGACGCGCTTTCGTAGCGTTTTCCACCGCTCTACGCGCTCTGGCCCCCAGAAGGTGAACGCCGCGCGCTCGCCAACCGATTCGGTCAGCGTCCGGTAGCCGCGCTCGACCTTGCAGAGAAGCGACTCCGAGACGTCCAGCTCTTCGGCCAGCTCCTTCAGGGTCAGCCCCCGCCGCCGTCGCTCAAGCTCTAGTCGAATCATCCGATACCCCTTGTCAAGTGGTTAGACGGAGCTAGGTTAGCGCCTGTCAATCAAGACGACAGGCCAAGCCAGCAGGCAGGCCAGAAAGAAGAGAGACATGGTGAAGATGAAAGACCTCACGAAGAGCGAAAGCTCCTACCTCAAGCACGGCGACCTGGAGGAGATTCTCGGCAAGCGCTGGGAAGACATCGACGTCACGGCGACGTGCGAGTGGACCCGCATCGAGAAGTACCCGGACGGGAAGCCCGCCTTCTGCATGAAATTCGCTCGCCTGGAAAAGCCGCTGGGGCTCAACAAGACGAACCTGCGGACCCTTTCCGAAATGTTCCCGCACGTCGAAGATTTCCCGTCCTCGGCATTCGAGGGGCAGCGGTTCCGGCTCATCTGCGTCGAGACGGAGATGGGGCCGGGGATTCGGATCCGAGCCCCCCGCGACACGACCCAGGAAGAGACGCAGAAGGCGCGCGAGCGGATTGCGCAGGCGCAGCGGGATCAGGGCGTCGAGCCGAAGGGCGATTCCGAGAGCGAGCGGTTCGCGAACGAGGAGATCCCCCCGCCGACCGATGGCGACCAGCCCTTCGACGACTCGGACATTCCCTTCTGATGGGCGCGATCAGAGCGAAGGCGAAGAAGCGGGCGTCCGACCGCGTGTTCGAGGTCGTCGACCTTCGGGAGCGCGTTCGGTCGCTAGAGGAGCAGCTCGCCGAGTCGTGCCTTGAGGTCGAGCGGTTGACGAACGAGAACCAGGAGCTGCGGAAGGAGCTGTCCGAGCTTCGACGCAAGCCGATCACCGTCCCGGCGATGTGGACGAGACAGGAGACGAAGTGAAGATCGAAATCGAGATCGAGGACAGCGCCGCCCCGGCGGTCGCGGGCTGGATCGCCGAGCACGCGGCGAGGGTCGCGAACAGGGCGACCCCGCTCCCCGGCCAGTCGGTCGGGGAGAGCGCGGCGGTTCTCCGCTTCGCGAATGACGTCGTGGGGTCCGTGACCCAGAGCCTGCTCGACCTCGCGGCGAGTCGAGGGGGGGTGTGAGCGCGAAGAGGGCGGAGCTGGCTCTGGCCTTGCTTCGCGACGAGGTGGAGGCTCTCGACACTCTGCGCGATTCGATCCAGTCGCGCGGCTACTCATTCGAGAGCGCCGCTTTCGCGTATGGGTATCTCAAGGCGAACGTCGAGCGCCTTCGGGAGCGAATCGCCTTCCTGGAGACACTCGAATAGCCTCTCGGCGGATCCGTTCCGTGACGCCGTGAGCCGAACCCCCCGGTCTGAAGGTCAGGCCGGGGGGTTTCTACATCGAGAGGTCGTCGGGCTCGTCCAGGGCAGAAAAGTCGGGCCGATCCGGCGAGATTCCTGCCCCACTGTTCCGCGTGGAACGCCCCACGTCCTGCCGGTACTGCCTGCCGATTTCGCGGAGCCTGCGCCCCATCTCGTAGAGCACGATCGCCCAGAGGACGCCCGCCAGCAGTCCCGCGACGAATCCGGCTTCAGGGACTGGCAGGCATGAGCCGTCCGTGGCGATCTCGACCGTCTCCGAAGCCTGCCCGCCGCGCTCCGTTCGGCCCCGGAGAACGCCGCACAGCCCGCCGCCCGGCCGGTCGTAGATTCCAGGGCGGACCTCCAGGACGATCCCGTCGCCCGGCTGCGCGTCGGCAGGCAGAGCCAGCGTGAGGTCGTACGCCCCGAGGATCGGGCGCGGGTCGAGCTCCGGCGTGAGGTCGCACGCCTCGGCGGCGGCGATCAGGTCGGCGAGCGTCGGCACTACTCCGCGAACAGCGGCGGAGCGGGCGGCGGAGGCGGAGGGGCACTCGGCGCTGTCGGGGCTCTGAGTGCGTCCCCCGCTGCCCCGATCGCGCCGAATGGCGACAGAACCGCCCCGAGGACGCGCCCCACGCCCTCGACGACGCTCGTCACGAGCCAGGCGAATGCGTCGGACACCCGGCCCCCCTCCACGTTGGAGCAGACGCCCCCGTCCCCCGCCGCGAGCTGCACGCCACGGACGGAGCAGGCGATGATCGTCTCTCCGTTCGACCCCTCGAATTCGTGGGGCTCGATCTCGCCGAGGGAGATCGCGCAGCCGGACAGGGCGACCAGGACGATCCCACCGAGCCCCGCTTTCGCGAGCAGCTTCGACGTCAGCCGGTGATCGCTCCACGCCTTCGCCAGCGCGGAGAGCGCGACGACGAGAAATCCCATGAGGGCCGTCTTCTCGGCGGAGTCGAGCGAGTCGATCCGGTTCAGGACGAACCAGACGAGCCCGCTCGCGCCTGCGTTCTCGAAATTGTGCCGCGCCTGCGACCGGCGACCGCCGAGATCGTGACTCTTCTCTGCCATCAGACAGTCCCCCCGTACTTGTCGTCCCACCAGCGGGGCACGTCGCCCCGCGGCAGGCCCTGAAGGTGGATCCCCCAGGCGTATCGCTTCGTCCAGAAGCCGAGCCGCAGAGCGCTCTCCTGCGCCCGGACGCAGTCGTCTTCGGTCGGCAGCGCGTAGTCGCGCGCCATCCCGAGAAGGTGTTTCGAGTCGTCCGACCCGCCGACCGAGCGGTTTCGCTCTGGCGACCGGATCCCGGACGTGAGGCTTGCCGTTTCGTTCTCGCCCTCGAATTGGCGGCACGCGCGGTCGAACTCTTCGGGCGTCATCGGTTCGCGGATCATTTGATCACCTCCAGGCCCCCGGCGATCGTCGCCGCCGTCGCCCCCGCTCCGAAGAGGACGCGCCACACAATCGAGAATCGGCGGTCGTCTTCCGTCAGGTGGCTATCGAGCTTCGTCACGACGGTCGTGACGTCCGTCTTGATCTCGTTCACGCGGGAGTGGATCGCCGAGCGATGCTCGTCCGTTTTTCTCTCGGATTCCCGGAGGTCGTCGCGCAGATCCGCGAGCGTCGTCGTCGTGTGCTCTTGGTTCGCGACGATCTTCGCTAGAAGTACGTCCGGGTCAGTCATATCCGCACTTCCTCCTCAACTCAACAGGTCGTTATAGTCCACCTCGACGAGCTGAAGCCCGATCGTCGGCGAGTCCCACTCGAAAGCGATCCCGACAAGTCGGTAGCGCCGGAACGGCGGAGACGCACCCCAGAAAGACTCGATTTCGACCAGGTCGCCCAGCTCCAGGTCGTAGGCGTCCTCCAGGGTCGCGCGCAGGCTCACGCGCGTCATCACCGTGTCGAGAGCCTCGTTCACGTAGTAGGCGAAGATCGGCCCGACTGCCGCGCTCGTCTTGTGCGCGTAGAACGTGAGCGGCTCGCCCCGCACGACGCCCCGCAGGCCCTCCGCGTACGTGAGCCGGGAATTCGCGACCAGAGACGAGAAGTCGTTATTCCCGTTCTCGATCCGCCCGATCGACCGATACGCCTCTGCGACTCCGGGGTCGAGATATCCCGCCTTCTCGTAGAGCGCCTCGAATCGGGTCGGCACTTCGTCGAGGTCGCGCGTTTCGATTCGGAGGTCGCGCCATTCGCTAATCGCTCGCGGGCTCGCGGACCAGTGGGGCGTCGTGGACTCGTCCGAATTCAGCGCCCGGTATTGCGTGAAGAGCGTTCCCTCGATCGGGACGATGTTCGTGCGGAGCTCGTACCCGATTCGAGCGAAGACCTCCGAGAGCGTCTCCCCCGCTTCGCGGAGGTCTAGGTGCGGCTCTGCGCTCGACAGGTTCGTGTTCGCGGTCGAGAACGAGGACGTGTCGAGCGCCGACGACGGAGCCAGTGTGTTCCGAATGAACCCGGCCACCTCGTCGATCGTCTCTACGTCGCTCGACGTCAGGAGGGAGAATTCCCGGATCTCGAACGTCCAATTGACAAGCCCGAGGTCGTCGTCGGCGACGAAACCGATGCGAGTCACGTTCGACAGAGTGACGCCGGATCCCGTGTCGACCTGGTCGGCGTGATTCGTGAGGTCGAAGGCGAGCCGGACGAATTCGTCTTCGACCGCTGCGACGGCCGGATACCAGTAGTCGGTATAGTTCACCGACGACGAGTACAGCCGGAGCGCGATCCCCCTCGTCGCGTCGAGGCGCGAGACGTCGTCCACGTAGACGTCGGCGACGATCGAATAGCCCGCCGTCGAGTAATTCCCCGGAGACGAGAGCGCCCAATACGCGCCGCCCACGCCAGCCGCCCCCGGAGGCTGCACGCGCAGCCGGTCGCCGCCCTGGATCGACAGAGTCGTCGAGCCGATCGACGTCCAGCCCGTCGTCGTCGTGAAGTCGGGAGCGAGCGGGATCGTGAGCCCCTCGTCCTTCACGCCCGAGCAGTCGGCGAGGATCGTCACGCCCTGTCCAACGCGCGTCCCCCCGGCGACCTCCGCGCCTTGATCGACGGACGCGGTCGGCACGAGGGGGTCCAGCTCGACCTCTACGTACGACGCTACGGCGTTCACGAAGGCCGACGTCGTCGAGCCGCTGCCGCTCGCTTGATCGAGGTAGCAGGTGACGGTCCCGCCCACGAGATCGGCAAGGGTCGCGTCGGGAATCGGCGTGTCCCAGGGGAAGGCGTACGTGTCGTATTCCTCGCCCGTTGCCGTGCGCGTCGCCATGAGCGTCTTCGACCGGCTCTCGTTGAGGATGCTTGAGTACTCCCCGTACAGACGGGTGGCCGACGTCCCATTCCCTTCGATTCGGAATTTCACGACGACGCGGAAGCGCTGAACGGTGCGCGACTGGTCCGGGACCGAGGCGGTCGGCCAGGACATTCGGATGCCGTCGTCGCTACTCGTCGTCGAGGTGTAGTCCATGAACAGGCCAGAATCCCCGAGCCCGATCGGGGCGTCGCTCGACACGGCCCCGGAGATCCCGGAAATCTGCTCGAATCCTCCGGGCGGAATCTCGACTATGTCGGGATCCGATCCGGCTTCGACGGCGACCCCGGGCTGGAGCGCGACGCCCTGCCCGATCGTCTGGAGCATGTCGGCGAAGTCGGCTTCGGTGAATACGACGCAGCCGAGCAGCTTCCCGTCGTCCGTCTCCGGCCCCCATCCGGGAACGTCGGTGTAGTAGGTGGACGGGATCCTGAGCCGCTCGCCGGACGGTTGCAGGAGCCACAGCTCCCGGACGCCTTTCGACAGAAAGCCCGAATAGACAAAGCGGACAGCTTCCGGGATCTCGATCACCGACGTCCCGATCCCGTGCGCGGAGACGGTACTCGACAGGCGTCCGCGCCCACTGCCGGCGATGTCGAGGAAGTTATTCCCGCTCGCATCGACGTTGAACCGGATCACCTCGCTCCCGACGATCGCGTCGAAGAGCGTCCCGGACGCAGGGAAGACCGACTCGTCCGAGATGGCGATATTCTGCTGCTCGGTCGAGTCGTCGATCTCGGCCAGGAGCGGCGTGATCCCGCCGACCTCGCGCCCGATGCAGCGGACCAGGTCGGGCTCGTTCACGGGGACCGGGTATCGCTTCCCCAGGTCGCGCGGGTCGACGCGCGCGGCATCCCGAGCGCGGGGCCAGTCGATCACCGGCTCCGTCGCGTTACAGATCAGCGTGAACGTCCCACTCTCCTGCTGGTAGTCTCCGATGCGCGCCACCTCGCCTCGGAAGCGGCAGACAGGATCCGACCCCCCCAGCGAGGTCGCGTCGAACGCTGTCGTCCCGGTCGCCTCATAGGTGGGTTGGTATTCGGGGTCGAGGATCAGCGAATAGACCGCGATCGTCGCGCCGTGGACGCTCTCGTCATAGAGGAGCCTCCCGAATAGCGGGCCGTCGTCGAAGTCGGAGTCGATCAGCTCGATCCGCATCCCGTCCCGGAGGTCGAGGAAATCGGGGTTCGGGATGTGCGAAAAGCTCCGGTAGATCGGCGAGATGCTCGCGACGAACGGATCCCAGAAGGTCGCGAGGTACTCGATCGGTAGCGTCGAGAACGAATACGAGGTCGCGACCGTCCCGGCCCCCTTGTCCGAGTAGGTGGTCAGCTCGACGAGCGGAACCATGCGGACAGCGGGCGCGCGGAGCCATCGCTCCTGCGTCTCTGAAAGCGTGACGGCCACGCTATCCGACCTGCTCGATCATCGAGAGGGAACAGGCGTACGTGATCGAGCTGGCCGGGGACGGGTGGTCCTGCACGATCTCCGGCTGCTCTTCCAGCATCACGAGCGCGGGGCTGAATTGATCGTCCGGGGGCCAGTACCAGAACGGCCGGAGTCCCTGAGCAGAGATCAGGTCGAGGTAGAGCATGTCCGGCGTGTTCGGGAGGATCCACCCGAGGTCGAGCGTGAAGCGTCGGCGGATCGGGGACAGCTCCACGCGGCGATTGATGCCGCCGACGACCTCTTCGGTGTAGTCGTACACCTGGTCGATTCGCCAGTCGGGAGAGACGACGGTCGCCGCCGTGAAGGTCAGCTTCTGGCCGATCCAGAATTGAGAGATCGAGAAGGTGTCACCGCTCGCGGAATCCCCCGATAGCAGCCACCAGTAGCGATCGGTGGACCCCGTGAAGGTCTGATCTACGAGGGAATCGTCTGTCGAGGTGATCGAAAAATGAGTCGTATTGCCGACCGCGAAGGTCGCCGAACTCGACGAGATCAGACGAAGGTCGCGGTTCCCCGCGCTCGACCAAACCTTGCCCGCCGGGATCACGAGCGTCGTCACGATCGGCTGGGACCCCAGGTCGAAGCGCGGGCCAGCATTCAGGAAGCCGACCGCAGGTTGCCACGACGCGACCGTCCCCTGCCGGTAGTCGCGGAGCGCGCGGCGGTCGGCGTCACTGATCCCCGTCGTGTTCGGGCTCTCGGTGATCGCCGAATTCGCGATCGAGGCGACGGGGTGGTTGAACATGAAAGCGGGAGCGCGGTAGGCCATTAATTCGTATCCACAAGCCGGGAGCCGCCCGGCACCTTGATCCGCGTACCCCCCAGGAAAGGGCGATTCCCGGCGGCGAGGGCGGCGTCGACGACGGCCTGCTGGGACGAGCTCCGCGCGCGGACGCTACCAGAGAACGCCGCCGCTGCGCGCGTACGAGCGCTCGTGAGGGCGATCGACTGCAATTCGGCCTTGTACTCGCGGGCCGCGCTCGTGAGCGGACGAAGGGCGTCCCGCTCCCCGAGCAGCGCTTCCGTCAAGCGCTCCGTCTCGACCGCTGCGCGCTCCGTATCGACGCCGACCTCGCCGACGCGAGCTTCGTAGCGGGCCGTCGCCGTCCCCGCCTCGTTTGTCGCCTTGGTGACTCCGCGCATCGCGTCGATGTATTCCTGCGTTGCTGCTGCTGCCTTCTCGGTCGCCTCGGCGTTCTCCTCGACCTTCTCGGTGTTCTCGTCGAGCTGATTCCCCAGGTCGTCGAGGCTGTCTTTCCACTCGTTCGACCTGCCTGTCGCCCCCTCGATCACGCCCGCCCATTCGAGAGTTTCCTGTGTGAGTTTCGTCAGGCCAAAGCCGACGTCGAAAAGAAACTCTTGGAAGCGCCCGAGCGCCCCGCCCTGCACAGACTCCGCGATCCGCTCGTTCAGCTTCTCGACGGCGTTCGCAAATCGGTTCGTCGAGGCTATGGCCCCTTCGGTCGTCGCGCCAGAACCGAGCGCCTTGTTCGTGTCGGCGAATGCCTCGTTCAGCCGAGTGAGCGAAGCGGCGGCGGTCTGCGCGTTCGCCTGGATCCCCCCGGCGAATTTCTCGGCGATCAGGTCGATCCCCTCGCCTGCCTTGAGGGATTCGGCGGACAATTCCTTGAGCTCCGGGATCACCTCGCCAAGCTCGCCCGCGAAGCCGCCGACCGTGCGCGCGACGTTTCGCGCCGCCGATTCGAGACTGATCCCGAGCGCGACGGACAGGTTCGCCGCCGCCTCGGTCGTCTCGTCGATCTTCGACGGGGCGACTCCGAATTCGGCGATCAGCGCCTGCACGCTCTGAATCTGTTCGTTTGACCCGACGCCCAGCCGCTGGAGCTGGTCGGCCTGTTCGGCGAGGGCGGCAGTGTACTCGCGCGCAGCGGGACCGAGCGCGCGGAGAGACTGCTCGACGCGGCGCGTTACGCGCTCCTGCTCGATCGCCGCCGCGCTCGCGCTCTTCAGGAGCGACGTGAACGAGGACAGAGCCTTCCCGGCGGCTCCGGCCACGCCGAGGGCGATCGCCGCGCCTTTGATCTTCGCGAACGAGTCTTGAATCTTCCGCGACGGAGCGGAAGCCCGATCCTCGACCTCAAAGACGATCCTCTGCTTCAGGTCGCCGCGCGCCATGCTTTCCGCCTAGAGGTAGATAAGGGAAAATTCCCCGTTCGCCGCATTGTCGCGGCAAACCAGCTCGATCGCCCACGCCTGCGATCCGCCGAGGCTCGCGGGCTCCAGGCTCCGAAGCTCGGGGTGCGAGATCAAAAAGGTGTAGGCGTTGCAGGTCGCCCCGACCGTCGCCGACGTCCCCACGGTGAACGAGAGCGCCTCGGCGTTCGCGAGACTCGATTCCCCGAGCTGATCCAGCTCGTAGAGGAATTCCGCGTCCGTCGCGTCGATAGTCCCGGAGATGACGATCTCTCGGCCCGACTGCCGCGACACGGTCCCGGTCGAGGAATTCGACGAAGGCGTCGTCTCGACCGAATTCGAGATCGCGATCGACAACTCACTGAAGCCGATGGCCCGGTCGGCTGGCGTGTCCGGTCCCCACCGGAACGATACGCCCTGGATGAACGGGGCCGACAGGCTCGACTGATTCCCATAGTCAAACGGATTCGCGGGCCACGATCCCGACTCGTCGTAGCTGTCGAAGTTGCCCGAAAGCGCGTAGGTGGCCCGACCGATCTCCCCCGGCGTGAAGTCGAAGGTCAGCGAGTCGGCGATCAAGTCGCGCAGGATGATCCGCCCGCCGTTGCTTCCCTCGTTCCCGAAGTAGAGCGCGGAGGTGATGATGCCGGTCGACGTCGGCGTGAACGACCGAAAGGTCGCGAGCGGGCCACCCGTGAGCCCTGCCGCCGCGTAGAGTGCCTCGATCCCGTCGTCGAGGACGAAGTCGGACGCGACGACGGGGTTCGACGCGGTCGCTCCGTTGCCTTTCATCGGGACGACCATCTCGAACGAGTCGATCGTCCGGGCGGAGACGTCCGAGAAGTCGCGCGTAAACGATCCCGAGACGACGGCCTTGTCGATCGAATTCCGACCGAGGGAGAACGAGATCCCGCTCTCCGCCACGCCCCCGGACGGGTCGCCCAGCACGGCCCCATCGGTGACGTTGTCGATCGCTCCGCCCGCCCCGGAGCCCGATCCGATCGTCGGCATCGTCGTTGCCGTGCCGAGCGCAGACTGTGTCGCGAACGCAGCCCCTAGAAGAAAGTCGATCTCGGCCATCCGTTACGCCTCCAGCGCGATCTCTGCGCGCACTACTGCCGACCAGGTATTCCCGGCCCGTTCTAGATCCTGAGCGAATTCGATCACGGGGCGCGGCTCGCCTCGGACGGAAGTCATCGCCGCCCAGAATGCAGGGTCAGCGAGCTCCTCGGTCGCGTAGGCGAGATTGCGGACGGCGTTCGCCGTGTCCCCCGTGAAGCTCTCCCGGTAGATCGTCGTGATCGTCGCAGAGACGACGACGACGGTCTGGTTCGATCCACGGTCGACGACCTCCGACCCCTCAAGCGACGGGATCGCCACGTAGACCGAAGCCGGGAACCATTGGTTCTCCGGCGTCCCAGCGTCCTGCACCGACCAGACGACGCGAGACGCGCCGGATAGCGCCGTGTCGATGTCGGTCACGAGGTCGAGGACCGTCGGCATCTACTCGTACCTCACGACGGTTACATCGGCCGAAATCGTATCGTGCCCGCCCTCGACCTCGGCGACTTCCCATGCCGAGACGTAGGCGTCCTCGACGATGCCCGCGCCCGAGACTCCGTCGAGATACTGATCGGCGCGAGCGGCGGCGAGGATCGCTTCCCATTCGGTGAAGCGGTCGTCCCGGTCGATCGTCTTCGACCAGAGGATCGTCATCCGAAACGTGTAGGTGATCTCTAGAGCGCCCCGCTCCAGGCGGTCGATCGAGGCGGAGACGGCGCGGACGTGTCCGACGCGGTCGGCCCCCTCCAGGACGGCGAGCGTGCGCTGGCCGGTCTGGATTTCGACGTTAGGGAGCCCCGTCTCGATCCAGCCGGAGATCGCCGTTTCGATGTCCTGCGTGACGCTCATCGCGACCGGCTCCGCACGCGCTCGATCCACTTCCGAAAGATCGGGACGCCCCGCTTGTTCAGGATGTACTCCGCGCCCGGCTTCAGGAACGGACGCTTCGGGTACGGCCCCAGGCCCAGCTCGTGAACGGGGCCGTATCGAAGGCGCGTACCGACCGCGTACTGGTTCCGCGCGCGCTGGCTACGGTCGACTGCGATCGAGCCGACGAGCCCGCGCCCGGCGTTCCGGCTCGTGAGCTTTCGGGGGAGCGGCGGCGCTTTCTTCCCCCGACCTCGCGCGATCTCCTTCAGCTTGACCCGCGTCGACGTCTCCTCGGCGAGCTGCTCCAGTACGGGCGGGATCACCTGGTTCCGCTCCTTCGGAGAGAGGTCGGAGAGCAGGCGACGGATCCGCCGGGAGTCGGCCAGATTGAAGCGGACGCCAGATTCAGGCATCACGCGACCCGCCGGTAGCGTCCGAGAATCATCCGAGAGGCGGGGAGCTGCCGCAGGCTCTGCGTGAAGTAGTCCGCGCTCCCCGTGTCGGCGTTCGCCTGCGCGGAAAGACCGAGACGGCCCGAGCCGACCGACAGGCCCGACTGCTTCACCATGAACGCAGCGATCTCGCGCGCTGCGAATTCGAGGTCGTCGGGAACGGAGCTCGTCGGTGTGTAGTCGACCTCGACGACGCCTCCCCACGAGGTCGCTCCGCCGTAGCTGTCCGCCTCGCGCCAGAGGACGCGGTCCCCCTGCAATCGGTAGCCGGACGCGGAGAGCGTTGCCCCGTTGACGCGCACGGCGTCGATCGACGCGGCGGGTCGCTCCAGGAGGACGGCCCCGAGAGGGTGATCCGTCCGCTCCCCCACGATCGGCTGCGCGTCGAAGCTGTTCCCGATATAGCCGGAGATGGCGGCAGAGACGGCCGACACGATGCTCTCGATCCGAGCGTCGTCGCCCTGCCCCGTCACGCCCGCGTAGGCTTTCACCTCGGAAACGGTCGTCAGGTCGGCCACGGGCTACGCCTCCGGTTCGGGCTCCGGATCGTCGCGCACGGGCGCGGGGGCGGCTGCATCCCCGAGCCCGTGCGCTTCGATCCATTCGGAAACCGAGGCGGGCACTTCCACGCCTGCGGCTTCCGCCTTCGGGAGCATGGCGGCGAGGCGCTTCCGAATCCGGTCGGACGTCTGCCCGCTGCCGACGATGCCCCGCAGCTTCGCCGCGTATCGGTTCGTCGGTGCGGAGCCTTCCGCCTTCTCGTTTCGCTTCGCTGCCATCATGCCCCCACTGCGTCAGACGCCTACTAGTAGACGATCTTCCGCCATGCGTTGTTCGTGTCGACCGCGCTGGTCGGGATGACGCGACCGTCGATTCGCTGGTCGATGACCCACGTCGACTGCTGCGTCGTGCCCGAGACGTCCGAATAGACCCGGATCCCCGCGCGCTGCCCGATTGCGTAGTAGAGCGGGTTCCCGAAGTAGATCACGTCATCGGCGACCGGGAACTCGTAGACCGGCTTCCCGAAGAGGAACCCCAGCGCCGCCGGATCCGAATCGGTCATCGGGAGCGGAGCCTGGAGGCTCGACTGGAAGATCGGCATTCCGATCGTATCCACGAGGGAGACGACGTCGCCCAGCGTCGAAGCCGCCATGAGAAAGACCGCCTCGCGGCGATACTGCTCCGGCAGTCCGTAGTAGATGTCCACGATATCGCCGTAGGCGATCGAAGACGGCGTCGCCTCCGGGACGTCGGTGATCGTCGCCCCGTCGAGCCCCTCGGTGATGTCCGACCCGGTCCCGGTCGAGGTCGCGAACTGGTCGTTCTCCTCGGATCCGATGGCCTGCCCAGCGACCCGCGTGAGCTGATTCACCAGGTTGAAGGCGGAGTCCTCCAGCATGTCCCGCGACGCGCTGTACTGGACACCCATCGAGCGAGCCCGGAGCAGCGCCGAGTCGACGGTCGGCGTGTTGTCGGAGAACGCGGCGTTCTCCGCACGGGTCGCGGCCGTCGTCGTCGGCAGGATCGGGATCCGCATCACCTGCGCGGACATCGGGAAGACCGTCGCGAGCGCGCGCATCTTGGAGATGCGATCACGCTCGACCATGAGCTGCCCCGACAGAGGGAGGGGGAGCAGCTCCGCGCCCGATCCGTCCGCCAGCGGGTTCTCGCCCGTGGTGTCGCCCTCCAGGAGCGCGGCACGAGACATGCCGAGCGACTCCAGATAGAGGTCGTTGACCTCGTGGTACGCCCGGATGCGGCCCGTCACGTCGCCGAGCTGGACGGCGTGCGCCCAGCGCTTCGCGGCTTCGTCGATCTTCGGGTTCCGCGACGCCCGGAATTCCTCGCGGGCCGTCTCGGACAGGCCGCGCTCCATCTTCCGGTACTCGCGTTCGATCACGAGCCCGCCGACCGTGAAACGGCTGGCGCTGATCGTGTCGCCCCGGCTCTTCTCGGTCTTCTCGTCGTCGTCGCCCCGCTTCGGGATCGGCGGCTTGTGGCTCCGCTGCTCCTCGATGCCCTTCGCGAAGTCGCGAACGGCGGAGACGGCGGCTTCCCGCGCCTCGTCGCGAGCCGCGTCGAATGCGCCCCGCAGGAGCGTCTGCATTTCTTCCAGGGACGCGCCCTCGCCCTTGCTTTCGATCTTCTCTTCACTCATAGAGAGATTTCCCCGTCACGTCGCCGAATACCTCGGCGAGCGTGTCTCGGAGGTCTTCCCCGAATCGCGCGCTGTGCGCCTGCTCATCGCGAGCAGTCTGGAGGAAGACTTCCAACGGCGACCGCGTTTCAGCCGGGGGGACATCGCCCTTTGAGGTCAGAGCCTCGAATTCCCGAATCCGCTTCCCGAGCGAGGCGATCTCTCGCTCAAGAGCGTCGATGATTTCGCCCTCTCGGCTCTTCGGAGCGTCGTCGAGGCGTTCGCAGAGAGAGTGCCACATCGCCCGCGAGAGGTCATCCGGGGCCGCTTCCGCCCGCCCGATCACGGCGCGACGGTCGGCGGGGATGGCGACGATGCTCTGCTCGATCGCGCGGCTCTT
>Ga0180431_10004502_pt1 | contig 17388 bp, 24 predicted proteins | sample SS_ome_11_FD_132459 | JGI IMG/M metagenome (GOLD analysis project Ga0180431, IMG submission 132459) | Hypersaline lake sediment archaeal communities from the Salton Sea, California, USA - SS_1_MS_1 metaG | ecosystem: Environmental > Aquatic > Non-marine Saline and Alkaline > Hypersaline >... | reverse complement strand
GCTTGCCATGAGCAGGTGCCATCTCCATCTTCTCGAAGGAATTTAGAGCCGCCCGTTTCCCCCGTCGAGAGGATCGCCGTTCCTTCAACAGATGCCGCTGCCAACCCTAACGCAGTCTGCCATTTAACCTGGGCACTTCCGGACCAAGAAGGGGTGATATCGGGGATCGTCCAGGAGGTAACCCCCGCCATAGCCAAGTCACCCGAGATATACGGCCCAACTAGAGCGGGACCAGTTTCCAACACGATATCCCCTGTCCCCGTGGCATTATCAAAAGCATCATACAGATTATCCAGCTGGGCCCCGGTAACCACCGTATCCATGTTAGCCAGCTTAAACGCATCATCCTCCACCCCTGCCGGATCGTAAATAACCGCCTCCATCCACCCAGGAGTAGGGACATCCAGCCCTACCACTTCCCCGGCATAATAGATATCAACCTCACCTTCCGTGAGGATAATCTGGTAATCGATGTTAAGCCCCACCCGAATCGGCACCTGAACATAGGAATCGGTTGATGTAACCTCATTGGCCACCCAGACCACCACCCCGTTTAGCGTAACGGAGCCCTTAGCCTCGGTAGGGTCAATGCGAACGTAAAAATGGGTTGTCCCGGTTCTCACGGCAATATCGTTATCGATCAACACAATCTGCCCCTCTTCATCTAGGATACCGGAGTAAATTGGATCCCCGGAAACCGCAACCAGAACCTCGGGATCGAGTGGGTAAATGGTGGGTTCTTCCTGGGAATTAGATACCGGGATACACAGGTTATTGTCACCCGTGGGGGTCAGAAAGTGCGTTGTAGTTCCACACTCACAAGATTCGGTCTTTGAACAGGATGACATAGTGTATCTGGTTTATAGGGTAAAACCCGGGCCCCCCAATTACTCAGGGGACCCGGGATAACCACCTAAAAGAGCCTACCCGTTAGCCCTTTTTCTGGGGATTCTCCACGCCATGTTTTTTTGCAGCCGTGGCCGCCTTCTGTTTTGACGAAAAGGCCCAACCAAGGGTTTTCCCCTTAGTTGCCCCAGCATTGGATTTAATGGTTTGCATAAGTAGTTAGGTTAGAGGGTTAAGCAGCAGCCTGGAAACCAACTACGGTGGAAACGGAGCCAGAGGTAACGATGTCCCTTCCCGATCCAGCGGCACTGGATTCGTAGGCGGTATTCGTATCATTCTGGGCATCCGACAGAGTTGGGTAGTATTCCATAACCGCGTCTCCGAATGCGTCATTTCCGTTGGCTGCAAACCTGGTGCCGTTAGTCCAGACCGGGTTACCCGATCCGTCATTTTCACCGGAATCGTAGTAGTTCCCGGCGTAGTCAGCGAACCCGGCCACATCCCCGTTAGTGGTAACGGTGAACACCGTTTCATTGGTAACGGTTGCGGTTTCCGCATCGCTCGAGAACTCACTGAGCCCTCCGCCATCGGGTTCCGCCAGAACGCTGAATACCGTGGTGTCTCCACCCGTGATACAGACCGTCCAAACGTAATCGTTACCGGAAACCCCTTCCGTGATCTCAACGGTTCCGCCCTCATTGCCATCCAGGTGGGTCTGAACATCAGACTCCAGGGTGGCAGCAACGGTGCCCTCAATCGTGGTGGCTCCGATAGTAACCCCGCGAATGTTATCCCCAACGTAGGAGACACAGATTGGGGTGGTAGCGGAACTAGTGCAGAGCGCACAACCGTTTTCATCGACAAGAGCCGAATCAGCGGTTCCCTCGGGGAGCACGTTGACAAATTTCCATTGATCGCACTCACGCGGCACACAAGCCCCGGCGTCAGCGTTATCAAAGGTAAGCGCGTGCAACCATACTCCCAGATCCTCGCAGTAGTTGCTTGAAACCGTGGCAATCTTAACCTTGCGATCTCCAGCGGTCACCAGGAACAACCTTTGACCGTCAGCCACGTTGGGCAGTTTTTCGCGGGTTTGGATCTGGAGGGTTCCGTCAGGAAGAATCGGCACAGAGGCTTGCACAGCAACGGAGTTCACAGGGGCAGCGGTTGGGGTGAGAGTATATGTGATAGTCTCAATCTCAGGCTGAACATGAGACGCAAGGGCGAGGATAGCGGCTCCCCGTTTCGGGAAGATACTTTCCATACCGGCGACAAACTCAGCGTGGTATTTGACCTTCTTACCAAGCGGATCCTTATCCTCAGGGCAGCGAACCGGGATGAAATCACCGGAATAACTGTACCCAGGATGACGATCAACATGGAACGCATTGTTCTCGGTCATACCCACAGGAGGGGTAAGCCAACGAACGGCTTCCTCATTGAAAATCAGGATTTCGGAATACTTGGCAATATCCGGGTCACGGTATCCAGCGGGAACACGGGATTCCGTTCCATACTGGGAAATCACCTGTTCACGGTCATCGAGGAGAGCATCATCCCAAGTTTCACTGCCGACACGATCCCGGTAACGGGGAGCATGGCACTCGGTGAAAAACTTGTAATTGGAGATTTCGTAATACTCGCAACCCCCGAGGAGATTAGCATCATACCGCTTGTAATTCTCCATCGTGTGACTCTGGCGAACCCCGTAATTCTGGGCTCCATCCTTGAAATAGTAATCAAAGAGAGTCTTGCACTCTTCCTCTCCAATCAGGATACACCAGGAACCCATTGCCGGGGAGCCGATCAATCCAGCTGCATCCCGGAGACGGGTACAGATCACATCCAGCCAGGGGATCGTGATAATTGAAGTGGGATCCTCGAGGGGATAACCGGATGCACCGTGTTGATTCGGGATATTCGGATTGAGAACGTAGTTCTGAACAGATCGCTGATAGGAACGCCATACCCACTTATCCCAGATACCGGCAGCCCAGGTGGTCATGATCTGCTTGATCTGACCAATCTGCTTTTCCCTCTTGTATTTAAATGCGAGGTCAGTCTTACAGAACCAGTCAGTTTCCCAGCACCACCCGAACAGACAGGCTTCCACGGTATGAGATCCGTAAGGGATCTTGGCACACGGGATATCACACGGGCTATCGTTGGGCTTGGCGGAACCAAGTCTCTTCTGGTGGTCGATTACGTCCCGGGCCGATGGCTGGGCGATATCGAGGACCATCGTTTTCACATAGTCACCCATTCCAGTGGGGAACTGGCGCTTGGTTTTCTCGGCGAACCGGAGAATGTTTGAACAGTGTTGGATAGCCTGGGAAACGTCATCAGAGAACTTCCCGCGCTCCTCCTGCATCTGCGTAATAACGGTATCGGGATCGCAATCGCATCCCGTAGTATCGCAAGGCATGTAAATTTCGGACATCTTATGAATTAGGTAATAGTTAAAACAGGTTGCTTCGTGCATCCTGTGAACTGCCAGCGAGGTAACAGGCGATTACCCTCGTTAACTCGGCTCCCGTAGCGCCGTATTACCGGGAAAGATGCCCCAGCTGTAAGGGCGAAAATACCAGCTATGGTTAAAGTTATGGTTGACTTTACAAAGTGTCAACTGTAAAATTTAACAGCACCCGTAAAAAAGTGCTTCTTTGGTGTTGTGTGTTCATGAAAAGACCCCGGTTACCTGTGTAACCGGGGTCTTTTATTAGGTGGGTCTGTGGTGAAAAATTATCTCCCCTTAACCCTGATAAACCCGTGATACCACATCCACCCGAAAACCCGGGTAGCCCAGTAAGCCGTTTCCCGTTTCCATGCCGGAACTGACTCTTCATACATATCCAACCAGAATATTTGGTCACACTTATAACGGGATAACCGCTTTTCCTGATAAAGGTAATCATGGATCACGGGGGCCCGGATACCCAGATCAAACGGGGAAATGAGCGGCCAGAATATCCGGGGAACCGTGGCTAAATCCGTGGCGAAGTTAGCCGGGATCACGATGTTGTGAAACGGGTCACGGTATTCCCTCATCGTGGAGAATACCCGGGAACCCGGATGATAAGTGACGTAAAGCCGGTTCATCGGTGCCCAGTTAAATTCCTCAACCTCTGAGCCCGTTTAGCCCGTTTAATCATGAGAGCCTGTTTTCTCTGGGCTTTCCGGATCTCCCGTTTAGTGGCTCCCAGTTTAGCCCCCTCCCAGGATACCTTTTCCCGGGTCTTAGCTTTCCTCCGTTTAACCAGTTTCTCCGCTCCCTCGAGGAGACGGGGGACCAGGTATTTCGTGGCTGCCGATATTAGGATTTTCGTTATTAGGGGGTTCATCCGTAAATCAGTTTATGGGTTATCAGGTTAATCTTCTCCATTCCGCTATCCTTATCCGGCTCCGGGTCAGGCTTTATCCCCTTATCGTATTTCAGGGCTATCCCCGTCATTCTCTCAGTATCCGGGCACCAGGGTTTCAGGGTGCCAGCTGGATCCCTGACTAAATCGTTATACCGGATATCCGCATCCCCGAATAACACCAGATCCCGGAAATACCACCGGGGAACCTGGGGAGCCCTCATCACCATTGCCATGGCATCCCGGTTATCCAACTTTTCCTTGGGTTCCCAGATGTCCCGCGTTGCATCAAGAAACCCGGTTTCCAGGGGGTAGGCGGGTTTATCCTCAACCATCACCCGGTTAACCAGAAACCGAACACGGGATAACACAGCAAACGTGGGGTGACGGGTAATAGTGAGACAGATATCAGCACCCGGAAACGTTTTAAACTTATCGCTCTGATGGATCTTGACCAGTTTTCCACCATCCAGTGATTCAGTGATATTGGCGCGAGTAGGCTCATTGATAAACTCCCAATCCATTTGGAAATAATCTTTTAGGATCTCCCCTAGATATGTAGAACCTACCCGCATCGGTGAGTTTAGGAGGATTCGGGTTTTCATGTTGTGGTCACACATTCTCTTATGCTTGCAATGCGCTTTTATATCAATCGTTGTATCCTACCTGCAATTCTTTCGGGACCGGATGAGAGAATGAATGCGTAGAAAGGTCAACCCAGCACGACCACTCCGATGAGTCAGCGGACGTTCCGTCTGAATACTCGAAGGAAAAATCAAATCGATCCTCGTTATCAGGCTCTCCGCAAACATCGACCTTAACCAGATCCCACCCATCGAATTCCCCGCTCTCTTTTGAGAGAAGGCGAACCAAAATCACCCCCGTCTTATCCGGCAGTATATCGGGAGAATGCACTTCGGCCCAAATCGATTGCCTGCCAGTCATTTCGTCTCTATTTCGCGTAAAAGGGAAAACCCCTTCAAGCATCATCGGCTTATCATTACTCATTTCACTGTGGTCACAAATTCTTTTATGCTTGCAAGTCTTCCGCCGCCAGGAACCCGGTGATTAGGGGATGTCATCAGGTGCCGCCTTAACTCAGATTCCCGGGGATACCCGGGCCATGACCACCGGGAGACCGTAGCCAAGACTAAACTACAGCCCCCGGTGATCCAGGTTAGGCAGGTGGCAAAAAGATAAGGGAAAAAGGTTTTACGGGTCATACTTCCATATCGATACAGTGGAGATCGGGGTCATAATCGGACCACGGATCCAAATCTATTGCCCAGGTATGTCCGCACCCCTCACAGGTGCAAACGGCTGTCCCGTCATCCAGAACATCTACCTCCGCGAAATCCTCGCACTTAGGGCAAACCGGAGGTTCCGGTTCCTCGGGTTGATCAAGATACCAATCATTCATCTTCAATCCTCCAGCTTCTCAAAGAAACAGGCATTCCCAACAATCGGGCCCCAGCGTTGCCATTTCCCGGGATGCAGTTCCCCGGCTTCCAATTCCTTCATTATCCGCATGGGACCAGGAATTTTAGGGTGCCCAACGTCGTGCATTCCAAAGATTCCACCGGCATAGGTCCGGGGAGTCACGTAATCCAGAGCCACCCGCAACGAATCCTCGAGATCCAGATCAAGGAAGGTAAAGGCGAAACTCAGTTCATCCCATTCCTCCGCTACCGTCGTCTCCTCCACTAACCCTTTTACCGGGGTAATCATATCCTGGATACCATGCATACCATGCTTACCCATGATCTCCCAGAACCGATCAAACGGAGTGCAACATTCCCCCTTTTCCAGGTTAGGACCCTCCGGGTTATCCTCTCCCCAGGGTAACCCGGCAAACGTGTCAAACGCGAAAACAGATCTCCGGGGTCCCCGTTTCCGGATCAGCTGGCACATGGGAATCATGTTATCCCCCTCGTTAACCCCAAACTCCGCAATATCCCCAGGGATTCCCCGGCTAAAAACAGATTCCAGGGCAAACTGACAAGCTAAAGCATGATACTCAAGCTTAACACAGGTCTCCTTAGGGAGCGGGTGGTACACGGGAAAAGAAATAGCCATTACTCGATTACCAGTTTAGCGTTAGGGATGTGTTCCGCAAATTCATGAAAACACGGTTCCTCATGGTGCCCATCCTCTATATCAATCAAAACCCCATTGGCCACCATGTAAAAATCTTCATCCCAGATTACCACATCCCCGGATGGGATTTCAGATAACCTCTTACGGCTATTCTTCACTCGATCATCTTCAATCAGCATAATCCCCACTTAACCGCGAACTTAACCACAGGTCAACCACATTCTTAACCATTCTAAACGTTTTCCCCTAAACCCCGGTCTAACCTTAAATGAGATCCCTCCTCCTCATCCCCCTTTTCCTGGTATCCTGTAACACGATCCCCCGGGAAACCCCTTCATCCAAAAACCCGGTGACCACCGTAAACCAGGGTAAACCAGTTAAGGTAACCCGGGAGTTTACCGTTTCCCGATTCTCCTTTAACACGGATAAATCAAAATACTTCCACCTCTCAGGCTCCCACCAAAACCGGACCTCCACCGGAATCGGAAACGGAAGCCAGATCCTCGGTTACACCATCCCCCTGGATTCCTCCCTAAAACGGGTTAAAGAGGGTCAGCGTAACCAAGCCGCCATTCTCACCTTTACCCAGGGTGCCAAATCCATCAGCCTCCTAGCCGTAGCCAATGACACCGGGGGTATCCACATCAACGGAGATTCCCGTAACCGGGGGTGGGGGGAACTCGGGATCAACACATGGCTGGCAGCCCAGAAACAAGGTCTCCAGATCAAATTATCCCGCAACCGATTATCCACCCCAGGGGTTAAACTGAAGTTCCAGTTACTCGATTACCGGGTTAAAACCGTTAGCCAGTATAAGCGGTTAACCCGGGTTCTCAGGGATTCAGGGCAACTCAGGTAACGGGGTGCCAGATTACAGGGGATATCAGGTTACTCAGGTTATGGGGGTTAGGTGGGTTAGGTGGTTAAGTTTATGGTTGACATTAAATCTCTGGGATTAGGATGGCATCCATGTGTGACTCCCGTCAATGCGATATATGCCAAAATGTTTTTTCTCCAACGCGAATTAACCAGGTCACGTGTTCAGATGCATGCCGCAGAATCAAACGGAGAAGGTACGAAAGAGTGAAACAGGCCCGGAGGGAGGAGAGGTTGAAATCAACACCGGAAGGGAGGGATTTGTTAAAACAAAAACGCAGAAGAAAATATCTCAAATATAAGAACAATATATCACCCGAAGCAAGAGAGCGCCGGAGAAAGCGGAAAGCCAAATATAACAGCAAACCGGAGGTTAAGGAGAGACGGAACGCGAGGAGAAGGGAAAGAATGAAAACTGATCCCGAGTTCAGGCGAAAGCGATATGAATACGAAAAACGGAGACGCAGAAAACTGAGAAAATCTAAAAAGACAGCCCCAGCGTATATCCTACACAGAAACCTCCAGAAACAGTTAAGGAGTCACCTTGAAACAAGGTCATTTTCCATCACCTCAGAGTTTGCAAAAATACTCGGTTGCTCCCCGGCCCAGTTCTATTCCTATCTCATGAACCACCCTAAACGAAAATCATGGATGACACAGGCAACCTATGGACCAGCCGATAAAACAAAAAAAACTTGGCAGCTGGGTCACGATATTCCGGTAAGCCAGTTTATCAGAGAGGCGGATATATTGTATCCAGATAACAGGGAAAAACGGGAGCAACACATTAAACTGGCATTCCATCACTCCAACATTTTTCCACAGTGTGCCATGGAAAACAGTTACTGGGGTAACGGGAAAACCCTCACCGGACAACCTCAGTTACCTTTAGATTTCCGGGAGTGAGGTAAAAGATTTTTTGCGGGATATCCGGAAATTGTATGAATAGGCTTACTTATATTGGGAAGCCGATGGGGGCAAGCCCGGAGCCCCCGCCACACCCCTAAGAATCCCCTCTCCCTGAGCAATTTGGTTAAGCTTAACCCCTCTCCCCCTGCTCTGATCCCCTTGTTACCGGGGATAGGGGTGTAAAACCATTGTCCCCTTAGGACAAGGGAGCCAGGTTACACGGGTTTTATCTGGTCCAGCTGGTCTGGGGTTATCGGGAGTTGGAGAGTGAGTTCCGTTTTCCCTGTGGCAGCGGTTGCCTGTCTCTCCGCTTGAGCGATCCCGGTAACCTGTCTCTCGTATTCAGTTAGCTGTCTCCATGCCCTCATAGCGGCTTCCAGGTCTTTAGTGGAGCCGGATAACTCAGCTTCCCTGTGGAGCCGGGTAGCGGTGGCCCTCATCACCTGGAGACGGTCTTCCACCTGCATCTCGGAAGCCTCGATAGCTTTCTTCGCTTTGGTCTCCATTAACCTCTTAACCCTATCCCTGTATTCCTGAGAATCCTGTAAACTTTCTTCCTTAGCAACCCGTAAAGCCTTGTAAGCTGTATCCTCGGAACACTGGAGTTCCCTTGCAACCTGTGGACCTGAGATACTTGGGTTATCCGCGAATAGCTTTTTAACCTGTTCAACCTTTAACCTGGAAACGATTCTACCCCCGTAAACTCTGGGACCCGGTTCCTTAAGTAACTGTGCCCCCTGGTTAACCCGGTTATCTGTGGAACCTGAATCACTGGAATCTGTGATCACTGAGTCTACCTCGATAACCTGTGTATCCTGGTTACCTGGTTTACTGATAACCTTGTGATCACTGTTATCACCTGTCTCACTGGAAAGGTTATCAGTGATCACTGTGTTATCCCCCTTACCACCGTTCCCGTTATCACTGTGATCACTGGTAGACTGATCACCGTTATCACTGGTCTCACGGGCTACCCGGAGAGCTTGGTAAGCGGTTGCCCTGGATAACCCGGATAGCTCTTGGAACTGCTTACCCGTGATATCGGGGTTATCGGATAGAGCGGTAATGGCTTTATCGATGTTTTCTTGTGATACGGGTCTAGGCATGATAGGGAGGTTTAGGGGTTAAGTGGGTATCTGGGTTATCCGTTATAAAAGTACACACCGCGACTTTTATAGTAACCGTTAAATCTGAGCCTTCCCAGTCCACTCCGTTCCGAGTCGAGGTTCTTACGTTCAACCGGATTCGCCGATCCGTTAAGAGTCGCCAACTTAACGGGGCTAGGGGTGATGAGGAATCGGGTTCTCCGGTTCCCCTTTGCCATTTCGGGCACTGTTAAGATAGAATCCATGTGTTCAGGCGTCAACTGGAAATCTGAATGCTGGATTATCGTTAGTCATGTGACTTAGAATCTGAGTCGTTGAGTCTCCTTGTGTAACAAGGTGAGTACTACATAGTACTGGTTTCCTTTAAAAGGGTTTCCTTAAGGGGGTACAGAAATTAACACTTTTAGGGAGCAGAAATTAACACTTTTCTAGTTTCCATAACAATCTGAGTCATCGGGTAATCCGGAGATCCATGGTTTTCGGGGTAGCGTTGAACACGGTTCTAAGGAACGAGGTAGGTGGACAGATGCAACCCCGGGAATACTGTTTAGATCCGATCTTACGGTGAACCAGAATCCCCCGTTTACCCTGAGAACCTGATAACCTCCAGGTGTATTTACCGAATCTGTGCCACGGTTCCTTGCGCATCGTAAACTCCCCTGTCGGGGTTCCCAGGGAACGGGGAACACTGGATATCTTGTTACCCATTCTCACGTTGCCCGTTGAGGCTTTGAGAACCCCGTTAACGTAGAACCGGGCACTCTTGGAACTGTAATCCACGGTCATCAGGTAACGGGGTTTAGAGGGTTTAGGAGTGACCACCTTAACCCGGGTAACCCGGGTATCCTGGGCCTCCTGAGGCACCTGGAACGCTGTTTTAACGGTGACACAGGAGGAGAGGAGGAGACAGGCTAACAGGCTAACGGCTCTCCTCATGTTTCCACCCATCCCTGAGCATCCAGTTATACTGGTTAACGTCATCAGCCGGGATAACCCGGGTCTTCCCGTCCCTGGTCATGACGTAAGCGGTGATCAGGGAAACCCGTTTCCGGGTCCAGTGGGCGGATTCCACTTCACTGGTAACCGGGGAATCATCGTAATCGTCTTTACTCATGCTCATGTTCAGTTGATAAAACGAAAATCACCGTTGCCCGATTACCCTTAACCTCCCCGGTAGGCTGAACACGGAGGAGATACAGTTTAGGGTAAACCTCTTTACCTATCTGATCCATCCAGAAAGACAGGGACTCAAAAGGGACAGAAGCTGTTACAAGGTGGGTTTCCTGGATAATCTCAATATCCGGGGTCTCAGCTTTGGCAAGAACCTGAATCAACAGAATCAGGGCTATCAGGGTTGCTAGGATGTGTCTCCGTTTCATCAGTATCTCTTGATTACGTTTTTTCTTCGTGATCTCCGTTCCGTGTAACTCTTTCGGCCCCGGTTCATGGGATCCTGTCGCCGGGTCCTCTTGCTCTGGTTCACGGCTCCCTCATTTAGGATCAGTTTCCCCTGTTCGATGAGGAGCGCCATAACCTGTTGAATAGCGTCAAAGTTATCCGGTGATTTCTTGTTATTGCGTTTCCTCCACTCGGATTTCTGCTCAACCTTGATCTTACCTCGAGTCCGATCATTGGGTTCCTCCCGTCTCCGGGTGCATATCTGGTGGATAATCTTGGCATCCACTTCCCCGGTCTTGGTGTGCCGAATAACCAGCTGTTCTTTTTCCAGGGCAACCACTACGTTGTAAACCAGTTCAGTGGCTCTATCGAAATAACGGTCACACCGCTTAATCGCGGAACCCTGGAAAATGGGATGCGGGGAACTGCATTTACCGGAGGCATTCACCCGGTGAACCCGGACCTTGGATTTAGCCATTCTCTCAATACTGTCAAATATCGGGCCCTGGTTCCCCGTGGTATCCCCGGCTAACCTGTTAAGCGGGATACCCCATTTTTTCAGGTGACTGATAACCTGGGTGGCGATCTGCCCCGAGGTATCCGGTTTACTGATATCAACCTTTAACTCTTGGGATTCGACAATGGCTACAATGGTTCTCCCGTTAGCCTCTTTCCCCACTCTAACCCGGTAAAGTTCATTCCCGTCCCCCGCCTCAGCTGCAGCATCCAAGCCAACATAATCCTCCGTATAATCCTGCCATACCACGGTTCTGGTAGCCCCCTTAGCTATGAGGTCATCTTCTGAAATGATGACATTAGAACCCCTATCCCCCTTGAGACGTCCCCGGGCATAGGTCCAGTATTCCAGGGAATCCTCGCCATAGTTATTTTTGGCGTCTGCTAGGTCATCGGGTCCAAACAGGAAACCCAGTCTCTCAGGCTCCTCCTGCGCCGGTGATTTCTCCCCATCGCGGACCATACATTTACCCGGCTTCCGTTTGTGGGTTCGCTTGGTCTCCCACTCGTCCAGGTATTCTGTTTTTTTCCAGTCCCCGTCTTTTGGTTCTGAGTGGCGTCCCAAGGGATCGGATTTAGCAGATGGGTTACCCAAAAACCTCTCAATAAAATCAACCCCGGAACCCGCACCCATGTTGACCTTAAGCTTTAGCACCGCGTCACCACATCCCTGAGGCTCATCCACGATAAGGCGCATCCGTTTTTCGTGGGCACCGATTCGGCGTTTCATGTCCTCTGCCGTGTCCCCCGGTTTGTTACTGTGACAGACTATCCCGGTTCGTTTCTCAGGCTCGAGGTCTTCCTTACCCTGAGCCTCCTTAGACTTGTTCACCTTCTCATAGTCATAGAGGAGACCTAAGGGGTTCTGCTTTTTATGGGCTAAGGTCCGGAACTGTTTGGGGACAAGGGAGTTATAGAACAGTGAATACTTAAAACAACGGTCTTGGTGCCGCTCCATCGGATTGGTGACGATAACTGTCAACGTATTGAGGGGATCAGCCATCACATCGAATAGGGCAATTATCCCGTAATCACTGGATTTCCCCATTGAAGAGGCCCCCCACTCGCTGGCTATCGGATCATAGCACCAGGACTCGATTGCCCGGTCAAACCATCGGTGGAACTCCAGGTATCTCCGGGGAATGACTAACCGGATAGCGTTTTTAAAGTGTTCGTGTTTCTCCAGTGTCTTGGGGCTGGATTCCCGGAGTTCCTGGTAACGGTACAGCGAAAGTTCAGCGTGGAACTTACTCATCTTTTCGGGCCATGATAACCCGTATTCACCGTGAGAAATGATCTCCATTCACCTGTTCCTGCAATTACTGCTTGCTTTTACACCAAAAAAGCTTGACAGTAGTTAACCATTAACTTAACCATAGGTCAACCCCTTTAATGGATTACGAGAGTTTTATAGATTCCCACGGCTTCCACTTTTTTAAGGGAACCGAGTTAACCCGCCTAGCGAAGCGGGTTAAGAAGGGTATCCAGAACTCTGAGCCTCACAGATCCCTCTGGAGAAACGTGATCCCCACGTTAATGGTCGCCGATATAGCCCGGGAACGATTCGGCTCCCCGATCCTGATAACCTCCGCTTACCGGAATCCCTCGTATAACGCAGTTTGTGGGGGAGTCAGACACTCCCAGCACCAGCTTAACCGGGCTCTGGATCTGGTCCCCAGAAACGGGGATGTAAAGGGGTTACATAAGGTTATCCTGGATCTCCATAAGGAAGGATTATTTAACGGGGGGATCGGGAAATACAATTCATTCGTGCATATCGATACCCGGGGTAAAAACGCTGATTGGTAAACCATGAAACCCGCTAATATTCTCCCATTTCTCATCATCGCCTTTATCGGGTATCAGTTTATCAAGATGCGATCCGGCAACCCGGAACCCCGGGAACCCGTTTCCCCGGGATGGGAGATCATCGAGGAAGAGGCACCCGATTTTAACCCGTATGTTGACGTTTACCCAACTGACGGGCAATCTGAGGATATCCCCCAATCAGGAGAACCCGTTGCACCACCTAAACGGCTCACCACCCAAAACCCGAAAACCGTGGCGCTGGGCAACGGGTTCTCTGAAGGTCACCACCATGAGGAGGGGGAGCCGGAACCAGAGCAAGCGGGAACCCGCCCCCCGGATCTCCGAAAACCCTCGAGCAATTATCCAACCTACTACGGGCCCAACGGGGAAACCTGGAACGAGATTGCCCCTGCCACTAACCCGACTCCGGAACCGGAGAAACCCAAGAGACGGTTTGGCCTCTTTAAACGAAAATCACGTTGATCCGGTAATCCCGGGTGACGCAAATAACCCCTTATCTCAGTTGAGGTAACCCACTAAAACAAATGATTGGAAAAGGAAAGATCGCCGTTGGTCTCCTGCAATGGGTAATCGGTAAAAACGCGGCTCACATAGCCCGGAAACTGCAAACCTTTATCGGGGGCTTTCTTCTCTCCTCCGCACTCTTTGCACCGGGCTCTATCGATAGCGCAATTAACCCGGATGGGTATATCCCCCTAATCCCCGGTGAAATCAGTGACGGGCTAACCACCGGGGAAACGGTGAGAGCGATTATCGGGTTTATCCTGATCTGGGGTAGCCGGGTGATCTCCTACTTGAGAGCCCGTAACCTGGACTGGGCTGCCGAATGGGTGGGCCTGTTGATCGGTCGAAGCATTCACAGTCTTACCCGTGCCCTGATGACCGTCTACGCCTCGATACTGGCTTACCTGGGCATCCAGGGTGGGGAGAGTATGGATATCGAGAAACTGCTAACTGCCGCCATTGTCCTGGTTGTTAACGGGATTTACTCTAAGTGGCAGGATGAACAGGATAACCCGGTTGACAGTTCCCCAGACAAGAACACCATTTTTGGGTAACCATGGAGGCTATCATTATCGCTGCCATTGGTGCCACCGCCACTATCATCACCGCTATGCTGGGTCGTAAAGGGATACAGAAGCAAGCGGATAGGGCGGATAAGGCGGAAAGGGAAATGTTGTTTCAGCGACACGCTTTAGATTTTGATGGTTTCTTCCAGGAGTGGGGCGAATTGCAAGAGGAGCTGAAAACCCTCTGTGAAGAAACCCCGATTGACAGGTTTCTACTTCTCCGGGCATTCAACGGAGTGGATAACCCTGAATGGACTAACGCTGTCTACCAGTTTCGCCATGGTGACCAGCACCCGTTTTCATATATCCACGTTTCCCTGGATGACGATTACGCCTCGAGGCTCAAACAGGTTTGCAAGAGTGGTTTTATCCACCTGACCACCAAGGACATGGAAAGCGGGTTGATGAAGGACATATATTGTAACGAGGGGGTGACGGATGCCCTGTGGTTCCACATCGCGTCGTACGATATGGTTGATTCCGGCTGCCGGATGATTGCTTATTGTTCTTTCTCAACCCACGGGGAGGAGGAGATTTGCCCGAAAGTGATTGTCCGCTGTCGCCTCATCGCTAACCGATTTCGTCGGATCGCGGATAGTTTAGCCTCAAACCGGGAACTGGCGAAATCGATATGACAGCCCACCAGCCAACCCTGAAACACCTGGATATCTCTCCCCCGGGAGGGTTTAACGTTGTCGCTCCTCACTCTGGTATAGAGATCCTGGGGAACACGTTTTCTTGGTGCGTTCGCCAGCTGCTAGCCCATGAGAATGGGAACGGCTATTCCCTGGAAGAGGATGAAGCGGAGGAAATGGTTAACCTGGAAACCGCGCAACGTCTCATGGAGGAGGGTTTAACCGAGTGGATACAATGACGGAAGCAATCCAGATACTGTTTGTCTTTGTAATGATGGTAGCGTTTTTCACTGCCTTATCCCATTACACCGGGGATGACGATGATTTGATATGAGCATAGTAAAAAGGACATTCTTGGAATACTGGAAAGGGAGTCAGGCTTACGCTACACTCAGAAACCTGACTAACCGGGGAAGGGATGTATTTTGTTCCCGGGAGGAAGCGGAGGAACGGGCTGCCGTTTGCGTCGGGTGCCCCTTTAACCTGCCCCCCGGGAAAGTGGAAGCGGTTACTGATTCTCTGGCTAAACGGATGACCGATGGACGGGTCACCAGTGTTGACGGGGAGTTGAGAAACTGTGATGCCTGTTCATGCCCCCTTAAGGTTATGGTCCACATTGACGGGGGTATTCTCCAATCTCTCAAAAAGCCCATGGATCTACTGAAACGGGCCAGGAAACGCCAGAAGGCAACCGGGAACCAGGTGCCTGAAAACTGTTGGCAGATGCAACTTTACAAAATCAAACCCTAACTAACTAACCACCTATTATCATGGAAGACGGAGACATTGAGATCACCCCAGCTGATAACCTGCCACCTGTCCAGGACCCCCCGACACCCGAGGAGCTTAAAGAAATGTCAGAAGGGAGAAGGGATGTCCTGGCAGACCAGAGGGAGCGAGTTGCCTTTATCGCTGCCCAGAATTGCGCCGCCCTCCAGGTGCTCCTATCCGCTGAACTGGGGAAATACGTTGACCCGAAAACCGGGGAACCCTCTACCGCCGGAATCAATGCCACGGGAGCCGATAAACTCCACCGGGTAGCGGTTGCCTCCGGTGCTTGTGCTGAACTAATGAAACCATGAGCCGGTTATCGTGTGCCCTCCTAGCTGTTTTCGTGGGGTTCCTGCTAACCCTTGCCTTGGATTATGGTCTAAAGGCTGCCGGGGTATCCCTAAACCCTTACTGTAAATGCGAGTATTGTAAATGCGGTTTGTTTTGCCGCTGTAAACCCGATACCTGTAAATGTCCATGAAACTGTTAGCGCTTTGCCTCCTGTGGCCGGTGATCTCACTTGCCGGTTCCCCAGGTAGCCCGTTGACTAAGGAAGACTGGGCCCAGATTGAGAACTTTCAGAAATGGAGTAACAAGCCCATTTTCCGCCTCGTTTTCCGGGGAGCCGATGTTAACCGGGATAAGTATATCAGTATCCCGGAGATCAGAGACTTTGCAGCCGTGGAACTGGCTTCCCGGGACACTTCAGAGAATGAACCGGCTCTCCGGATGATGTTTAAACAGAATCCCCGTTCCGATCTTAACCGGGATGGAGTGCTTACCAAGAGAGAACTATTGACTTACCTAGACTGGTTTATAGAGAGCCAGTAACCCCCCTATCATGGATTACTCTTCCCCCCAGACACCCGCTAAGGATAGCGGAGATTTCCCGTTAGCCCCCGATCCGGATGCCTCAATGAAGGAGCAACCGGAATGGAGAATGGGAAACTATTCCCGTCTCCTGGAACTGGTTGTTTCCGCCGATCACTCGGATTCCCGTAGACGTTTTTTGGATGTCTGTGCGGAGGTCGATGATATGTATGACCGGAAACCGCCTGACGACGATCAGGCCCTACTTATGGACGGTCTGGGGTGGACAAATAACGTTGACTGGGGAGGAATGGAGTTTGGGATTGATTCGGCTATCGCGCCCGAGTTCAACCTACTCCACATGCCGGAAACCTACGTTAAGTTGGAAACGGTTTACCAGGGGTTAGCGGCATCCGATCAGAAACGGACAGTGGAGATCGAGGATAAACGGATGCTCGATGAATGGGACGACTGGATCCCGGAACTCGGGAAGATGCTGTTCCACCGGAAAAAGTATGGTCTGGGATTGTTCTATTTCCGGGAGCCCCGGTCATGGCAATTCCAAGCCCTCCACCCCGGCAACCTGTTAACCTCGAGTCCCCATATCAACCCCTCTAAATGGTCATGGTGTGCCATCCATACGGAATTTGATATACCCGATTTAATGGGGAAACTGTATAACGAGGGCAAGAACACCGATGAAGATGGTTTCTCGGACGATGGGTGGAACCGGGAGTCTATTAAACGGGCCCTGAAAGCCCATAAGAAACAGGGGCGCGGGTTTGATATCGTTCAACAGTTTTTCAATGACGCGGAGAGATGGAGGCATGAGTATCTGGCAGATGATCTGTACTGGAGTCATGTAAACGATATGACCATTCCCGGATATATCGTCTATGTCCGGGAATTTGACGGGACGGTTACGGAATATCTGATGACCCGGAAAGAACGGGTGGGATTCCTGTACCGGAGTTCCAAAAAGAAGCGGCTTAAACAGATGTCGGATGCCTTTTCTATGTGGCCACAGCATCCATGGCAGAATCAGTTCAGGGAGGTACGGGGTTACGGGATTAAGAACCTCGCCTTTTTTGACGCAGAGAATAACCTCAATAACCGGCTACTGGATTCCAGTTATCTCTCCTCCTCTTTATTCGTGGAGGGAGGC
>Ga0180431_10004501_pt1 | contig 17388 bp, 19 predicted proteins | sample SS_ome_11_FD_132459 | JGI IMG/M metagenome (GOLD analysis project Ga0180431, IMG submission 132459) | Hypersaline lake sediment archaeal communities from the Salton Sea, California, USA - SS_1_MS_1 metaG | ecosystem: Environmental > Aquatic > Non-marine Saline and Alkaline > Hypersaline >... | reverse complement strand
TTCCATTGCTTCTTCATAATCACTTTCAAAGTCAGCTTCAGAACCAGGAACATCATATGGTTCATAAACTGCTTCGTCTGATTCTGATTGATATTCTTTTCCTCTACCTTTTGGCATTTTATTTCACCTCTTTATAAATATACCATTCTTTATCATGTTTTATAACTCTACAATTTTTGCCATGATGGTCTCTAACATACTGTGCTTTCTTTTGTGCGAGTTTTTTACTAAATGAATAATGAACAGCCCTAAATTTTTTACCATTGATTTTTTTAATTTTTCCTAATTTGTGCATTTTATATTCCCCACTTTTCTAATTGTTCTTTACTAATAGGTATAAATGGATTTGGAGCATGATATGGTCTTGGAAAATCTTTTTCTCTTTGAGTTTTCTTTTTTATTCTTTTAGAATGAAGTCTTCCAGCATAACTATAATCAACAGTAAAATCATAATCTTTACTCTTTTTAAATTTTAGAATCATATTTTTAATTATTTTATGTATTTCATCTTTTTTAATATTAGGTTTTACTTGCTTAGATAATATTTTATCTTTAGCAAACCATGTATATGTTTTTGGTGTTATTCTTATTTCTATTATTGGTACATAGCTGTTCATTTTATCTCCCCTTTAAATGTGGTTCCAATTCTTTTTTATATATTCTTGGATGTTTTTTCTTTACAAATTTAACAAACTCTTTTGCAAACTCTGATGTTCCATATTCTATTAGTTCTTTGTAAACCACATAAGCATGTCGTCTTCTCATTTTATCTACCTCATAGGAATTAAAACTTTATATCTTTTACCACCAATCACAGGCTTTCTTGCCTTGTAAATCTGACCAAGCCATGGAGCATCATCATCAATAATAGCAACCTCATATGCATCTTTTCTTTTTATTAACATATCTAATGCTATTTTTCTTGCAGTTGTTTTTGACTTTGTTTGTTGAAATGGAAAATTTCTCATTGTTCCAAAATCTTTTACTGTTATACTATAAGTCATTTTTTCAAACTCCTTTCATAAGCCTCAATTCTTCTTAAATCTTCCCATGATTTTGCATGACGATGCCTTAAATTTGGATTTGCAATTATACCCTGTAATATTCTTTTGGCATACTGCCAATGCTCATAGCGAATTCCTTTAATTTTTTTAACCTTAATACCTTTTTTCATATTAAAATAATCTACTATATCTACATCTGGCCCGAAGACCTTTTTAACTACTTTGTATACATATTCTCCTTTTGTTCCCACGATTGGCATAATGACTTCATCATAAGCATCACAACCAGCCATTGCATCTAAATGGTCTTCCATCTTATCCATATGATGTCTTGGGTTATGTGTTAAGATATCAATGTCGTGTGGTTCTCTAGCAAAACCATTAATTTGCGCTTTAAGGGCGGTTGAACCATGAATGATTTGATTGTGTGTTTTTGCCCTTTTAAGTATAGCAGCATCAACTTCTTCTTTAGTTATTGGTTTGCATGAATTACGCATTTTTGCCATATGTGGTTTGTAAGGAATCATTTTACCATCTTGGTTTCTTTATATGCTTTAGATGCCAGTCGTATGGTCCACCGCGGGGTTTGTATGGTTTTTGATAATATGGACGAGGCTTCATTCTTTGCCTTGGTCGCGGTCTCCATCTATCTCCATACATGGTGTCCATAACCGCACGAGATGTTCCTGCAAGTAGTCCTAATCCAATTCCAGCTCCAACTATTGGGTATATTTGTCCTGCTGCTGTTGCAGCGCTATAATCTGCCATTCTATCTTCTCCTATAATTTTTTATATCTAATATATGTGTAACCCATTGATTTTGTTTTCGGGTTTTTCTTTATTATTCTAACTCTCTTTTCAGCATCAGCCTTTGTTGTAGCCATACTAAATATTATAATTTTATTTTTGTAGTTAGCTATGACTGCATATTTTCCTATGTTTTTCATATTATATCCTCTTCTTGGTCGCATGTTATCGTCCTCCTTTTATATAATGAATTTTATTCCATTTTTTAGTTTTAAAATTATATGAAAACATTTGCTCTGTTGGTTTATACATAGCGTTTATTTCTTCTCCACCTAATGGAGTAATATCATATGTATAAAGCCAATTCCCTTTTTCGTATTTTCTAAGACTTGGTCTTGGACCATATGGAAAATATCTAACATCAACTAACTTGTTTTTTATTTCATTAATACTTGCGTTTGGGTTCATTTTTTATTCCTCCACATAATGATTCATAAAGAAATCTTTAAGTTTATTTAAGTGTTCCATAAAGTATCCATCTTCTACTGATGAGCCTTTTGATTTTCTATCTATTGCAACTTTAAGGCTTTTTATTTGTTCTTCACAATAGTGTTTGAATTGCTCTTTGCTTGTTGGGTATTTGATTGAACCCCAACCTGATGTTATCGGTCTTGTTTGCATCATTCTTTCTCTATTCCACTCATCAACATTAAGTGGTTTTCCTTTTGGATATTTTTTCATTTTATTACCACCAATTTCCTATTCTTTTTAATTTTAACCATTCATTTGTTGTTTTGCCTCTTCTCATATCATAAGGCAATGAAGCCCAAACATTTTCTATCTTCCTCCTACTCCAATCAACCCTTGCGGCAATTGGTGTATATTTTAACAACCAATCAACTTCTCTTTTTACTCTTTTTAATACATGCTCTTTGTTTGGAGCATACAATATAACCCAACCTGAGTTATTGATGTTATACATGAAGGTGCTCGGGGAATTCTTTATGATTTCAATTGTATAGTCTCTGTATTTGATTGGTTTGAGTTTGCCTGATGTTTTTGGCATTAACTGTACTCCTTCATATCATAATAACATTGTTTGCATACTCGCTTGATTATTCCATCATCATCCTGAACAGTAATAGTTGCAGGATTTTGCCTACACTTTGGACATAGTTTCATATTATCTACAGCTTTATTTTTTTACCTTTGTATGCTTTGCCACTAAATTTCTTGGTTCCTTTGTAAGTATGTTTTGGTTCGTATTCGGATAATGTTTCTTTTGCAAATGATTTCATTTCTTTTTTGATTGCTGCTTTGCTTCTTGGTTTTGTTCTAATCTTTAGCTTTTTAGTTTTAATCTTCTTTTTCTTAAATTTTTTCATTTTTATCACCTAATCTAAATTCTTTTCTTACTATATAAAGGAAAGGGGAAGATTTAATAGTTTCCCCTTAACCCCTCCATTCACCTTCGCCACCAAGGTTACCTCCAAAGCCTCCGCCTCTGTATACATACATCATACCTACTATAAGTAAGATTGTACTTATTATTAGTATGATTCCTACAATACCAAATACGGTATTAGTAAGACCTACCATATCATAATATATTGTAGTGTATGTAATTCTCAACATAGTTGTTCTTGCTCCTACATAAAGGGATGTGTTTCTGTAGTATGGATATAAAGTTTCATTTGAATCAATAGTTATATTATTCCAAATTCTTGAACCATTGACAAGTATACCTCCACCATCTCCGTATGTTGTGTTTAATACAATCCACATAGAAGCAGTTGCTCCTGGTGCAATTTGAGTTATGTTAAAGGTTTCGCTTGTTCCATTGCCCGTTACGTTACTGTTATTGTATGTATAGTTGGCTGGATATGTTTCATTGACTTGTACCCAATTAAGGTAAAAATCTCCACAGTTAGTTATATTTATGGTAAAGTTTACTTGAGTTGTGTTTGCATGTAATGAAGTCATATTGGCTTCTTTAGTTGCCCAGTAACACATTGTTAAAGGAGTTGCTGTAAACGTATTTGAATAACCTCCAGTGCCCGTTAGTGTCCCTGAATTGGTTACAGTAGAACCGTTTGCAAGAGGACCTGATAAGTTTACCCAAATTGTTATGTTATACCATTTTGTTGCACCAGTTATATTAATCCATGGAACTGTCCACTCACCAATATCTCCTGAGTCGTTAGCAGGTGAACTACCAACATATGTAATATCAGAATCATATGTGTCATTAACTACAAGGTTTTGAACATTTGCTTGTCCATTGTTAGTTAGATTAATCCATATACGGATTGTATTATTAGCCAAGACCGTCATTGTCTTTGTGGGTAATATAATGACTTTATCAGTTGTGAAGGTATATGTAGAACCCGTCCTAGAAGAGCAGGCGTCTCTTGTAACTACATACCAACTATATGTTGTGTTATAGTTTAGAGAAACTGTTTTGTTGCACCATATTCTGCTGCCACTACCTGTAAAGTTAACATAACCAATTACTGTACCATTTGACCAACGGAATGTTGTGTTGACGTCATCACCATCTGGGTCTGTTACAATAACTGAAAGGTTAACTACATTAACGGGGAGACTTGTGTTACCGCTTGTTGGATATGGAATTGTAGCTGAAGGTGCTGTTCCCCCTCCTTGCCCAGTTGTAAATGTATATCCTACAGTAACACAATCAATTGGATTTGCTGATTCCCAAACTGTTACATTCCACCAGTATTGAGTATTATGGTTTAATCCATTCATTGTTACACTTATTGATTGATTAGCTGCTGCTGCTGTTCCTCCTTCTTGTGTTCCATCCGTGCAATTTATGTAATAGTTAAAAACTTTACCATAAGAATTAATAACTGTTACGTTTACTGGAATATTATAAGTACAGTTCACTGTTGTTGAACCGTTTGTTGGATTTACACCCGTTAAAGTAAAATTAGTATAACAAGATGTCATTGCGGTTTGAGAATCATTTAAAAGACTGTGCATTCCTGTTGATGCATTGTATGACCATGCTCTATAATAATATGTTGTACAGTTATTTAAGCCCGTATGGTTATATGTTAGATTGGTACCATTATATAAAACGGAGTCTGATGGACCAGAAGGATAAGAACCTGATTTACCACAAACTGTTGTATTATCTAAAGGATTTGTTGGCGTATTCCAAGACAAGTTTATAGCAGTATGATTCCATGTTGTTGCTGTAAATCCTGTTGGGTTAGCTGGGTGTATTGTTACTGAAGTATTTGTCCAAATATCGGGAGCAATACCACTTAACGCCAAACCTGGTTGACCTGACCATATTGTATAAGGAATTCTAATATTTAAAATACCTGCGTGTAAAGCTGTAAAATTAATAAGTATTGCTGAATTGTTTCCTGTTTCTGTTGATGGAAATAAACTTGTCATAACATATGTTAAATTACCTGTTGTATTATCTAAAGCCCCATCTTGAACCAAAGCAGCTGCCCATGTAGGAGTAAAAGTAACGTTATAACTTATTCCAGGAGTTCCTGCATCATGTGTTATTATGTTAGCTAATACTCTTCCATCGGTTGTATTAAAAAGTAACTGTCTGATTGTAATGCCATCCATAGTATCTACCCCACTGTCCGCATAGAAAGTAACTGTAAAAGTATCACCTACTTCCACATGCGAAGATGATGGTGAGAACGAACCAACACCAAGAGCTTGTGTATCATAATCTCCAGTTACAGGATTTTCTTTTGATTTTTCTATACTTGTTTTAACTGAACTTGTTTCATTTATTCCTGTTGCTAATGCTACAGCAGCTATTAAACTGCTAAGTAATACAACAGTAATACCTGCGTTTATTATTTTCTTTTTTGTTTGTTTTTTCATTTTTTTCACCTATTTTTTAATTCTTATTTCTAACCTCCGTAATTTATTTAATTTGGTTAGCCTTAAACTGTTCTGTGAGCCCAGATATCTGTGATGTCATCTGTAATTATATCTCCAGAATCATCTACATCATATATTCCAAGATATGGTTCTACTAGTTCACGATTAGCCCAAGCCCATGAAACGTCATCTGTAACAACATCACCGCTTGACGTTACATCATATCTTGAACTGCCTGTTGTATAAGTTTTTGATTCATTAGTCCAAATATTACCATCTGTTACATTTATATACCAAGTGTAAGTAGTTGCTCCCCAACGCCATTGTGTATTATATCTCTCTGACACATTAAAGGTTTGATTTGTCCAATAGGTACCATTTCCAAAAGTTTCACCATTTGAAATATTTTGTCCAATTGCATACCAGCCACTATCCCAAGTTGATGTTTTGTTTGTAAAGAAATAGATACACAAATCATCCCCATCTGCATCTGTTACATGAATACTTATATTAGCTAATCCTGTAAGAGCAACTGAAACTCCTGTTGCTGTATCAACTGGATATTCCCAATCAATAACTGGTGCACTATTTTCCCCATATTTTACTGTTATGTTGCAAGATGCAATTGCTCCTTCCAAACAAGTTGCATTGCCATAGTTGGTCAAATATGTACCATTTGCTGAACAACCAGCTGTAAAGTTAACTTGAATTGTAAAGTTAGTACAATTTGAAACATTAAGTTGATTTGTCACATTAAAAAGCCAAACATTATCATATGGATTTGAGTAATTGCCTTCATCTATTGTTGAACTTACAAATTCTACACCTATTGGTAAAGTATCATTAAATGTCACGTTATGAACATTTCCCACTCCATTGTTACATATTTCAATTGTATAGTTTACAAGGACATCTTGAGATATATTTACTATTGTAGTTTTGTTTGCATCTTTTGAAGCATTTATTGACCAAAATGATGTATTCAATTGTCCCTCTTCATTACCAAATCTTCCATGCCCCCACAATTCAATTTGCGATACACTTAAACCTGTTGACCAATTTTGATAAAAGTAAAATTGTTCTATTTCCTCAAGACTTGTTAAATTTAAATAAGTATGCCAAACATCCGACCCATTTGATTCTTTACATACTAATGGTAAATCGCTTGATGTGTTGTAATTTTCCCAAACTGGTACTGAAACACCAGGAGGAACACCATCTACTCCTGCATCAACAGTCATAACGTGAAGACCAAAGGTTTCGTTAACTTGCAAGAAATCTTCAATGTTCTTATGTCTAAAATACCATGTAGGTATTGTTGCTCTGTAAACTCTATGACCACTATATCTATGCAATGTAGGCATCATATAGTTAATTGCCGACCAATTGTAAGCATCCTCAGACCAGTCGGCGTAAAATCTTGCTGCTATATCTGTGCTTCCCGAAATACCTGAACTCCATGATATATTACCTACATAAATCGTATAATGTGTTCCCAAACCAGGCCAATCCCACCAAACAAAAGCAATATCACTGGGTGACCATATTTGGTCATTATCAACATCAACACACATTACTACACCATCCCCACAATCATAGTTACCATCCGTTGGCACATCAATTTGTATTACCATAGCATTTTGATATGATTCATTTGTTATATTTGTTACTAATATAGAATGGTAATAAATACTATCATTTTGATTATCCATTTCATATGATATACCACAATTTTTGTATGGGTCGTCAAAACCCCTTACGCTCATAGTTACTTTTTTAGATATATTTTGGTAAACACATGTTACACAATCAGCATACTGTTGAAGTGTTATTTCAGAATTATTATATCTATCCTCACAATTTATATAATATTTTGTTATTTCATCAAGCCAATCTGTATGATTGAAAGCATTGAAATACATTAAAGGAATTCCTGTATCATTGAAAACAGGACGTTGAGCAACTTCTGTTGCATTTGCTTGTTCATCTGTACTATAATTTAATTTCCACATTTCTATGAAATCAAAATCTGCATAATACTTTGCACCAACAGAATCAGGAGGCAACCAAATTACAAGACCAAAACATTCTGCATTTGCTTTAGTATTTATTTCTGCTACATATTCAACATAATAAGTTGTCGATGTTACTGGTTGGTCTTCAGCATTAATCCAATTTAACTGATTACCAACTATATGATAATCATCAAACAAATTATATGTCGTTCCTCCTTGATAAACACGAATAACTGTTGCAACCTCTTCAGGAGTAAACTCATCTATTCCATCTGCTCCTCCTTTAGTTACTGCTACTGTTGTTGTTTTGAAAAACTCATCTGCTATCCATCCTGATGATTCATAAGGATACAAAGCAAATGGTGTATCTGTTGTTATATTCCATGCTTTAGTTTGTAATCTATTTGAAAATTGATTCCAAATTGTTTTTGCCCATATTCCCTGAGCACCATATGATGGTTCTACTTGTGGGTCAAGTGTATCTGGGTCATAAGTATCATTACAAGACCAGTATTCATCCCAGTAATTGTAAGCATCCCCTATATCATAAATAGCTGTTGAATCATTTGTATTTTCTAACCATGAATCATTCTTTGAAAGCAATAATACGCTACAAGTTCCAAATAAAATCATATCATAGTTTGAATCATTATGGTAAGAATATATAATTCCCATGTGAATATATCCATCTGTTTCGTTATAATCAGTAACATTATATCTCATTCTAAGAATAGATTGTGAACGGTTAACAGATGAATCATTAACTATTGTATACGAAAGATGTAAATAATCATCTGTGCCTAATCCATCTGTACTATCATACCTATAAACCCATTCCCAATCCATATCAGGACCATCAGTTGTGTTATAAGGAGCCCATCTATCATATTCAGTTTCATATTCTGACCAATTCATATCTAAACACTCTTTTCCTTTACATGGTCTGTGAACATGTTCTGAAACAAGCCATGTACTATTTTCTGTTAAATTAGGTATACATTGTATAAGGGTATCGAATTCTCTACCAATATAAACAGTAGCATTATCTGTTGCAGTATAATTATAAAGACATTCTGTTTCTCCCCTTGATATGTTACATATGTAACAATCCACTCTGTTAGCACTATAATTTGTACAGTTAACTGAAACATTAAATTCTATATACATACGGTCACAGTAATTGAAGTTTTCTAATTCATAATCATTAAAATACCAACCCAAATGACCATGGGGTGCATATGTACAAGTTCCTGGTTCATAACTTGTCCAGTTTGGTTCTACTTGCATTCTTGTTCCATTTGGATAAAGTAACCATGATGAGCCAACTTGATATTCTCCCAAGCAATCATAATAAGTATCCCAAACCGTCATGTTTGTTGTAATATCATCACCTATATTATGAATAGTTAAATTGAAAGTTGCATTTGTACCTACAGGAGCATCATACCAAGACGACCAAGCTGTTCCATTCCAAACTGTTTTATTGATTTCAATATTACCTCCTTCTATATAACCTATAAACCATGCTTGCTCTGCAATTGTTCTTATTTCACCAGGCATTTCCCAACAGGGCATTTCTTCTTGATAAGTTCCATTCATCCAATTTTGTCCTGTCCAGTTTGTTGCATTATTAGTATAATCAATAATTTCAAATGCACCCATTCCTCCTTCAAAGTCTGTTGAATCATTAACCCAATAGTAATCATAACTTACATTTACTGTCCAGTTATGGGAACTGTTTGTATAAGGTTCTGGCCAATGAGTATGTGTTGAATCCCAACCCATACCTCCATCTTCAGTTCGGTCAAAAAATGGGTCACTAAAACTAAGACCTGGTGTTTCATTATTATAACCATTTACCTGAACATAATGTCCTCCATATCTTTGTGAATAACCTATACCATCATAACAATAAAATCCTAAAAGCAAAATAACATCATCACCAACAGAAACCTGATTCATTACATTAGTATAATTTGGAACTTCTTGCCATATACCTTCATCCACTAATCCTTGTGTTCTTAATTCTAAAACATTAGACATATTAGTAAAGTTAAGTATTTCATACAATCCTTTTGTCATATTGTGACTTGTTGTTCCTGAACGGTCATCTGCCGCAAATTGTTTTGATGTATTTAACCATTCTGCTGTCCAATTAATAAAAGGCATAACATTACTTACATTCTTTGAACCCATTCCATTGTTATCTGGTAAAAAGTAGTCTGGGTTTGAATTATTGTTTAATTTACAATCAAGCCACCAAAGACAATCTGCAGCCGCTACAGGTCCACAATAACAATAATTAAGGTCAAATAGATTCCACCAATTATCTTGAAATTGTGAGAAATCAGGAGGTCCATAAGTACAATTTGGATATCCCATTTTTCTAAACCATGTTCCATCTTGTGTATCATATTGTATTGATTCTTTTTCTTCTATATTACTGCTTGTAACAAAAGCAGATGTTAAAGATATCAACACGAGTAATACAATTGTAGCAAAAACTTGAATTTGTGATTTTTTATTCATTTATTATCCCGTCCTATGTGCCCATATTTTAGAGATATCGTCAGTTATGATATCTCCTGTACTATCAACATCATAAATACCATTGTATACCTGTCCTCCCCCTGTTCTATTTGCCCATGTTACAGATATATCATCGGTAATAACATCACCACTATTTGTTACATCATAACGGGAGCCTTTTGTTGTATAAATATATGAAGTATTAAGCCAAGCTGATGCATTTGAAATGTTTACGGACCAATTGTAATCGTGGTCACCCCAAGTAAAGGAGGATGACCAATTAGTATCGAGATTAAGAACCTCATATCGTCCATTACTTCTTGTTGACCAATTGTATAATAGACTGTAAGCGTTGGGCCAGCAACTCATATTCCAATAGTAATAATAAATATCTAAATTGCTACCGTTTATCTGTATGCTTATGTTAACTGGTGGTCTGTTTTGACCTGTTGATTCATTGGCTGGATAAGGACCGAATACAGTTGTATCTCCTTGTGTTGTTGCATACGCTGTATTATTTATTACTGAATAATTTCCATCAGTTTCATTCCAACCCCAAATTGTATAATAGTAAGTTGTTGTAGGTGAAAGTCCTGTATGATTATATGTAATATTTGTTCCATTATAAAGAAGAGTTCCATTTGTTATTGAAAGGGGATATGTTGTCCAACCAGATTCATTTACCATAAGATAGTTTGTATCAGCAGAATCACAAGAAGACCAAGATAAGTTAATTGCAGTTTGATTATAGGCAGTTGCTGTAAAACTACCAGGAGCACAACATGTATAATTAAATTCCCACCAAGCGGACCAATTACCCCATGTATAAGAAGCTGTTGTAAAATGATATGTTTCATTTGTCCAGTATCCTTCTGAATCATTTACATGCACAGTCCACCAATAAGTAGTTGATGATTCGTTAGCAAATGTTGCTCTTTGTTTTGCTGTTCCACCAGAAGCTGTAGTATTATAATAAACCCAAGTTCCTGTTGCATTTGTTGACCACGAAACATTCATAGCATCTCCTTGTGGGTCTGTAATTGAAAGATTGAGCATTGGATATAAAGATATATCTGTTGATGTATTGGTTGGTTGTTCTGATAATATTGGATTAGTTCCTGTTACATTACATGAGCCACCAAAGGTAAGTGTTGAATCAACCGTAAAGTTTGCTGCGGCTGTAAAGTAAAAGGTTTCATTAGTCCAATTGTTATTTGCTTCCTCTGACGCATTAACCCAAACTTTATAAACACCACCTCTGGTTAAGTTTCCCGCAATATTAACATTTTTAGAACCGTTGCTATCCGATTCAGAATGATTGGTTCCAATATTTGGATATGTCTCAATTGTCCAGTTGAATGTTCTTCCTTTTGGACTTTCTATTGTAATATTCCAAATTACAGTTGATAATGATACTCCATCTGAATTATTTGTTGGGTTTTCATTTGAAAATGCTGGTTGGTTGCCCATATAAGTATCACTATCTGAATAGTTACCATCTGACCATTGATATAATGCTGGATTACCCCAGTTAGCATATTCCCAAACTCTATAATAATATGTTTGACCTGGAGTTAATGATGTATGAACATAATAGTTATGGGTACCTGTATCTAAATATGTTCCATCTGTTCTACTGTAAGGAACATGGTCTGTATTAAATATTAGATAACTAACATTATACCCATTACCATGTGTCCATGAAACATTAAATCCTCCTCCAATCGGTGTAACTGTTACTCCTGTTGCTGCTTGTGGTTTTGTAAGGAAATAAGATGAATTGTATGAAGCATTAAATCCTCTGCTGTTATTTGCTCTTGCTCTAAAATAATAAAGGCTTCCATTCCCAAGTGGAGAGGCATTGTATGAAAATGTTGAGCCTTGAGCAACTGTTCCTACTGAAACATTTCCTGTTGGTGATGTAAAATCATTTGATTTTAATTTCCATTGGAACCAACACGTTGTATTAAGAGAATCATTATTTCCTAAATAACCATAAAGAGTTGCATTAACTTCTTCTATTCCAATTGAATAATTTGTTGATACATTTAATGCTCCTTCTGCTGTTGTAAATAAATATGATTTGTTAGTCCAATTCCCATCCGTTGCATTAACCCATATTAAGTATTGAGTACTATATGTAAGATTGCCACTAACATAAATATTTTTTGAACCATTAGAATCATCATTACTTGCATTTGTTCCTATATTTGGAAATGAAGTTATTGTCCAATTAAAAGTTGGACCATCAGGATTTGTTATTGTTGCATTCCATATAGCAGTATCCAAAGCAACATTGGTTGATTGATTTGCAGGATTTGGATAAGTAATTGTTGGTGCTTGATTACCTGCTTGTACTGTAACATTACATGAACCATTAAAAGTTAATGTTGTATATAAATTAAAATTATCAGGTTGAGGTCCTTCAGTAGTTGAAATAGAACCCCCAAATGATTCTGTATCATATGCTTCGAATGCTGCTTGTGCAGTAATTGATACACTTGAAACGAGAAGCATTATAACAATGAATATTAATATTCCTTTTGATTTCATTCTTATCCCTTATTGAATTAAATAAGCTCTTACTCTACAATAATATTTTTTATATTCTGGCAAAGCATTACCTGTTGGCAATTCAAATGAAACTGTTGTTGTATTTTGACTAAAGTATGTTGGATAGTTATACTCATTTATATCAGATAAGTTAACAACCAATTGCGTAAAAGCAGAATCATTAGCTACTTGTAACCAGTATTTAGATGCTCCACCCATTCTTGACCAATTAAAGACAGGAGTTGAATCATAAATGTTTGTACCATTTGAACCCCCACTAATATCTATAAATTGTATATTATCTTCTGTTGTAAAAGTATAAGTATGATTTAACCATGCTCCTGAAGCATTTGCCCATACTGTATAAGTAGTTGATGGAAGAAGAGAAACAGGTAATGATTTTGTTCCATTTGCTTCTCCTGAACCAGAAGTTGTATCTCCACTACTACATTCAAGAGTCCAATCTATTCCTTCACCTAAAGTATCATTAATCAAAACAGAAACAGTTCCAGAACCTATAGAAATATTTTCGCTATTGTTAGCGGGTGAAAGATTAGTAATAACTACTTTTGGAATTAAGTTAACAGTCCACATAATTGTATCAGTTGGTTTACCACATCCTGGTTCTGAAGTAACACTATTATCAGTCCAATAATGTGTGCAGTAAAATGTATTATTTATACAAATAAATGCTCCATATGCTGTATAATTTCCACAAAAATTCCAACCTTGCCAGCCTTGTCCAAACTCGTCGGGATGAATTATATGTGGGTCGCTCCATGTTTCTCCATCAAATGATACTCTCATTGATACATTACTTCTTCGTCTAGCCCAACACCAACTACTTATTGTTGCATATCCTTCTGGTCTATGATTTTCGTATAAAATATAAATATTTCTCCCATAAACAGTGGCATTTCTCCAAAGATTTTTAGTAATAGCCAAAGGTATTGTTTCATCTTTTTCCATATCTGTCCAATTCATACCATGATTAAAAGAATAACTATGCCATAAATAATAAGAATTGGCATTATCATAATCTTGTGTTCTTATCATCATACGAAGTGTTCCATTTGGTAATTCTATTATACTATTTTCTTCTACATCTTCAACAGGTTGACCAGGAACAAAAATATATTCATCTGTCACATTATGTTTACAACTCCAAGTATTACCAAAATCATCACTATAATAAATTGTTGCGTTGCAATAACCAACATCACCAGACGTTTTATTACATAAACCCATTGGCATAATCAATCTTGTTTTACCATCAAACTCGTGAACCATTGGTTGATATACAAACATTGGAGCATAATTTCTCCCATTATAAAATTCGGGAGATTTCCAAAGATTGTTAAAAGACCAAGTTTGGGTTGTAAAATTATATGTTGTTAAATATGCTCCTCCTGTTCTTGAAGCTGAATTATATGCTTTATTCCACAAAAACCAGAGTTCGTTACTATAAGGATTATACCAGTGAACAGCCCAATTTGGCCAACCACCATCCCCCATTGCATTATTTGGAACTATAACATATGGGTCATCACAAGTCACAAAATCAGTTGTATTAACCATCATATAAGCATAATTAGAATCTCCTTCTTGTTGAAACCTTGGGAAGAAATACCAAGAACCATTATGATAAACTAAATCTCTACTTTCTCTACTACCATATGATGAAACAATTGGGGTTTCTCCATATCCTGCAACTTCACCAATAGCTCCTTCACTCCAAGTATATTCAGGTAAAGCAACAACTAATGTTACTAATAATGAAGAAACTATTAACAGTAGTAGTATTACTAAAACTACTATTTTTTTCATTTGTAAGTCCTACCATATTTTTATGTATAATGTCCTATGTAAACCTTCCAATCCGTTAACGAAGCAGACGAAAACACATCCGTTGCTGTCCCTGAAGGAATAGTAATTCTAAACCTACAATATATTGATGTATTAGTATCTTTTAATCCTGCTCCTAAGAAAGGACTAGTTCCATACATACCATTTGCATCAGACCATTGAGAAGCATTTATTGAAACATTACTTCCTCCATCAGTAAATGCTGTGTAGTTTACACTTCCATCTCCACCAGTCCATGATGTATTATCTCTACTAACTACTATGCTTATATTTGATGCATTGATATATGTTCCACTATCGTTAAGGTTACCTACCCAAATACGAATTTCTGTTACATTATCTGATGTGTTGATTGACATATTTATTTCCATTGTTTCACTATGTGTTCCTGTGGCGTTACACCAAACTGATGTGCCTGCTACTCCAGCCCAAGTTATTCCATATGGGGATGGTAAGCCTTTAAGGCTATAGACGGAAGCTGTGCCTCCCCCTTGTGCAGATTGTTCTGTTCCAAAAGTACAAAATGTTGTCTCATTTTTAAGATTATTATAATGAGAACTAACCCAACTAATATTCCTTGATGTTCCATTTATAATTCTTATCTCATCTACTGTTCCATTAAAAGTTGATGTTCCCCAAGGTTCATTCCCTATTCTATAGTATGCAGTTGGTGTGTTATCATTAAGCCAACCAGAGTTTGATGTTGATGCTTCATTTTTAGCATCTAAATACATAACCCAATTGTTTCCACTTCTTGTTAAAACAAGATGATGCCATTGACCATCTGATGTATCTGTTGTACACGCCATTATCGGACCTGTGCCTGAATATAATCTTGCTGAACTTGCTACTGTATGATAAGCAGAAAGGGACCATTTTCCATACTGGTCATTATTATTTGAAATAAATTGTTGAGATACTGCAGTATCTATATTAAACCAACCAGATATAGTAAAATCAGATTGGTTTGGTACACCATTATATAAACCTGTGATATTCAATTGGTCTGTATGTTTTGAACCTGTTGAGTTTAACCAATCACATCCATCTGCTTCTCCATTTGGATATGCTTCGTCTCCATCATAGTTATAAGGGGTAGCATCATAATTATTTGCAGTTGAATCATATCTTGTTCCTGTTCCTGTTTCATTTATATGCCATACACCTGTATAACCAGTCCAAACAGATGTTGGATTATGACCAGGTTGGTTAGTAGTATCAGAATCGCCGTAATACATCCAAAACTTAGTATCAGATGAACTAGAAACAGAAGCAACATTAACCCAAACCCCCAACTCACCTGTTGTTTTATTCCAAAGTTCTATTTCATGATTATACTGAGTTCCATTGTCAAAACTAAAAAACGCCATATCTGAACCATTTGCTAGTATATGAGAAGTAAAATTAGCACTTATATTGTAAACCCAAACAGGGAAATTACCTAAAGTAGCTGAAACTTGGCCACTATCTATAGTTATCAGTTTATAATAACTATAATCAGTATAAGCTTGAGTTTCATATGCAGTTACATATTGATTGTCATTACTTTCTTCAGCACTTGCTTTCATTTTAACAGGGGATGTTAACATAGTGGTAGCACTAATCATAACCATTAAAACTATGATAACTACTCCCATTATCGTTTGCTTTGATTTTATATTTTTCAATATCTTTCTTATCTTCTTTGGCATTTTTTCACCTTTTATATATTTAAAAGATTTGTAGCGTAAAAAATAAGTTCCTCTCCTTACCCTTGCATACCAGCAGCCGCAACAGTTAATGTTGTTTGTCCATCCCAGTTAACATATGTTGAACTAACAGTTTGCCAAATCATTCCATTAAATTGGGTTACTGTTGGCGTTGAAGCAGGTTTTGCTTCTAACGTTACTGTTTTATCTACGGATGGGTCACTAACAGAAACAGTTTGAGTTATACTTGATTCCATTCCAACATTTGAAACAAATGTTAAAATAACAAAAATTCCAACTGCTAGCAGCAGCATACAAACTATTATTGTTAAAACGGTTTTCGGCATATCTTCCATCATATCTTTCCAAACTCCTATGTAATTTAGATTTTATTTTATATATTATTAAAAAATAAAAAGAATAATATGGGGGACATTATCCCCCTAAATATGTGCACTTAGTAACCTGGTCTTACGTAAGCATATACTAAACCTACTATAGTCATGATTGCACCGATAATCAGGACAATTCCGACTATATTAAAGACGGAGTTACCTGTGCCTGAAACATTACCAGATGTATTCATCCACTTATAGTAGGCAGCATTTTGCGAACTTGAGGATGTTGCACTTGGTGTGGTTACACCCATTGAGCTGGTTGTCTCATTTAACGTTACAAAGAACGCAAACACACCTACCGCTAATATAATTAACGATACGACAACAACCATTATTTGTTCTGGGTCCATGTACTTAAATTTCATGGTTTTACCACTCCTAGTATCCAGGTCGCACATAGCTATAGACTAGACCAACAATCGTCATGATTGCTCCAATGATTAAGACTATACCGACTATGTTGAATACGCTGTTACCTGTAGCTGATGTGTTGTTTACAGCTGCTGCTGTAGTTGCGTCTGATGCTGGGATGTTGTTGATTGTTACGAAAAACGCGAAAACACCGACTGCTAGGATAATAAGAGATATTACGATTGTCATAATCATTTCTGGGTCCATATACTTGAACTTCATCTTAGCTCTGCCTCCTTTTCATTTTTTAATATGTAACTATATATACCAACTTATTATTTATAAAGGATAGTAT
>Ga0180431_10004499_pt1 | contig 17388 bp, 14 predicted proteins | sample SS_ome_11_FD_132459 | JGI IMG/M metagenome (GOLD analysis project Ga0180431, IMG submission 132459) | Hypersaline lake sediment archaeal communities from the Salton Sea, California, USA - SS_1_MS_1 metaG | ecosystem: Environmental > Aquatic > Non-marine Saline and Alkaline > Hypersaline >... | reverse complement strand
GTTCGTTCTCCACCGTCGGCGCCAGGTCCAGTGCGGCCAGAATCATCAGCTGATCGCGGTAGTGGGTGCGCAGTTTCGGCAGGACGTCGACTGGTGGGGCACCGCGGTCGGGGATACACGCAGAGAAGCCGCGACGCAGTTCGTCCGGATCGGGCAGCCGTACCTCACCGGCGAGTAGATGCCAGGAACCCGGGTTGGCCACCAGGTGGTCGCCCAAGGCCAGCGAGGAGCCCAGCACCGAGAACAGCCGGCCCCGCAGCGCTCGGTCCGTCACCAGGGCCCCGGCCAGGCGCGGCCAGTCCGCACCGAGCGCCTCCGACAACCGGACCATGGTGCGCAGCGCCGCATCGGCGTCCGGCGCCCTCGACAACGACCACAATAGTTCCAGGTGCGTGTCGTTATCCCACCCCAGTAGCGCCAGATGGGCGGGGGCGGCCGGGTCAACCAGCCCGAGCCGACCCGCGCTCGGTACTCGGGAACGCTGAGTCGCGGGTTTGGCCACGTCCATGACGCTAGCGCAGCGCCGGGCCGGCGATGACCGGCGGTGAAAACTACAGCGAGAGGTAGTTCTTCAACTCGAACGGGGTGACGTTGCTGCGGTAGTTCTCCCACTCCGCGCGCTTGTTGCGCAGGAAGTAATCGAAGACGTGCTCACCGAGCGCCTCGGCGACCATTTCCGAGTTCTCCATCTCCCCCAACGCGATACCGAGGCTCGACGGCAGCTCCCGGTAGCCCATCGCGCGGCGCTCATCCGCAGTCAGCGTCCAGACGTTGTCCTCCGCCTGCGGGCCCAGTTCGTAGTTTTTCTCGATACCGCGCAGCCCGGCGGCCAGCAGCACCGCAAAAGTGAGGTAGGGGTTGCAGGCCGAGTCGGGACTGCGCACCTCGATCCGGCGGGAGGCTGCCTTGCGCGGGGTGTACATCGGCACTCGGACCAGGGCCGAGCGGTTGGCCGCACCCCAGGATGCCGCGGTCGGCGCCTCGCCACCGTGGATCAGCCGCTTGTAGGAGTTGACCCATTGGTTGGTGACGGCGCTGATCTCGCTGGCGTGCGCGAGGACACCCGCGATGAACGATTTGGCGACGTCGGACAGCTGCAAAGGGTCGGCCGAGTTATGAAAGGCGTTGGATTCACCCTCGAAGAGGCTCATGTGGGTGTGCATCGCCGAGCCGGCGTACTGCGAGAACGGCTTCGGCATGAACGAGGCCCGCACCCCCTCGGCGAGCGCGACCTGCTTGACCAGGTAGCGGAACGTCATGACGTTATCGGCCATCGACAGCGCGTCGGCGTAGCGCAGATCGATCTCCTGCTGACCTGGGGCACCCTCGTGATGGCTGAACTCCACCGAGATACCCATCTGCTCGAGGGCGTCGATGGCGTGACGGCGGAAGTTCGGGGCGGAGTCGTGGACGGCCTGATCGAAGTAGCCGCCGTTATCGGCCGGCACCGGCACCGACCCGTCATACGGGCCGGCTTCGAGGAGGAAGAACTCGATCTCCGGATGCACATAGCAGGAGAAGCCCAGGTCGCTGGCCTTGGACAGTTGGCGACGCAACACGTGCCGGCTGTCCGCCCACGACGGTGAGCCGTCCGGCATGGTGACATCACAGAACATCCGCGCCGAGTGGTGCTGACCGGAACTGGTGGTCCACGGCAGCACCTGGAAGGTGGACGGGTCCGGCCGGGCAACGGTGTCTGCTTCGAAGACCCGGGTGAACCCTTCGATCGAGGACCCGTCGAACCCGATACCTTCTTCGAAGGCACCCTCGAGTTCGGCGGGTGCGATCGCCACCGACTTCAGGTATCCGAGAACGTCGGTGAACCACAATCGGACGAATCGGATATCCCGTTCCTCCAGCGTCCGAAGTACGAATTCCTTCTGCCGATCCATGCCGCGAGCGTAGGCAGCGGCTGTTAAATCCGTGTTACAACGCGGCTGCGATCCCCGCCGGTCAACAGTCCAGGTCTCCCGGCACCACGCGGTCGACGAGGTAGTCGATCACCGCATCGTCGACACAGGAGTCGCCATCGAAGACGACGGTGTGCTGCGTGCCGTCAAAGGTGATCAGCGGCGCTTTCAACTGGTCGGCCAGATCGACACCGGCCTGGTACGGCGTGGCCGGGTCGCGGGTGGTCGAGACCACCACGGCACTGCCCCGCGGCGCGGGCGAGGCCGTGCGCGGCGCCGAGGTGGCTGGCACCGGCCAGAAAGCGCACAGGTCGCGCGGGGCGAATCCGGTGAACTCGCCATATGACAGGAACGGGGCGCGCTCCCGAATCTGCTGATCGACCGCCGCCCACAACTCCGGGTCCTCGGGGGTCGGCGCATCGACACAGCGGATCGCGCTGAAGGCGTCCTGGCCGTTGCCGTATCGGCCGTCCTCGTCCCGGCTCTCGTAGTCATCGGCGAGCAGGAGCAGGTCGTCGGCGCTGGTACCGCGTTGCAGACCCAGCAGACCGCTGGTGAGGTACTTCCAGTACTGCGGGGTGTAGAGCGCGTTGACCGTCCCGGTGATGGCATCGCCGTAGCTCAGACCGCGCGGGTCCGATGTCGGCCCGGGCTTGGCGACCAGGGGGTCCACCAGTTGCTGGTAGCGGCTGACGAACTGTGCCGGGTCGGTGCCCAGCGGACATACCAGCGATTTGGCGCAGTCGGCGGCGTAGTCATCGAAGGCGACCTGGAACCCGGCCATCTGTTCGACCAGTGATTCAAGGGGATCCTGGGTCGGGTCGATCGCGCCGTCGAGCACCATGGTCCGCACCCGGTCGCCGAATCTCTCCAGGTAGGCCGCTCCCAGTTCGGTGCCGTAGCTATACCCGAGATAGTTGATCTGATCCTCGCCGAGCGCCTCCCGCACCGCGTCCATGTCCTTTGCCGCCGAGGCCGTTCCGACGCCGGCCAGGAACGCCTCACCCATCCGGTTCAAGCACAGCTGCGCCAGCGTGGTGTTGAGTTGCTCGATCTCGGCGACACCTGCCGGGCTGTAATCCACCAGCGGTTCGCGTCGCCAGGCGTCGCGCTCGGCGTCGGTGCGGCAGCGCAATTCGGGTGTCGAGTGGCCAACCCCGCGCGGGTCGAAGCCGATCAGGTCGAAACGCTCGGCGACTGCAGTGCCGGCCAGCGCGTCGGACAGGTTGACCACCGCGTCGACCGCGGACGCACCCGGGCCACCGGGATTCATCAGCAGCGCCCCGATCCGCTCGCCGCTGGCCGGAATCTTGATCACGGCCAGTTGCGCCTGCGGCCCATCCGGATTCGCGTAGTCGACGGGGACCGCGACGGTGGCGCACTCGGCGGCCGGCAGATACGCATCCGAGACGAATCGGTCACAGCTCCCCCATTCCGGTGGGGCCGTCGTCTGCCCGACGCCGGGGGTGGCAACGGCCGGAACGGCCGTCAGCAGACTGCACAGGACCGGGGCGAGCATCGCCGTGCCGGTCCGACCCGCGCGTTTCATGGCCGCAATCGTGGCACGGCCCAGCCGGATACGGCAGCGCCGTACGGTTACACCTCGGTCTCAGAAGTGCGGCGGCTTCAGCAGGTCGCGCCGGGACCCGGCAGCTCCAGGTCCACCAGATAAGCGGCGACGTAGTCGTCCACGCACTGCTCGCCCTGGAAGGCGACCGTGTGCTGAGTGCCGTTGAAGGTCAACAGCGTTCCACCGAGTTGCTCGGCCAAATCCACCCCGGCCTGAAATGGTGTGGCCGGGTCGCCGGTGGAGGAGATCACCAGCACGGGCGGCAGGCCGGGCGCAGAGGCGGCATGCGGGACACTCGTGGGCGGCACCGGCCAGAAAGCGCAGGTGCTCATCGGGGCGTGGCCGGTGAATTCGCCGTAACTCATGAACGGGGCCACCTCCCGCAACCGGCGGTCTTCCTCGACGATCTTGGCACGGTCGGTGATCGGTGGTTCGTCGACGCAGTTGACCGAGACGCGGGCGTCGGTGGCGTTGGTGTAGCGCCCCTGCGGATCCCGGCGCATGTACATATCGGCCAGCGCCAGCATGGTGTCGCCCTTGCCCTCGGTCATCTCGGTCAGCCCCCTGGTGAGGTGGCGCCAGAGGTTGGGTGAGTACAGCGCCATGATGGTGCCGACGATGGCGTCGCTGTAGCTCAGGCCGCGCGGATCCCGGGTGGGCAGGGGCTTGTCCACCAGTGGGTCCACCAAACTGCGGTAGACGTCGACGGATTTTGCGGGGTCGGTGCCCAGCGGGCAGTCCGGGTCGCCGGCGCAGTCCTCGGCGTAGTCGTTGAACGCTTCCTGGAACGCCGCGGCCTGATCGATGTCGGCCTGGATCGGGTCGGCATTGGGGTCGACGGCCCCGTCGAGGACCATCGTGCGGACGTTGTCCGGGTAGGCCTCCGCGTAGGCTGCGCCGATCCGGGTGCCATAGGAGTACCCCAGATAGTTGATCTTCTCGTCGCCGACCGCGGCCCGCAGCGCATCGAGGTCCTTGGCCACGCTGGCGGTGCCGATATTGGCCAGGAACTCGGTGCCCATCTTGTCGATGCAGCGCTGGACGAACTCCTTGGTCTGGTCCTCGATGCGTTGCACACCTTCGGGGCTGTAGTCAACCTGTGGCTCGGCCCGGAGTTTGTCGTTGTCCGCGTCGGAGTTGCACCACAAAGCGGGCGTCGACGAACCGACCCCGCGCGGATCGAAACCGATCAGGTCGAAGCGTTCCCGGACCTCAGTCGGCATACCCTCCAGCAGACTGGCGGCCGCCTCGATACCCGATTCGCCCGGGCCTCCCGGGTTGATGATCAGCGAGCCGATCTTCTCGCCGGTGGCCGGGAAGCGGATCAGCGCCAGCGTCGCCTCGGCGCCGTCCGGTTCTTCGTAGTTCACCGGGACGGCAATCTTCCCGCATTGCGCCCCGGCGGGGACGGGCAACGCGTTGCCACCGCCTCCGGCACCACCACCGCCGGTGCGACACGGCCCCCACTCGACGGGCTGACCGATCTGCGGGTTGGCCAGAACCGCCCTGCCGGGCACGACACTGGAGCAGCCCGCGCTGGCCCCAAGCAGGGCAGCCGTCATCGCGACGCCGACGGGGAACGCCAGCACGGAGCGGAGATTATCGGGGCGGTGCGGCAGCCTCATGGCCAACATGCTGCCACGTTCTGACTACATGCCTGGTAGCGCGGCCCTCCGGCACGTTCTTGGCACGCCGGTTTGGCGCAATATCTGGCTGTCGCTACGCGGTCGCGGCGGCCGACAACTCCGCCAAACCGGTGACGAACCCGTCGGCCATGTCCCAGAGGTCCGGTATGAGTTCGGGGCAGGAGATCAGGCCCACGTTGAGTCTGCCGTCGAGCGACATGACGGTGATGTTGAGCCCCGCGCCGTGAAAGATCGGCCCCAGCGGATACATGCCCTGCACCCGCGCTCCCAGAAAGTACAGCGGCATCTGCGGCCCCGGGACATTGGATACCACCAGGTTGTGCACCGGCCGTGCCTCGGTCAGCCGACTTCGCGCGTACACCCTCATCGCCACCCCGAAGACGGCGGGACCGGCGAACTGGCTCCAGTCCTGCAGCAGGGTCGCACTGATGGCCGAGCTGTGTTCCTTGGCCACGTCGTTGGCCGCCGCTATCGCGCTCAGGCGCTGCGCCGGATCCTCGATCTGGGTCTGGAGTGCGGCGAACATTCCGGATACCTGGTTGCGGCCGGGACGGTCGGAGCGATCGTGCACCGACACCGGCACCATTGCCACCAGCGATGACTCCGGCAGCTCGTGACGTTCGAGCAGGTAGGTCCGCAGCACACCGGACACCAGCGCCATCACCACGTCGTTGACCTTCACCCCGAAGTGATTCTTGACCGCTTTGATGTCCTGGAAGTCCAGTTGGGCGAAGGCGACGTTGCGGTGCGCGGTGATGCTGCCGTTGAACGGGCTCTGCGGTGCGGCGAACGGACTTGCCATGGCACGCCCGCCCGCCACCCGGCGCACGGTTTCGAACACCGTGGACGCCGTGGCCGGCAACACGCTGGTCGCCAGGCTGACCGGCCGGCTCACGAAACGGCCCAAGCCGCCGAGTGCGATCCGCAACGGGTTGACATCGGCGCTGGCCGCGATCGGGTCGGGCGGCGGCGCATCCGGCTCGATGCTGCACAGTTGGGACATGAGGTTGGCGCCGGTGACACCGTCGACGGCGGCATGATGCACCTTCGTCATCACCGCCAGTCGGCCGCCCCGGCGGGCGTCGGTGCCGTCCAGTCCCTCGATGGCCCACATCTCCCACAGCGGATGTCGCCGGTCCAGCGGGAGAGATGCCAGATGACCGCAGATCTCGGCCAACTCCGCTCGGCCGCCGGGAGCGGGTAGACCGATCCGGTGGAGATGGCGATCGACGTCGAAGTGCTCGTCCTCCACCCAGACCGGATGGTCCAGGTTCAGGAAGCTGTTGGACAGCCGTTCCCGGAAGGTCGGAATGGCCATCACCCGCACCGCCAGTTCCTCGCGCAGCTTCGCGAAGCTGTACCCACCCGGGATGGTGGAGGTGTCCAGTTCCAAAACCGAGCACACGTGCAGAGGCTGGGTGGAGGTCTCGAGGTAGAGGAAGCTCGCGTCGAGACCGCTGAGTCGCTGCAGGTGCTCCATGGCCCCGATGGTAGGCGCGCCCCCTGTGATCAAGTGCACTGTCGACCGGATTCCGCTGCTGCCCCGGCAGTGGCACAATTAACAAGTCACGCGAACCCGGGGACCCGGATGGGCCACGAGGATCGATCCGACGAACACTGGGAACACTCATGTCAGAGCAGACGCTCTACGGCGGTTCCGCCGAGACCGATTCCACGCCCGATTCCACGCCCACCCCCGCCCGGCCTCTGAGCAAGATCCGTATCCACCACCTGCAGCGGATGAAATCAGAAGGCCACAAGTGGGCGATGCTGACCGCGTACGACTTCTCCACCGCACGCCTCTTCGACGAGGCCGGCATTCCGGTGATGCTGGTCGGCGACTCCGCGGCGAACGTCGTCTACGGCTACGACACCACCGTTCCGGTCACGGTCGACGAACTCCTGCCCCTGGTCCGCGGGGTGGTCCGCGGCGCGGAGCATGCCCTGGTCGTGGCCGACCTGCCATTCGGCAGTTATGAGGGAGGCGCTGCCCAAGCCCTTGCGACCGCCACCCGGTTCCTCAAGGAGGCCGGCGCCCACGCCGTGAAACTGGAGGGCGGCGAGCGGGTTGCCGAACAGATCGCGACGCTGAGCGCGGCCGGTGTCCCGGTGATGGCTCATATCGGTTTCACCCCGCAGAGCGTCAACGGCCTCGGCGGGTTCCGGGTCCAGGGTCGTGGCGACGCCGCCGAGCAGACCATCGCCGACGCCATCGCAGTGGCCGAGGCCGGAGCGTTCGCTGTGGTGATGGAGATGGTCCCGGCCGAATTAGCCACCCAGATCACCGGCAAGCTGACCATCCCCACCGTCGGTATCGGCGCCGGGCCCAACTGCGACGCTCAAGTGCTGGTCTGGCAGGACATGGCCGGGCTGACCAGTGGCCGGACCGCCAGGTTCGTCAAACGGTTCGGCGCTGTCGGAGCCGAATTGCGCCGCGCGGCAACCCAGTACGCCGACGAGGTGGCCAGCGGCGCCTTCCCGGCCGAGGAGCACAGCTTCTGACCGGCGAGCGTGGTCGGTGTGAAATCCTGAGTAGGTGAGTACGTCCGGGGAGAGCCAGGGTCGGGCCGAACGGCACGTCGAAGTGGAGACGAAGTTCGATGTGGGCGCTCACGCCGTGACGCCGTCTTTCGATGGACTCTCGACGGTCACCCGCTTCGAGACGACATCGACTCAGCATCTTGAAGCGATGTACTACGACACGGTCGGCTTCGACCTTGCCGTCAACCGGGTGACGTTGCGGCGGCGCACCGGTGGACCAGACGCCGGCTGGCACCTCAAACTTCCCGCCGGGGAGGCCCGTACCGAGATCCGGGTCCCGCTCGGTCCCGACGGCGCCCCGGTGCCCGACGAACTGCGCGATGTCGTCCTGGCGATCGTGCGCGACCGTCCGCTGGTTCCGGTGGCGAAACTGTCCACCACCCGCGATGTCACGATCCTGTTCGGCAACGGTGACTCTCCGGTGGCCGAATTCTGCGATGACCGGGTCGATGCCCGGCGTGTCGACCCGGTCTACGGCGGCGTGGCAGCCGAAATGCACTGGCGGGAGTGGGAGCTTGAGCTTCTGGACGCCGGTACCGACGAGGGTGCCGACGCGCTGAGCCGGCTCGCCGACCGACTGCTCGACGCCGGCGGGGCACCCGCGGAGCACGGATCCAAACTGGCGAAGATTCTCGGCGATGCGGTGCCTCAGCGGCCAGCGGCACCTTCGGACCCGGTCCACCGCGCAGTGGTGGACCAGATCGCGCAACTGATCGAGATCGACCGGGCCGTTCGTGCTGATTCCGACGACTCGGTGCACCAGATGCGCGTGACCATCCGCCGGATCCGCAGTTTGCTGCAGGCGTCCGAACACGACTTTGGGTTGACCGACGACGCGACGATCCTCAGCGAGCTGCGCGAGTTGGCGGCTGTGCTGGGCCTTGCCCGCGACGCGGAGGTTCTCGCCGATCGGTACCGCGACGCATTGGACGGACTGGCCCCGGAACAGGTCCGCGGGCCGGTGCGGGAGCGGCTGATCGGCGGTGCGCGGCAGCGCTATCGGGCCGGTTTGAACCGGTCACTGAGAGCGATGCGGTCGGCGCGCTACCTCCGTCTGCTCGACGCCCTGGATGCCGTGGTAGCGAGCCCTCCGGTCACCTCCGATGCGGACCATCCTGCGGCTACCGTCACCGCCGGCTACAAACGGGTGCGTCGGCGGGCCCGGGCTGCTGAGGCTGCCGACGCCTACGACCGCGACGATGCGCTACACCGGGTTCGCAAGGCCGCGAAGCGACTTCGCTATCTGGCGGCCGCCACCGGCGCCCCGAAGGTGGCGGCCCGAGCCAAAACCATCCAGAGCCTGCTCGGCGATCATCAGGACAGCGTGGTCAGTCGCGCTCATCTGCTGCGAGAGGCCGACACGGCCCGTGCCGCTGGCGAGGACACCTTCACCTACGGTGTGCTGTTCTGCCAGGAGAGTGATCTGGCCGACCGCTGCGAGGAGCGGCTCGGGGGCGCCCTCAAAGCCCTGCGCCGCGTCGTGCGCGACTCCTCGTAGGGCGGACGAGTTGGCCTGTAAGCCGGATCCTGTTCCGCTGCGCCAGGCGCAGCGGCGGCGACCATCCATCTGGGCACACCGTCACCGGGTACCTCAAGCGGCCTACCCACAGGCTCGGGCGAGCAGCCCTCAAGCGCCTGCGCAGCCGCACGGATGCGGCCTCTTGGCCTTGCTTCGGGTGGGGTTTACCTAGCCACCCCGGTCACCCGGGGTGCTGGTGCGCTCTTACCGCACCGTTTCACCCTTACCGCCGGGCCCCGCAATCAGGACCCGGTGGCGGTCTGTTCTCTGTGGCACTGTCCCGCGAGTCGCCCCGGATTGCCGTTAGCAATCACCCTGCTCTGTGAAGTCCGGACTTTCCTCGACCCACCGGAACACTCACGCTCCGCTGGGCCGCGGCCGCCCGGCCAACTCGTCCGCACGGTATAACGTACTGCGCCGGGCCGGCCTTCGGTGAGAGCGGGTTCAGCCGCGCTTGCGGTAGACCAGCCAGCGCAGCTCGACGGGGCACTCTTCACGGGGCAGGTCGAACACGTCCTGCCCGCAGACCCAGTTCGGATACCAGCTGGTGGGGGGCCACTTCTCGGCAGGCAAATGGGCTTTCTCGTAGTCGTGGACCGAATCATCGGCGATCCGTTCCAACCCCAGGCCGGACGCTGCCTCGTCGAGCTCCGGGTAGGTGAAGATCGACGTGTAAGTCTGCTGCCCCAGCTCCCGAACGGCATCGTCGGGCTGGTATCCGTCCCGGGCCAGGAAGATGTTGAACACCAACTGCGCCCCCGGTGACAGGCAGGCCGCGGCCAACTCGAAGATCTGCCGGAGCTGACCGGTGGTCCGGAAATCGGACACCACCTCCGAGAGCAGGATGAGCTCGTAGTCGGTGCGCAGATCGTCGAGGGTCTCGAAGACGTCGCGTCGCAGCACCCGGACCCCGAGGCCGTCCCGGCGGGCTTCCTCGGTCAGGATCTCGGCGAACTTCGCGGTCATCTCCACCGCGTCCACCGGATGACCCCGGCGGGCCAGCGCCAGGCTGTTCCGGCCGGTGCCGGCGCCGATATCGAGCACCCGGCAGCCGGCCGGATCGGCGGCCCCGGTGGCCAGATCCCAAACCCGGGCATCGGGCTCGGTTCCGAACAGTGGCGGCTGCCGGGTTTCCACCCAGTTGTCGTAGGCCTCGCCGACGGTGAGCCACTGGGCTCTGACGGTGTAGCTCGCGGTGAGACCCACGGGTGATTCGTAGCTGATGACGATATTGGACCGCGGCGAGGCCTCGTAGGCCCGCGCCAGCTGCCCGGCCAGCACCTCACGCAGATGCGCCAGGTCCTCAGCGCTGTATCGCACCCCGAGCGCGGCGAAGGTTTCGTCACACATCGTGACGTAGTCGGCCAGCATGCCCGGGACGGCCGGCAGGGTGATCTCGCCCCGGCTGACGGCGCGGCGCAGCAGGCGACGGGTCATCGCCGGGCGCAGCGAGGGTTCGGGGGGCGTTTCGGGGGGCAATATCTCCACCACGCCTCTCTACACGATCGCCGCGACTCGGCGAAGCATGATCACGTTGTCGATGAGGGTGACCTCCTCGCCGTCCGGGCCCAGCGCGGCGCGCTCGGCACTCTCGGTCCGGATCCGCTCCCACTGGTCGGGGTCCAATTCCAGGCCGGCGACGACAGAGTCGGCGGTGGGAAACTCGTGGTGATGCATGGCCGAGGCCCACGGCGGGGCGGCGGCGTGGTCGACGATCAGCAGGGTGCCTCCCGGGGCCACCGCGGCAGCGGCCCGGCGCAGGATTGCCGGCCGATCCATCTCCAGCGTGCTGTGCAGGAACTGCGCCGAGACCAGATCGAAGGACCCGTCGGGGAAGCTGCTGGTCAGTTCGTGCTGCTGGAAATCGACACGGTCGGTCACTCCGCGGGAACCGGCCGCAGACCGCGCCCTGCTCAGCGCGGTACTCGAGACATCCACGGCGACCACCGTCCAGCCGTGTTCGGCCAGCCAGATGGCATCGCCACCCTCTCCGCATCCCAGGTCCAGCGCGCGGGTGCCGGCGATCTGCGGAGCCGTTTCGGCCAACCGGGCGTTCACCCGCCCACTCCACACCTGCGGTTTAGCCGAATAGTGCTCCTCCCAGGTGCCGTGATGATCATCGGCGGGCTGGGTCACGGTTCGCTCCTGTTCATCCGTTTGATCCGGCTATCCGTTTGATCCACCTAATCATTTCCTCCTCCGAGGTAGGACGTGTTGTTGACCAGTCGCACCGAGGCACCGTCGTCGGGGTAGAACTCCGCAACGCTCAACGAGGCCAGGTCGAGGTGCAGGCGGTACAGGATCGACGGCCCGGCGCCCAGGGCGATACGCAGTAGGGTCTTGATCGGCGTCACGTGGGAGACCACGAGAACTGTGGAGCCGGCGTGATCGGTGACGATCCGGTCCCGCGCCCGCGCAACGCGCCGTTGCACCTGATCGAAACTCTCCCCTCCCGGGGCGGGCACGCTGGTGTCCCCCAGCCAGCGGCCGTGCAGGTCGGGGTGGCGCGCGGCGGCCTCGGGGAAGGTCAGCCCCTCCCAGTCGCCGAAGTCGGTCTCGGTGAGATCGTGGTCGACCCGCACCTGAAGTCCGAGCGCCGAGGCGGCGGCGGTGGCGGTGTCATAGGCCCGCTGCAGCGGCGAGGTGAGCACCGCCGAGATACCGCCCCTGCCGGCCAGATAGCGGGCGGCGTCGGCGGCCTGTCGACGGCCGACATCGGTGAGTTCGGGGTTGCCGCGGCCCGAATAGCGGCGCTGTCGTGACAGCTCGGTCTGGCCATGACGCAGCAGCAGCAGCCGAGTGGGTGCGCCACGGTGGCCGGTCCATGACGCCGGTGGCATGGCCACCGCACCGGGCGGCGGATCGGCTGCCGACCGCCCGGGTCCGATCCCACCGTCCATCGCCTCGTTGGCGAGTCGGTCGGCGTGTTTGTTCTGCTCCCGCGGGATCCAGGTGAAGTGGATGACGTCGAAGGTCGATGCGAGCGCCCGGGCCTGCTGATGCAGCTCGGCCATGGCCGGGTGTTTGACTTTCCATCGACCGGACATCTGCTCGACGACGAGTTTGGAGTCCATCCGCACCGTCGCGTCGGTGGCGCCGAGTCGGCGGGCCTCTTCGAGCCCGGCGATCAGGCCGCGGTACTCGGCCACGTTGTTGGTGGTGATCCCGATCTGCTGTTTGTTTTCGGCCAGTACGGTCGCGTGGTCCCCGGACCACACGACGCAGCCGAACCCGGCCGGTCCGGGGTTGCCGCGCGAGCCCCCGTCCGCCTCGATGATGACTTTCACGCGAGCTGCCTCACCCGGCGGGTCCGGTGATTCGCAGCAGAATCGCACCGCACTCCGAGCAGCGCAGCACCTCGTCTTCGGCCGCCGCGGAGATCCGGGACAGCTCGCCGCGGTCGAGTTCGATTCGGCACGCCCCGCACCGTCCGCCGAGCAGCCGGCCCGCACCGATACCCGATGCGCGTCGTTGCCGTTCGTAGAGCTCAAGGAGCTCGCCCTCAAGTCCGGTCGCCAATTCGGCGCGCCGCGCGGTCCGCTCGGCAAGCGCCCGTTCGACTTCGGCGAGCGATTCGTCACGGGCCTGCCCGACGGCCGACACCTCCGAGTCCAGTCGATCCAGGGCGGCTTGTTCGGCGGTCTGCTCGGCGGCTAGTTGCTCGCGGCGTTCCATCACCTCCAGCAGGATGTCCTCCAGATTGGCCTGTCGGCGCTCCAGGGTGCCCAGTTCGTGCTGCAGATCCGCGAGCTGTTTGGAGTCGCTCACCGCACCGGAGTTCAGCAGACCGCGGTCGCGGTCCTCGCGCTGCCGGACGGTGTCGACCTCCGACTCCAGCTTGGCGACCTCGGCATCCACATCCCCGCAGGCGATCCCGAGCACCGCAAGGCGGTCGGCAACCGCCTGCTGCTCCGCGTGAAGCTCGTCATAACGCGGCTGTTCGGGCAGGTGCGCGGCACGGTGCGCCAGCCGGCCCAGCTCGGCATCGACTTCGACCAGTTCCAGCAGGGAATGTTGCTGCCAGGCATCAGCTTTCATGATCGCCTTTCGGTGTATTCGATATTCCATGGATCGGTGCGCAGCGGGCACACCGCGATGTCCAGTGCGTCGCCGAAATGCGACCGCAGCATGGCGGCCGCGTGACCGCACCAGGGATACTCGCTGGCCCAGTGCGCGACGTCGACCAGGCCGACTTCGCTGCGCCGGCAGTGCTCATCGGCCGGGTGGTGGCGTAGGTCGGCGGTGACATAGGCCTGCACATCGGCGGCTGCCGCCGCCGACAGCAGCGAGTCGCCGGCACCGCCGCAGACGGCGACCCGGCTGACCTCCGCCTCCGGATCTCCGGCCGCACGCACACCCCAGTTCGTCTGCGGCAGAGCCGACCCCACTGTCGCGACGAAATCGGCGAATCGCCGGGGCCGGGCGAGGGTGCCGATCCGGCCGATTCCCGTTCCGTCCGGCAGTGCCGCGAGGCTGAAGACGTCGAAAGCCGGCTCCTCGTAGGGATGCGCCGACCGCATCGCGGTCAGTATCCCGGCCCGGATGGCGGCCGGCGCGATCACCTCGATCCGCTCCTCGGCCACCCGTTCGACCGTCCCGGCCATCCCGATCGCCGGCGATGCGCCCGCGCCGGGCAGGAATTGGCCGGTGCCGGCCACGCTCCAACTGCACTGCGAATAGTCGCCGATACGGCCGGCACCCGCGGCGAAGAGCGCATCCCGCACGGGGCCGGTGTCGGCGGCCGGCACGAAGATCACCCACTTGTCCAGAGCCGGGTCACGGGCGCCGGGATCCAGGACCGCCTGCACCGTCAGTCCCAGCACCTCGGCCAGGGCATCGGAGACGCCCGGCCGGGCGGCATCGGCGTTGGTGTGGGCGGTGAACAGCGCTGAGCCGTCGCGGATCAGGCGGTGGATCAGCGCACCTTTGGCGGTGGAGGCGGCGACCGTGTCCACCCCGCGCAGCAACAGCGGATGATGAGCCAGCAACAGTCCCCGCGGCCCGACGGTATCGACGACGGCGGCGGTGGCGTCGACGGCCACGGTCACCGAGTCGACGAGGTCATCCGGGTCGCCGCAGACCAGTCCCACCGAGTCCCAGTCGTGTGCCAGACCCGGCGGATACGCGTCATCGAGGGCGACGATCACCTCGGCCAGTCGCACACTCATCGCAATCCCTCCGCGATCGCGGCGACCAGCACGGGCCAGTCGGCGCGGACCGCAACCCGCAGGTGATTCGGTGTCAACCCGACGAACGTGTCACACCGCCGCACGGCGATGCCGTAGGCCCGCAGGTGTTTGCGCATCAGAACGCCATCCGGAACGACGAACGTCACGAACGGTGCCTGACCGGCGACCACCGGCAGACCGAGTGCACTCAACGCGGCCGCCAACTGGGAACGCAGCCCGCTCAGCACGGTCGCGCCGGCCCGGGCCTGAGCCACCGCCTCGGGTGCGCAGCAGGCGATGATGGCCTCCAGTTGCAGCGTGCCCAGTGGCCAGTGCGGTCGGGCGGCGGCCAACCTGGCCAGCACCGTCGGCGCCCCCAGCGCATAACCGACCCGCAGCCCGGCGAGGGACCAGGTTTTGGTCAGGCTGCGCAGCACCAGCAGATCGGGCAGGCCAGCGCCGGCCAGCGACTCCGGCTCATCCGGTACCGCATCGGCGAACGCCTCGTCCACCACCACCAGTCGGCCGGGCCGGCGCAGGCCCAGCACGGATCCGCGCGGGTGCAACACCCCGGTGGGGTTGGTCGGGTTCCCCACCACCACCAGGTCCGCCGCATCCGGAATCACCGCATCGCCAAGCCGGAACGGCGGCGGCAACACCACCTGCCGCAGCGGAATTCCAGCTGCCGCCAGGACGGCCTCGGGTTCGGTGAACGACGGGGCGATCAGCGCCGCCAGCGCCGGCCGGAGTGCTGGCAACAGGGCGAAACCCTCCGACCCGCCGGCCAGCAGGAGAACGTGGTCCTCCGGCACGCCGTGGCGGCCTGCCACCGCGGCGATCGCCGCGTCGTGATCGGCGCCGCTGGGATAGCCGGCGAGGTCGGGCAGCCGGTCTGTCAGCCGCCGGAGTAGCCAGGCCGGCGGCTGAGCGTTGCGGATGTTGACGGCGAAATCGAGCATTTCCGGCGCCGCGGCCCGGTCGCCGTGGTACCGCGAGCCCGGGCGCACCTGCGGTTCCGCACCCCGATCACTCACGGTGAGCACAGTAGTCGCCGGGGACACCGGCGACCGATCAGGGACAATGAGACTGTGAGTCCCGTTGCAGCCGGCGCCCGCCCGCAGTTGGTGATCTTCGATCTCGATGGCACGTTGACGGATTCGGCCGAGGGGGTCGTGGCGAGTTTTCGGCACGCACTGGCCGCGATCGGCGCCGAGGTACCCGAGGGCGACCTGGCGGCCCGACTCGTTGGCCCGCCGATGAACGACACCCTGCAGAGTATGGGTCTGGGCGATCGCGCCGCTGAGGCGATCTCGGCTTACCGCGCCGACTACACCAGCCGCGGCTGGGCAATGAACAGCGTGTTCGACGGGGTCCCCGAGCTGCTCACCGAGCTGCGCGACAGCGGGGTGCGGCTGGCGGTGGCCACTTCCAAGGCCGAACCGACCGCACGGCGCATCCTCGAGCACTTCGAGATGGCGGGTTTTTTCGAGGTCATCGCCGGGGCGAGCCTCGACGGCACCCGGGCCACCAAGTCCGAGGTCCTGGCTCATGCGCTGACGCAGCTCGATCCGCTGCCCGAACGGGTGCTGATGGTGGGCGATCGCGCACACGACGTCGCCGGTGCCGCCGCCCACCGAATCGATACGGTGGTGGTGGGCTGGGGCTACGGGCACTCCGATTTCGCCCAGCCGCTCGCCGATGAGCCGGTGGCCCACGCGGCGACGATGGCTGACCTGCGGGAGGTGCTCGGTGTCTGAAACCCCACTGCACGTCACCTTCGTGTGCTCGGGCAATATCTGCCGGTCGCCAATGGCCGAGAAGATGTTCGACCACCAGATCCGCGAGCGCGGCCTGGCCGAACGGGTCCGGGTGTCCAGCGCCGGTACCGGCGGCTGGCACGCCGGCGCCCGCGCCGACCCCCGCGCGGTGCGGGTGCTGCGCACGCGCGGCTACCCCGCAGACCACTGCGCCGCCCAGGTCGGCGCGGACCATCTGGCCGCGGACATGGTGGTGGCGCTGGGCCGCAACCATCTTCGGCAGCTCGGCGACTACGGCATACCGCCCGGACGGTTGCGCATGCTGCGGTCATTTGACCCGCGGTGCGGCGGGCACGTACCGGACGTCGAAGATCCGTACTACGGCGATGGCGCCGACTTCGAGGAGGTCTTCGACGTCATCGAGGCGGCCCTGCCGGGTCTGCATGCATGGGTCGATGAGCAGCTGACCGTCCCGGAGTCCACCGGCGGGGAGGTGTCACGCTGATGCGCCGGCTGGCCTTCCTGCTGCGGCCCGGATGGATCGCTCTGGCGCTGGTGGTGGCCGCCTTCACCTATCTGGCTTTCACGGTGCTGGCTCCATGGCAGCTGGGTAAGAACACCACGACCACCCGGGAGAACCAGCAGATCGAGGCATCGATGACCGCCGACCCGGTGCCGGTGAACACCTTTCTCCCGCAACAGGATTCGTCGGCCCCGGACGCGCAATGGCGCCGGGTGACCGCGACCGGCCGGTACCTTCCCGACACTCAGGTCCTGGTACGGCTGCGGGTGATCGGCGGGGCCCCGGCCTACGAGGCACTCGCGGCGTTCGCCGTCGATGACGGCCCCATCGTCCTGGTCAACCGGGGATACATGGCACCCGAGCAGGGCACCGCGGTGCCGCCGATCCCGCCGCCACCTTCCGGGAAAGTGAGCATCACCGCACGGTTGCGCGACTCCGAGACCGCACCGGCAGAGGGCAGAAAACCGTTTACCGAGGCCGGCTTCCGACAGGTGTACGGAATCGACACGAACCAGGTGGCCGAACTCATCCAGACCCCGCTGGCGGGCTCCTACCTGCAGCTGATGGCCGGGCAGCCAGGCGTCCTCGAGGCGCTCCCACTGCCCCAGCTCGACGCCGGGCCCTTCCTGTCCTACGGGATCCAGTGGATCGCCTTCGGCATCATCGCCCCGCTGGGACTCGGTTACTTCCTGTACGCCGAAATCCGGATTCGTCGCCAGGAGGCTGCGTCGCGATCCCGGGTCGAGACGTCACC
>Ga0180431_10004498_pt1 | contig 17391 bp, 16 predicted proteins | sample SS_ome_11_FD_132459 | JGI IMG/M metagenome (GOLD analysis project Ga0180431, IMG submission 132459) | Hypersaline lake sediment archaeal communities from the Salton Sea, California, USA - SS_1_MS_1 metaG | ecosystem: Environmental > Aquatic > Non-marine Saline and Alkaline > Hypersaline >... | reverse complement strand
CGCCGGACGGGAAATGAACCGTACGGCCCCCTTCGGTCCCCGGTACGAGTAGATTGCGAAAGCGGATATTGGCAAACGTCCCGCGCGTCATCACCCGATCGTTTCCCCGGCGGCTGCCGAAGGAGTTGAACTCGAGCGGGGTCACCCCCCGTGCGACCAGATATCGTCCGGCGGCCGAATCGGCCGGGATGGCGCCGGCCGGGCTAATGTGATCGGTCGTGACGCTGTCGCCGGCCAGCACGAGGACCCGGGCCTTCTCGATCGGTTTCACCCCGGGAGCTTCCCGCGTTATGGTCTGGAAGAAGGGGGGTTCTTGGATGTACGTGCTCCCCTCTCGCCAGTCGTAGACCGCCTCCCCGCTTGCAGGGATCTGGTTCCATTCGGGATTCGACGCTTCGATACCCGCATACTCGCGCGCGAACATCGCCGGCGTCATCACCTCCCGCAGAATCCTCGCAACCTCTTCATCCCGCGGCCAGACATCGCGGAGATAAACCGGCTCCCCTTCGGTTCCGATCCCCAAAGGTTCGGTGCAAAGGTCGATATCAACCGTTCCCCCCAGGGCGTAGGCAACGACCAGCGGCGGGGACGCCAAATAGGCCGCGCGGACCTGCGGATTGATCCGTCCGTCGAAATTGCGGTTGCCGGACAGCACGGATGCAACCACCAGTTCCTCCTCCACCACCGCGCGCGCCACCGTATCCGGCAGGGGACCGCTGTTGCCGATGCAGGTTGTACAACCATATCCCACCACGTGGAAGCCGAGGCGCTCCAGGTAGGGCAGGAGGTCGGCCTTCTGGAGATAGCTCGTCACCACGCGCGATCCCGGCGCCAGGCTTGTCTTGACCCACGAGGGCACCCGCAGTCCGGACTCTACCGCCCGCTTGGCAAGCAGTCCCGCCGTCAGGAGTACGGTCGGGTTGCTGGTGTTCGTGCAACTGGTGATCGCAGCGATCACGACCGCACCATGGCCGATGTCGTCCTTGCCTGCGAACGCGCGCTTCGTCAGGTCTTCAGCCAACAGGCCGAATCCCCGCTCCTCGGGGGATGCGCGCAAAGCCCGGCTCCACGCCGGTTTCATCTCCGATAAAGGTACGCGATCCTGTGGTCGATTCGGTCCGGCCACACAGCCGCGAACCGTGCCCAGGTCGAGATCGATCACGTCCTGGAACTTCGGCGCCGGTGTTTCAGACGTGCGAAAGAGCCGCTGCGTGCGGCAATAGGTCTCGACGAGCTTGACGTGCGCCTTGGAGCGGCCGGTTCCGAGCAGGTAATCGAGCGTCTTCACATCGACCGGGAAGAAACCTACGGTGGCGCCGTATTCGGGCGCCATGTTGGCGATCGTGGCTCGATCCGGCACCGTCATGGAATCGAGTCCGGGACCGAAGTACTCGACGAACTTGCCCACCACCCCGTGCCGGCGCAACTTCTCGGTCAGCGTGAGGACAAGGTCGGTTGCGGTCGCCCCCTCGGCCAGATGACCCGTGAGCCGCACGCCGACAACCGGCGGAGCGAGCATGTACAAGGGTTGCCCCAGGATCGCCGCCTCGGCTTCGATGCCACCGACTCCCCACCCCAGCACACCCAGCCCGTTGATCATCGTGGTATGCGAATCGGTGCCGACCAGCGAGTCGGGAAGCAGCACGAGGGGGGCGGTCAGCGAGGTGATCGGATCTGAGATTCGAGGCGACAGGTCCGGCCGCCGCTGAACGACCGGCGCCAGGTACTCCAGGTTGACCTGGTGGCAGATGCCGCTGGCCGGAGGCACCACGCGGAGGCCGTCGAAGGCCCGCTGCCCCCAGTGCAGGAACTCGTAGCGCTCCCGGTTGCGCTCGAACTCGAGGCGCGCGTTCTCGGCCAGGGCATCCGGTGAGCCGAAGGCGTCGACCTGCACGCTGTGGTCGATGACCAGATCGACCGGGATGTCAGGATTGACGCGGGCGGGATCTCCGCCTAAGCGGTTCATGGCGCTCCGCATGGCGGCCAGGTCGACCAGACAGGGCACGCCGGTGAAATCCTGCAGCAGCACCCGCGATGGCTTGAACGGGATCTCGATGTCGGGAGGTGAGGAGGGATCGTACTGGGCCAGCGCGATCAGATCCTCACGCCGGATCACCTCGCCGTCCTCGTTGCGGAGCAGCGACTCGAGGAGCACGCGGATCGAGAACGGGAGGGCATCGATGTCGGCAATCCCCTCCTCCGCCAATCGGTCCAAGCGGTAGAGGATGGCGGGGCCGGCATCGGTTGCTAGTTCGGAGCGGGTCCGGAGCGAATCGCGGGACATGGTTCCCTCCGCGTGGCGGTGGACATGACGAGGGCCGGGGCATGCCCGGGAACTTTTGCTCGATCTGACCCTACTATTGCTGCACCATCGCAGCCAACCGTTTCATCGGGAGGATCGCTGTGAGCGCGAAGATTGCCTACCGCTCCGGGCGGCTGGAGGTTCCGGATCATCCCGCCATACCGTTCATTCCGGGCGACGGCATCGGGCCCGAGGTGTGGCGGGCCGCTCGCCCTGTTCTCGACACCGCGGTCCGGACCAGCTACGGCGACCGCCGCGTGATCGACTGGTTCGAGCTCCCCGCCGGGCAGAAGGCTTTGGAGCGGGGAGACGATCTGCTGCCGAGAAGCACCATTGATGCGATTCGTGAGCATCGGGTGGCGATCAAGGGTCCGACGATGACACCGATCGGAGGCGGTCACCGATCAATCAACGTCGCTTTGCGCCAAGCGTTGATCTTGTACGCCAACATGAGGCCGGTGCGCTACTTCGAGGGGGTCGCCTCGCCCGTGAAGGATCCGGCCGCCCTCGACATCGTCATCTTCCGCGAGAATACCGAAGACGTCTACGCCGGCATCGAGTTCAGCGCCGGAAGTGCAGAGGGTGCGCGCATCGGTGCGGCGCTGGCCGCGGAGGGTCACGCCGTCTCCGAGGAGACCGGCATCGGCATCAAGCTCATCTCTCGTTCCGGCACACGCCGCCTGGTGCGCGCCGCCATCGAGTACGCCCTCGCCCATGGCCGCCGGCGGGTGACCTTGATTCACAAGGGCAACATCATGAAGGCCACCGAGGGGGCGTTCCGGGCATGGGGATATGAACTCGTGCGCGAATCCTACGCGGGCCGGGCCGTGGCCCAGCCCGATCTGAGCCCGGGAGAAGAGGTCGGCGGGGAAACGATCCTGGTCGATGATCGGATCGCCGACGCCGCGTTCCAAGACCTCTTGCTCTACCCGGCGCGCTTCGAGATCCTGGCCGCTCCCAATCTGAACGGCGACTACCTCTCCGATGCCTGTGCCGCGCAGGTGGGGGGGCTCGGCATCGCCCCCGGGGCCAACATCGGTGACGGCTTGGCGGTGTTCGAATCGACCCACGGCACCGCGCCCGACATCGCCGGCCGCGGATTGGCCAATCCGGGATCGATGATCCTCTCCGGATCGCTCTTGCTCGAGTTCATCGGTTGGCCGGACGCGGCGACGCGGGTCGTGGATGCATTTGCCGGGGTGCTGCGATCGGGGCGCATGACGGCGGACCTTGCCGCGGGGCGGGAAGGGATCACCACGCTCGATACAGCGGCATTCAGCGACGCGCTGGTCGAGGAAATCACTCGCTCGGGCCCGGCGGGCGCCGCAGACGCTTGACCGCACTGCGGCGCCGTTTTTCATCGATCCGCTCGCGGCGCGACGCCGCGGTGGGCCGGGTCGGCTTTCGGGGGCGCGGCCGCTTCGCCGCCCGTTGAATGAGCTCGATCAGTCGATTCAAAGCATCCTGACGATTCCGCTCCTGCATCCGATAGCGCTGTGCGCGGATCACCAGAATGCCCTCCCGTGTCAGGCGACGACGGGCGATCGTCATCAATCGAGCCCGCACCTCGTCGGGAAGGGAGGGCGAGTTGGCGACGTCGAAACGGAGTTGAACCATGCTCTCGACCTTGTTCACGTGCTGGCCCCCGGGTCCCGAGGCCCGGGCGAAACGGAACTCGAGCTCGCCTTCGTCGAGATGGATCGTCCGCGTGATCCGGATCATTCCCTACCCTTCGAACGGTGTGAGGCTCTCCACCCCTTCCTCGGTCACCAAAACCGTCTGCTCGAATTGCGCCGACAGTGAACCGTCGCGGGTGACCGCTGTCCACCCATCGTCCAGGATTCGAACCTCGGGCCGCCCGCGGTTGATCATCGGTTCGATCGTGAACACCATGCCGGGCACCAGTCGGATGCCGGTTCCCTTCTGCCCGAAATGCGGCACCTGCGGGGCTTCATGGAACGCGAAACCGACCCCGTGGCCGACGAAGTCACGGACCACGGAGCATCCGTGCTGCTCCACGTAGGATTGAATCGCCCAGCCGATGTTGCCCAACCTCCGGCCGGGCATCACGCTCTCGATTCCCCGGCGCAGCGCCTCGCGAGCCACGCGTACGATCTCGCGCGCCTCGTCGCTTGGATCCCCAACGAAGAAGGTGCGGTTCGCATCCGCATAGTAGCCGTTCAGGATCGGCGTCACATCAACGTTCACGATGTCCCCCGGCTCCAGCCGGCGCGCACCCGGGATCCCGTGACAGATGACCTCGTTGACCGACACACACGCGCTCTTTGGAAATCCGCGATAGTTGAGCGGTGCGGAAGTGGCGCCGTGCTCGCGGGTCACCGAGTCGACCAGGGTGTTGATTTCCTCGGTCAGCATCCCCGGCTGGATCGCGCGTTCCGCCTGCTCCAGCAAGAAGACCGCCAAGCGACCGGCCGCGCGGATGCCTTCGATGTCCGATGCGTCCTTCAGGCGGATGCCGAAGCGGCGCCGGTACTGACCCTTGACGTCTCGGGTCATGTCCTATCCCCCTTTCGGATGGGGAGCAGAAGCAAGAGGGGAAGGCCGAGCAGTGAGATCAACGCGCCCGCGCCGAACGCCCGATGCAACCCGTATCGATCTCCCAACGCACCGACCAGCACGATGACCACCGATCGAATACCGAAGCTGATCGCCATGTAGACGCCGTTGGCGAGCGCGCGATTGCGCGGGAAGTTCTCTTGAACGAGCGCCATCACGACGGGAGTTACCGAAATGCCGGCAAAGCCGAGCACCAGAAGCAGTGGTAGCCGGGTCCACCCGTGCGCTCCCAAGAAGGCCAACAGCAGGAGCGGGGTCGTCAGGAGGGAGATGCCGAGGATCAGGCGTCGCCCCCACCGGTCGCTCGCCGAGCCCCCGAGGAGTGCCCCCACCACGCCGGCACCCTCGACCAGGGTCAGCGCGCCTCCGGCGAGGAAGAGCGTCTCTCCCTTCTCGCTGAGGAATGTCGGCAGGTAGGTCGTGATGGCGGTCAGCAGGAAGGCGCGCGCGATCATGATCCCGCTGAGGGGAATGAAGAAGCGCCCCATGCCACCCAGGGCATCTCGCCACGGAAGGCGGGCCGCTTCCGTCGTGGGGCGGCCGGGCACATCGCGCAGTCGCAGATAGAGCAAGAAGGAGGCGGCCACGCCCCCGGCCATGAGATACGCCGATCCTTCGAGTCCGAAGAATCGGACGCCGGTGACGATGACGATCGGGCCCAACGTGCGGCCCAATTCCCCCCCCAGCATCCAGAATCCCATCCCGCGCCCCAAGTTGCCGCCGGAGAGGCGTCCGGCCATCACGGGGCCGACCGCGTGCAGGCTCGCCGAACTCAGGCCGGCGACGATCAGCAGCATCGCGATCACCGCGTAGCTCGGGGCGAGGCCGAGCAGGCTCATCAAGATCGCGCTGATCGCCGGCGACAGAATCACCAGGTACCGCAGGCTGAGGCGATCGGCCAGGTGGCCGATCAGCGGCTGGATCAGCGACGGCGCGCTCAGGAACACGCTGAGGAGACCGGCCTCCGCCCGGGCGAGGGCGAAGCGCTGGATGAGGAGGGGGAGCAGGGGAGGGAGGAAGGCGGTGTAGGTGTCGTGCAGGGCGTGGCCGGCGCTGATGACCAAGACCCGCCCCGCCTCGAACCCGCGGGTTGTGGACCGACTATCTGTCACGGAGGGCATCTATCGTATTGTCAGACAAGGACATGGACCGAATTTCCTTTGCCAGGACCCATCCTCGGCCAAAACCGATGTAACAAACTGACATGTAATCAGTTGCCCTGGCATATTACAGAGTTTCGTTCCAGAACCAGAACACTTAATGCCGAGACGCCTGGCCCCGGCTCCAGTTTCCCCTTTGGTTGTGGATCGAGGATTCGGGACGCAGCTCCTTATCCTTTCTTCCTCGCGAAGCGATGCATTCTCGACATGGGTCGATCGCGGTGGGGACGCGTTGTTCGAGGACATGATGGAAAACTGATCGGCCCGGACGTTGGGCCCTCCGCTTCCGCCAGCGTCAATCGATCCCCATCACCAGCCAATGGATCGACCAGCTCATCGCATCGCGGACCGTCCGCTCCTGGTAGAAGTACGGATGGAACCCATAGCAGATGATCCGCCCCCGCGTCTTCATCCGTGGTATGGGTTCGCCATGCCACCGGCCGGTTTTGCGTCGGCGACGAGGAGTTCCATGCTCGGGCCCGGTAGAGCACCTCCAGGCCGTCCTCGAATTCGTACCACTGCCTCAGGTCCTCGTCGACGTCCTCCGTGCCCAGGCACTCGAAGTGAATGTCCCCTTGGGGGCCATCCCCGGTCGCTCCCGAGGTGGCAAAGCGATCGAAGTCCAATTGCAGATCCGGGTAGACCCCGATCTCCGCTCTGGCCCCGATCATCGATCGGTCGCGCCGAGAGAAGTAGGTGCTCGGCTCCCCGGGATAGCCCGGGGTTTTGGTGAGGCACCCGCGTAGGTGAAGGTGTCTCCACAAGAAGCCATGGATGCTCCAGAGGTTGTTGTCCTCATCAGGCCCCGGGTCGGTGTGATCGCCAGCATTGCAGACCATCCCACTCCCCGCCTCGGAGCCGACCACGCCCGTGGCGGGACCGTTGTAGGTCAGCAGGAGGAGATTGCCGCCCGCCCCCACGTAGCTGCTCAGCTCGCTTCGGGCGGCCTGCGCCAGGCCGCACTCGGTCGAGGTCGAGGCGCAGTCCCAAATCACGGTCTGATAGCGAGAGAGAAGCTGCAGGAAATCAGGGGGCAGCGAGGCCGTTCCGCCCGGTTCACCGGGATCGAAGATGTTGAACGTGGTCGCCGACTCCCCGGTCGGCAGATAGTCATCAAGACAGCTGAACATGCGTTGCCGCCAGGCATCGGATGCATCGTCTTCGAGGCGATGATTGTCGTGATCGAGCGGCAGTCGCCGCTGATCGTCGACCAACAGGAACCTCCGATCGAAGGAGAAGTCGACCACATGGATGCGGACATGGGCATGGGTCTCCGAGTCTTCGGAGTACGAGGAATCGCGCGCCTTGAGGTAGAAGTCGTGTACCTGCTCGGTGCCGGTGGGCGGGAAGCTGACGGCTGCGTGCATGCGACTGCGGTTCGCCCAACCGGTCCACCCGCCCATGCCGTCAGGGTCGGAGTAGAGCCCCGACTCATCGCCCGGGCTCGGAATGTCGATGGCGTAGTTCGAGGGTCCGGGATCGCTGCCGCTGGCGGAGGGGTCAATCGTCCACTCGAATCGGAGGGTTTGATTGGGCGCGACCACGACATCCCAGATGTCTTCGAACGACTTGGAACGGAACGCGCTCATGCCCAGGGACGCTTCACTGAGAACGACCCGAATCCGGAGAGGCTTCACATCGTAGATGACCCAGTTCTCCAGCCGCTGGAACTTCTGCTCCATCGCCCCGGCCTCGTCGATGGCGCGAAGCCGAAGCTCCCCGTTTCCTTGTGCACTTCCCACTGGGTCACCGTACCCGGCACGCGGATCCACTGGCGCTTCGCCTCTTCGAAAAGGTCGGATTCCGATGCATCCGGATAGTCGTCGCTTTCCAGCATCAGGAGAGCATTGGGCCGATGGGCAAAGGCGCGACGCACCATGTTGTCGTTTTCCTGATTGATCGTCCCCATCTCGGCCACCAGCTAGATCTCGTAGGCAACCGGTCTCTTCTCCGGGTTCGTGGCATCCAGGTCTTCACCGGCCCAGCTGATCCGAACCAGCTTGGCCCACTTGGCATCCACTTCCGGTGTCGGCCTCACGATCCGGCTGGTGGGAGCGATCGTGTGGGCGTTGAAGAACGGCTTGGCCGAAACGGAACGGGCGTACTGGTCATCGACGGCCCGAAGATAGAACGTGTGCCAGTCTTCGTAGCCTTCCTCCCCCTCGTTCCACGTGGAGGACTGGAAATCGATGTCCTCATCGAATAGCTCGGTCCGGTGCCAGGCCTGCTCGGAGATGGTGTCGTCGACCGCCCACTCGAACCAACGAACCACGCCGTCCTCATCCGCGCCGTATCAGTTGAAATGCACGGTGGACGGGGAGTCACTCGAGTCGCTCAAGACGCCACCGGTGATCCAAGCCCGGGGGGCGCGATTCGGGATCCGATCTCCGTCGAACGCGTCCTCGGGAACCAGGATGCACCCGGGGCCAAGGGTCGGCAGCAGGATCATTCCGCCCAACAGGGTACGGGACATCGGGCGACGGGGGGCCATGTCGTTCTCCTTCCCTACGGAAGGTGCTCCTCACGTGAATTCCCCCACGGGCGCCCGGCTGCCCCCGCCCCGATGCCGGGCGGGGAACTGTTGTCAGTTTAGTGAAAATCGGGGACATCGGTAGCAACCAGGGACGTCCGGTGCGGGTGGAGCTGTCAGGTGGCGGCGAGGGAGGGGCGGGCGGACCAGCAACTCCCGTGGCCACCTCCTCGTATTCGAACCTATACTTATGTAAGAATCTTTTCTCCGGGAGGTGGCATGAAGACGCCGGTGGCCGCGAAGCTCAGCCGACGTGAGCGGCAAATCATGGAGATCATCTATCAGCTGGAGGAGGCGAGCGTGGCCGATGTCGTCGCCCAACTCGACGACCAGCCCACCTACGACACCATTCGGGTGACCCTGGGCATTCTGGCTCGTAAGGGCCACGTCTCCTTCCGGCGCGAGGACCGCCGTTACATCTACTCCCCCACCGTGCCGCGCAGGGAGGCGTCTCAGTCGGCAATCCGCAACCTGCTGCGCACCTTCTTCGCCGGATCGGCTTCCAAGGCAATCCTCGCGATGCTCGACATGTCGGCCCGGCGACTGTCAAAGAAGGACCTGGATGAGATCGCCGCATGGATCGAGAGGGAGAAGAAGTCGACATGATGGGGCAGGCCATCGACTCCCTCTTCGACTTCCTCGCGGCCGATCTCGGCATCGGGATTCTGCTCCGCGCATCGCTCGTGCTGGGGTGCGCCGGGCTGACCACCCGCCTTGCCCACCGGAGCTCGGCCGCGTTCCGCTGCGCGATGTGGGGAACGGCCTTCACCCTTCTGGTCTTGCTTCCCATCCTGTCAATCGCCCTGCCGGCCTGGCAGATCGCTCCGTCCACGCCAACGTCGGCGAAGGCTTCCGAAGCGCGTCTCGCCACGGCGATCCCGACACCTCCCTCCGCGATCGCATCCGATCCCGTCTCCACCCCGTGGCTTGCGCTCGTCCCCGACGTCGAGCGCTACGAGGCCGTAGTCCCCCATGCCTGGCGGGAGGATGGGGAGATGGGCTTGCTGGTGGGTATCTGGGCGGCCGGGTCGTTGCTGCTGCTCCTGCGCCTCCTGGTGCACGCGCTCCGCGCGGCCGCCATCGTCCGCCGGGCGAGGCGGGGGAGCGCAACCGGACTCGAGGGCCCGATTCGCGATCTCGGCGCTTCGCTCCGTATCCGACGCCGTGTACAAGTGCTGCTGAGTTCCGATGTCACCATGCCGTTCACCTGGGGCCTGCGGCGACCAGTCGTCGTTTTCCCCGAGTCGGCACCCCGCTGGCCCGCCGGACAACTGCGCAGTGTGATGCTGCACGAGCTGGCCCACATCGCTCGCTGGGACTACCCGCTCCACGTGCTGGTCGAGATCGCTCGCGCATTCTACTGGCCTAATCCGATCGCGTGGTTGGCGGCGCGGCGGATGGCGATGGAGCGCGAGCGGGCGTGCGACGACATGGCGCTCCGCCACGGGATCTCTTCGAGCACCTACGCGATCCACTTGCTCAACATCGCCCGCATGCAACTGAGCCCCGCGCCGGCGGGCGTGACGACCATGGCGGGCGAGGTGCGCCTCTTCGAGCGGGTGCGCAGCGTGATGAACCGGGACCTCGATCGGTCTCCGGTTCAATGGCGGGGCGCGCTTCTGATCGGCGGGCTGACGCTCGCGCTCGCCGGTCCCGCGGCCACGATCGATCTGCTGGCGATTGATCAAGCCTGGGATCCGCCGACCCCGAAGGAATCCATCGAGCAGCTGACCGGTGCCGAAGTTGCCGCGGAGCGGCGCATGGCCGCCTGGTGGCTGGGTGAACACGATGACACCTCCGAGGGGTTGGCGGCCTTGACCCGGGCCCTTCATGACCCCATTCCGGATGTGCGCCTCGTGGCCGGGTGGGCGCTCGGAGAGATCAAGGATCCGGCGGCGATCGAACCGCTCATCACGACGATGATGGCCGATCCCGAGCCACTGGTCAGGGAGATGGCCGTGCTGGCGCTGGGAGAGATCACCGACCCCCAACCGATCGGAGCGCTGCTGCGGGCGCTCGACCAGGACGAAAGCCTGTGGGCCGCCGTGGTGTGGGCGCTGGGGGAGATCAAAGGCCAGGCGGCCGCCGCCGCCCGCTCTCGGCTCTTCGCGCGGCGTCAGCTCGAACCCTGGGACCACGAAGAGGTCTGGACCGGCCGACTCTCGGACCAGGAGATCTACACGACCGACTTCGATGTCGCGTGCCGCGACCTTCGTCACGGCGATGATCGCCACCGGGGTCAGGCCGCCTGGACATTGGGCATGATGGGCTACCTCGACCTGTGGTCCTCTTGGGAGCAGGTGACCGGATGCGTTCATGCTCTGCTGGAAGCGCTGCGTGATCCGGCGGCCGAGGTGCGGGCGCTCGCCGTGTGGGCGCTCGATGAGATCGGTCCATCTTGGTCGATTCGCGACTGGCGGCGGGCGGCCTTCACGGCCGAGTTCCATCAGGGAAGGCTGAACGCGATCGGGAGGTATTTGATCGACCGCCGGCGGTTCGATCCGGCCATCGAGGTTCTGGATTTCAACCGGCGCATCCATCCGAACTCAGTGCGGTGCCACGAGCAACTGGGGGAAGCCTATTGGCAATCGGGCCGGCGCGACCTCGCCGCGCAACACTTCCGCAGATCGCTCGAACTCGATCCGGAGAACCGATATGCACTCGATTACATCCTGCGGTATCGAGAGGAGCGGGGGCCCGACAGCTGATCAGAGGTTGATGCGCCGGCGGAACTCCCCCGCGTATCCACGGCTGACCGGGATCTCCGACCCACCCGCAAGCGTGATCATCAACCGGCCCCCGAACCACCGCTGCACCGAGTCCACGCGGTCGAGATTCACAATGTAGGACCGGTGCACACGGACGAACGCGTCCGGATCGAGTTTGACTTCCAGCTCCTTGATCGTGAACGGAACGATGTGGCTCCGGTCCCCCGTGTGCAAGAGCGTGTACTTGTCCTCAGCGTGGAAGTAGTCGACCTCCCGGTCCGGAATCAGGATGATTCTGTTGCCCGCGGTAACCGAGAAGCGTCGCAGTACCTCATCGGCGCGCTCCAAGCTGGCGCGCAGGCGGGCGAGCTCCGCCGCCGTCGTTCCGCCGCCCTCGATGATCCGCTCCGCCTTGCTAATCGCGCGGGCAAGGGCATCCCGGGGGATCGGCTTCAGGAGGTAATCGACCGCGTTCTCCTCGAAGGCACGAAGTGCATGTTCGTCATAGGCGGTGGTGAAGATCACGAAGGGAGACTGCTCCAGCTCGGCCAACATCTCAAATCCGGACACGTGCGGCATGCGGATGTCGAGGAAGACGATCTGCGGACGGGTCTGGGCGATCAGAGCCAATCCCTCCCGCCCATCGTCCGCCTCCCCGATGATGTCGATCTCGGGATGGTCTTTGAGCATGCGGGACAACCGCTTCCGCGCGAGCGGCTCGTCGTCGATGATCACCGCGCGGATCGTCATCGCTTCACCCCCGGGATCTTCACCGGCAAGCGCAGGGTGACGGTCGAACCCTGATCTGGTGTCGACGCGATGTCTAGGTAGTGATCACCGCCATAGAGCAGGTTCAACCGCTCCCGGATCCCCCGCAGGCCGAAGCCGCGGGCGGGAGCTTCCGCCGCGAAACCGATGCCGTCGTCCCGCACCGTGATGATCAGATGACCATCGGTCTGACACACCTCCAGTTCGACGTGTAGGCGCGGGACGCCCCGATTGTGCTTCACCGCATTCTCCACCAGCGGCTCGATCAACAGGCCCGAGATGGGCCAGCTGCGAAGCGCCTCGGGGCATGTGATCTCCAGGGTGAGGCTCTCCCCGAAGCGCTGCCGCTCCAGATCCACGTAATCGCGCACCAAATCGAGCTCTTCACCCAGCGGGATGTAGGTGCGCTCGGAAATCGACAACACGCGGCGATACACATCCGCCAGCTTGACCACATAGTCCTCTGCGCGGGGTGGGTCCTCTCCGATCAACGCCGCCACTGTGTTCAAGCAGTTGAAGAGGAAGTGGGGATCGAGCTTCGCCTGCAGGCTCTTGACCTTGGCGTTCAGTTCGTGCTGCTTGGCGTGCTCGCGATCGATCTCCGCCTGCTGCTGCGCGCGGATCCGATACTCCAATTCGTCCCGCAGGAAGAAATACCCACCCACCGGAGTGAAGATGAACAACCCCGCCAGGATCGAGATTCCGATCCCTTGCAGCCAGAAGGTCATCTCCCCCTCGACGATCGATGCGGCCACTACCCCTCCCGCGTACGACCCGCCGTTGACCACGACCAGGAAGAGAGCCGCCAGGAGGGGACGCCACATTCGCCGCCGGTAGCGCACCAGAAGGAGCAGGGGCGGGAAAATGATGCCCGTACAAAGGAGCGTGTAGAGAAGCACCTCAGCGTAGATCGAGATGTCATCGGCGCTGACGATCAAGATCAGCGAACCGACAAAGATCGTTACGGCACTCACGAGAAGCAACAGATCTCGTATGACCGTCCGGATGCGCATCGACCCTCTCCCCTCGCCCCCCATTATCGGCCCACCGGAAGGCGGGATGACAGCACTACCCGACGAAATGCCCCCAATCGCCGACGAATGGCCTTCCCCATTCGCTCCCCCGGGCGAACCATTCGTCGGCACCACGTGGCTTCTGTCGGAAGCGCCCCACATAACCCTCTACTCCCTCGTAGCATAGGGCCAGATGATGACTGGGGACGCTACGAAGGAGGTGACGGCGATGAGGATTGTAATCGTTTGGCTGGCGGCGGCGGCACTCGCCCTGGGCACGCTGGCGGCGGAACCGCCCGTGTCTCACGTACTCAATACCAGTACCCCGACCGACGGCCATGAGGTCTGGCGGTGCCGGGAGATCTGGCGGGTTGGAGGGGATAACGAATCGGATCCCCTCTTCGGACTGATCAGCGAGATCGGAGCGGATGAGGCGGGCAACATCTATGTGTTGGATACCCAACTCTGTCACGTCCACATGTTCTCGCCGCAGGGGGACCTGGTGCGCACGTTGTTTCGTCCCGGGGAAGGGCCCGCGGAGATCGACGCCCCGATAGACTTGGTCGTCTTGCCCGACGCTGTGGGTCTGGCGCAGGAGTACCCGGGGAAAATCGTGATCGTCGACCGCGACGGGAACCCCCGTCCGACCATCGTCCCCGGGCAGGGATCCTCGGTCTCCTTGACCACCGCTGGGCATGCCGATTCCTGCATCCTGGCCACCGGGGCATACATCGGGCAGGGAGACGAGCCGGGCACGCAGAGCCGAACCTACTTCCTCGCTTCGTTCGATCCCGAGGGGGCTGAACGGACGCGGTTTCTCGAAGCCCACGGGGTGTACAACTACACCGACTTCACGTTCTCCGAACGCCACCACATCCCAAGCTTCTGGTGGGGATGGACCACTACGGCGGACGGGCACTTGTACGTCGTGCCCGATCGGGATCAATACATGGTTCATGTCTACGATTCAGAGGGCGTTCTTGAGCGCGTCATTCAGCGCGCCCACGCGCCGGCCCGGCGGGATGAGGCGGCGATCGGCCGCCTCCACCGACTCCTCGAGGGAGCCATGGCCGGACTCCCCTTCGAGGTGGCGTACGACATCGAGCCGACCCATCCTGCGATCTCCTCCTTCCATCGGCCGCTCCATGTCACGCCCGATGGATATCTCTGGGTGACGACCACCGAAGGCCTTCTGGATCAACCCGACGGCATCATGGCCACCTACGATGTCTTCGATCCCGCGGGGACGTTCGTCAAACAGGTTTCGATCGCCTGCGAGGGCCGAGGGTACGATGACTGCCTCTTCTTCATCGGGCATGATCGGATCGTGTTGCTGAAGGGGTACATTGATGCCTTGGCCGCGCAGTTTGGTCGGGGGGTGGTGCCCGCGGGTGAAGACGAGGATCCACAACCACCGGAAGTGATCTGCTACGAGGTGGTGAGCCAAACCCGTCTCTAGCCCGAAGGATCGTTGGATCTCCCTGCTTCCTCCACTTCGCCGCGATGAAGCGTTGGCCTCTGCTCAGTCGTTCCGTATGATCCTCCCCATGAACACACCCGATAGCCGAGAGGTCAGCATGCCCAACCCCAGCACCCGCGGCCGCTCCGTCCTCTTCTGGATCATCGCCGTCGTGATCACGGTCGCGGCGGCGGCCTATCAGCGCCGGATCGGACCGACCCGGCCGGTGCGCGGAGAGGTCAACCTCGGCCAGACCGAGCTCCGGTATACGCTCGATCGCTCCCACGGCGGGGAGGAGGATCACCAGGTCTCGATCGAGGTTCCCGATCAAGAGATCAGCGGTTACCTCCTGTTCCGGCGCTACAAAACCGGGGACCCGTGGTTCCGGCGCCCACTCGTCTATGAGGAGGGGCGCTTGCACGCCTCGATCCCACACCAGCCGCCGGCGGGCAAGGTGATCTACCGCTTGAATCTCTACCCCGATCGCACTCGGGATGGCGACCCGGTGGCCGTTCCGCCCGAAGGGCCGGTCGTGTTGCGCTACCGGGGAAGCGTTCCGGCGTGGGTGATGATCCCCCACGTGCTCTTCATCTTCCTGGCGATGCTCTGGTCGAATCGTGCGGGAATCGAGGCGCTCCGCTCGGGCGCCGATCTCCGGCGCCTCACGCAGGGCGCACTAGGACTCATGGTCGTCGGGGGACTCATCTTTGGTCCCGCGGTGCAGTGGTACGCATTTGGGGCGGCCTGGACCGGGTTCCCCCTCGGCTCTGATCTGACCGACAATAAGACGCTGATCGCGACGGTCGCCTGGATCGCGGCGATGATCGCGGTCCTTCGCCGGGGACGGGGGGCACGATGGTGGGTCCTTGGGGCTACAATTGTAACCCTGGGGATCTTCTCGATACCCCATAGTGTGCTCGGCTCCGAGCTCGACTACTCGTCGCTCCCGGAGGCAGCGAGCACTCCCTGAGGATCGCGGCTAAACCAGGCCGCTTTGGCCACCGTCAATGGGATGAGCGCGGAAAGGCTCATACGCCCATCCTCTTGGAGGGAAGGCAGTTGGCGGAGACGGGGAACAAGTTCGGCGGCACGCCGGCAATCACCGAACTGGACCCCGCGGTGCCGGAGCTGGTGAAGCGCGCGCAAGTGGGTGACCACCAGGCGTTTGAGCGGCTCTATCGCGTACATGCCGGGATGGTCTATGCGATCTGCCTGCGGATCTCGGCCGACCGAACACAGGCGGAATGGCTTACCCAGGATGCATTTGTGCGAGCCTGGCAGAAGCTGGGGTCGTACCGCCGAGAAGGGGCGTTTGGAGCTTGGTTGAGGCGACTGACGATGAACCTGGTGATCGAAGACAGACGTCGCTTGGCGCGGGAAGCGAAGTGGGTCGACGCCGAGGCGGAGGTCTCGGGCTCGGAGGCCCCGGCAGCGGTTGAAGATGCGCTCGATCTCGAGCGCGCCATCGGCACGCTGCCCCCGGGCGCCAGGCAGGCCTTCGTGCTGCATGATGTCTACGGGTATCGTCATCGGGAAATCGCGGAGCTGACCGGCCTGGCGACGGGAACGGTGAAGGCCCACCTTCATCGGGCTCGCACACTGCTGCGCAGCGCCCTCCGGGGCTCGTGGCGGGAGGAGAGTCATGACCCACGCTGAAGCTCAGAAGCGGCTCCCTGACTACGTCGACGGTCTGCTGCCTCCAGAGGTGCGGGAAGAGGTCAGGGCCCATCTGGTCGACTGCACCGATTGTCTGCGGGACGTGGAGCAACTGCAATCGCTCAAGGAGCAGGCTCGAGCCCTGCCCGATGGGATCGCCCCCGCGCGGGATCTCTGGCCGGGGATCGCATCTCGCATCGGTTCGGATGCGCGGCAAGCGCGTCACCAGCGATGGTGCGCGCCGCTCTTCGCCTGGCGTGGGCTCGTGCCCACGACGCTCGCGACGGCGGCCGGGCTGGCGATCGTCTTCTTCGCGTTCCTGCGATCCCCGAATCTCGGAGAGCTTGCGCTACCAACGGGGCGCGAGGTCGCACAACCCGATCTGGTCGTCACGGCGATGGTGCAGGCGATGGATACGGAGTGTGAAGCGCCCGCGGACGAGATCGTCCACTACGGAACCGCAACCGACAGCGAGCAGTCCAGCCCGGTGCTGCGACAGCTCGCCAAGGACATTCGAACGATCGACCAGGCGATCACCGAGGTACGGAATGCCTGGACTGCCGATCCGAACAGCCCTCACCTGGCGCGGCTGCTTGCCAGCTACTACCGAGCCAAAGCCGCTCTGCAAGGGAAGGCGACCGAATTGGCGGACGAAGCCTAGAGAGGAGTTAGCCATGAGATGCACGCTGAAGTTCGCCGTCGTTGTGGTCCTGGGTTTCTTGGCCGGGGTAGCTCCGGTTCTGGCCCAGGAACGAATCGACGAGACACGCCCCTTGGAGCCCGATGCCCGGGTCTACGTCCAGAACGTCTCGGGATCGGTCATGGTGAAAGCATGGGATCGCAAGGAAATCCACATCACCGGCTACCTGGGTGAAGGGACGAAGCGGCTCGACATCGAAGGCGACCGGGAACGGCTCGAGGTCGAGGTCATTATCCCCAAGTTCGCGCGTCACGTCGAGGGAAGCGAGCTCGAGATTCGGCTTCCCGCGACCTGTCGGATCGATGTGGCTACGGTAAGTGCCGACATCGACGTCGATGGGCTCGAGGGTCGGATCAACCTGGAGTCGGTCAGCGGGGACATCCGGGCGATCGGCAAGCCCGACGAGACTCAGGTCGAGTCGGTCAGTGGTGACATCGATCTCGACATCGAATCCCGGGACGTACGGGTGCAGGTCGTGAGCGGCGACATCACGTTGGAAGGGACATGCGAGGAGGTTG
>Ga0180431_10004493_pt1 | contig 17402 bp, 16 predicted proteins | sample SS_ome_11_FD_132459 | JGI IMG/M metagenome (GOLD analysis project Ga0180431, IMG submission 132459) | Hypersaline lake sediment archaeal communities from the Salton Sea, California, USA - SS_1_MS_1 metaG | ecosystem: Environmental > Aquatic > Non-marine Saline and Alkaline > Hypersaline >... | reverse complement strand
CAACACCTTCGTTATCGCCGCCGTCAATGTCGTCTTGCCGTGATCCACGTGCCCAATCGTCCCTATGTTCAAATGCGGCTTCGTACGCTCAAACTTTGCCTTTGCCATCTGTCCTTACCTCCTTATCTCTTGTTTAATCTTTCTTTTATCAAACCTAAGCCCACGACCAGACTTGAACTGGTGACCCCGTCCTTACCAAGGACGTGCTCTACCGACTGAGCTACGTGGGCGCACATAACCAGCATCTGGAGCGGGAAACGGGACTCGAACCCGCGACCAACGGCTTGGAAGGCCGTTGCTCTACCAACTGAGCTATTCCCGCTCAAATGGGCAGGGAAGGATTCGAACCTCCGAAGCGTTTCCGCAGCGGGTTTACAGCCCGCCCCATTTGACCAACTTTGGTACCTGCCCATATATTCAGGCCAAAAGTCATTAGGCGTGTCGTCCTTACCTTATATTTATTATAAAAAAAAGCCGCCCAATAACCCAACCTAATCCGTCAATAGCCAGCGAGAGGATTCGAACCCCCGACCCGCTGATTACAAATCAGCTGCTCTACCGACTGAGCTACGCTGGCACACTCTTTAGTCAGGATGCTAATGAAATTTTGTTTTCTAAGGTCTTAATTAGGGTGTAAAAAAAAAAAGAAAGAAAGGACTTATCTTATCATTTGGCCTTTCTTTTTATAGAACTATTCTGCCTCTATCCTGAAAAAAAGTAAAAAACTACATTGGCAAGTCTACACAAATTGTCACCCAATGTCAAGCCAAAAATCGGGAAAAGCACACATCTCCTAAACCGTGATCTAAGGCTTAGCGAGGGATCCGATTGGTGCGTTCCGAAAAAGGTCCTCATCTGAAATGCCATCCATGAATCCTGTCCTTGTCCTTAGACAATTATTTCATCAGATTCTTTGATACAGAATCAGATTTCGTTGACAGGGCAATGGGGAGTTGTTATGATTTTCTGTCTATAATGAATAAGGGACGTTTCCATGATTAAACGCTATACCCGCCCCGAGATGGGAGCTATCTGGGAGGATCAAAACCGCTACCAGAAATGGCTCGATGTGGAATTGGCCGTGTGCGAGGCCTGGTCTGAGCTGGGAGAGATTCCCGCGGATGCCCTCGAACGAATCAAGAGCAAGGCCTCATTCAATGTTGAAAGGATTGACGAAATCGAAAAAGTCGTCAAGCACGACGTCATCGCTTTTCTGACTTCGATCGCCGAATTCGTCGGAGAAGATTCACGCCACGTTCACCTTGGGTTAACCTCCTATGATGTAGTGGACACCGCCCTGTCGCTCCTCATCAAAGAGTCGATGGAAAAGATCCAAAAGGACCTCAAAACGCTCAAAGGCATCCTCAGGGACATGGCCCTCCAACACAAGCAGACCGTCATGGTGGGGCGCACTCACGGCGTCCATGCCGAGCCCATCACCTTCGGTGTCAAACTCCTGGTGTGGTATGAAGAAATCAAGCGGCACGAAGAGCGTGTCGCCCGGGCCATCAAGGCCATTAGCGTCGGCCGGATTTCCGGATCGGTTGGGACCTACATCCACCTGGACCCCAAGCTTGAAGAGCTTGCTCTTGAAAAAATCGGCCTCAAACCAGCCAAGGTATCCACCCAGGTTCTTCAAAGAGACAGGCACGCGGAAGTGGTCTTTGCCCTGGCACTGATCTGTGCTTCCTTGGACAAATTTGCTCAAGAGATCCGCCATCTTCAAAAGACAGAAACCCTGGAGCTGGAAGAGCCGTTCACCAAAGGCCAGAAGGGATCTTCCTCCATGCCCCATAAAAAGAACCCGGTCCGGACCGAGCGGGCCTCGGGCATGGCCCGCATACCCCGCGGCAACCTCCAGGTCGCTCTAGAGAATATTCCACTTTGGCACGAGAGAGATATCTCGCACTCCTCCGCGGAAAGAATCATCCTGCCCGATTCGTTCATTGTCACGGATTTTCTTCTGGCCGAGATGACAGACATCATCCGCAACTGGCAAGTCCATCCGGACAGAATGGCAAACAACGTCAATCTCACCCGCGGGTTGGTGTTCTCGCAGAGAGTTCTGCTCGCCCTGACAGAAAAGAAACTGTCAAGGGAAGAAGCGTACAGGCTGGTTCAAAGAAACAGCCTCAAAGCCTGGGATGAAGGGAGGGACTTCAAGGAACTCCTGCTTGCCGACAAGGAGGTTATGGATCTGCTGACAAGCGAAGAAATTGACAACTGTTTTTCCCTCGATCCTTACCTGGGAAAAATAGATTACATCTTCGACAAGGTTTTATCCGATGAAAGTTAGGGTTTTCGTTTCCTTCAAAGACAGTGTCCTGGATCCGCAAGGGCAGACTGTTAAAAATGCGCTTCACACTCTTGGCTATGATTTCATCAAAGATGTTCGTCAAGGAAAAATCTTTGAGCTGGAAATCCAAGATATGTCCAGAGAGGAAGCAGAAAAAATCATTCCGGAGATTTCCGATAGGGTACTGGCGAATCCAATCATTGAGAAATTCACCTTCCAGCTCATAGAATGAAGGCACACAACAAGGGGAAAGCATGAAATTCGGTGTGGTCGTATTTCCAGGATCCAACTGCGATTACGACACATTCTTTGTCCTGAGGGATGTTCTGGGCCAGGACACGGTGTTGCTCTGGCATAAAGAACACGCGCTGCAGGGTGTGGACTGTGTCGTGCTGCCGGGAGGATTTTCCTACGGAGACTATTTGAGATCAGGCGCCATTGCCCGGTTCTCGCCATTGATGCAGGAAGTGCAGTCCTATGCCCTTAGGGGAGGGCTTGTTCTCGGGATCTGCAACGGATTCCAGGTGCTTTTGGAATTGGGTCTTCTTCCGGGAGCCATGCTCAGGAACAAAAATTTGAAATTCCTCTGTCAACACGTTCATATCCGCACAGAGAACGATCAGACACCATTCAGCCATAAAACGAAGCGAGGTGATGTGCTCAAGATTCCGATCGCCCACTTCGATGGGAATTACTACGCTGACGAGACTGCAGTCACAGAGATCAAGACACACGACCAGATTGTCTTCCGGTATGTGGAGGCCGATGGTCGTGCCACCGAGGAAGCCAATGTCAACGGATCCATGGAAAACATCGCCGGATTGATGAACAGGGAGGGAAATGTCCTGGGGATGATGCCCCATCCGGAGCGAGCCTCCGAATCTGTTCTCGGAAGCGAGGATGGCCGGGTGATTTTCGAATCCCTCATCGCCCATGCACAGAGGGCCTATTGAAGAAAGTCAGAGGATTAGCCCGCGATGATCGATAAACAACTGCTGGATGAACACAATTTAACTCTCGAAGAATACGAGCTGATTGTGAAGCTCATCGGGAAAGAGCCCAACATCACAGAGCTGGGGATATTCTCCCTGATGTGGTCGGAACACTGCAGCTACAAGAGCTCTAAGATACACTTGAAGAATCTTCCGGTCGAGGGAGAGAATGTCATCCAGGGCCCGGGTGAAAACGCCGGAATTATCGATATCGGGGATGGGCAGGCAGCCGTGTTCAAGATCGAGTCCCACAATCACCCCTCTTTCATCGAACCCTACCAGGGGGCAGCCACAGGAGTCGGAGGCATCTTGAGAGACATCTTCACCATGGGGGCCAGGCCCATTGCCGTGCTGGATTCACTCCGATTCGGGCCTTTAGATAACCCCCAAAATAGATCGGTCATGGATGGGGTGGTCTCGGGTATTGCCGGATACGGAAACTCCATCGGAGTGCCCACAGTCGGGGGGGAAGTTTACTTCAACGACTGCTATTCCCTTAATCCGCTGGTCAACGTCTTTTGTCTCGGCCTGGTCGACAAGGATAAAATTTTCTATGCCAAAGCTGAGGGCGTCGGAAACCCTGTTCTCTATGTTGGATCAAAAACAGGCCGGGACGGCATTCACGGAGCCACGATGGCCTCGGCGGAATTCGGTGAAGATTTGGAACAGAAGCGGCCGAATGTCCAAGTCGGTGACCCCTTCAAGGAGAAGCTGCTGCTCGAAGCCTGTCTGGAAGTCATGCAGCAGGATTTGATTGTCGGGATTCAGGATATGGGAGCTGCGGGATTGACCTGTTCCACGACAGAGATGGCCTCGAATTCCGGAGCCGGCATCACCATTGACTTGGATCTTGTCCCTCAGCGGGAAGAAGGAATGACACCCTACGAGATCATGCTTTCGGAATCGCAGGAAAGGATGCTCATCGTAGCAAGGAAAGACAGAGTCGAGGAGGTCCAGCGGATCTTTGCCGAATGGGATCTGGATGCCGTGATCATAGGTCAGGTGACTGACGGTAACCGGCTCATCGTCAAAGCCGGCGGAGATGTCGTCGTGGACATCCCTGTCGATCCCGTGGTCAATCTATGTCCGGTCTACAAGAGGCCCAGTGCCCCACCGTCTGATGTCCGGACACAGACACAGCTGGACAATGTGCCCCTGCCTCAGGATTTCAATCAGACACTCTTGAAGCTCCTGGTATCGCCGACAATCGCGGATAAGGAATGGATCTTCCGGCAGTATGATCACATGGTCCAAGTCAACACAGTTCTTCTCCCCGGAGCCGACGCCTCAGTCCTTCGCATCAAGGGCAAAACCAAAGCCCTGGCCGTAGCTTTGGACGGCAACTCCCTCTATGCCTACCTCGATCCCTTGATCGGCGGAAAAATCGCTGTCGCCGAAGCCTGCCGGAATCTGGCCTGCGTGGGGGCTCGACCCGTGGGTGTGACCAACTGTCTCAATTTTGGAAATCCCGAAAAGCCGGAAATCATGTGGCAGTTTCAGAGAGTGATTGAAGGAATCGCCACGGCCTGCAAGGTCTTCAACATTCCGGTCACAGGCGGAAATGTCAGTTTCTATAACGACACAGAGGGGCAATCCATTTTTCCCACGCCAGTGCTCGGCGTGGTCGGAATTTTGCCTGACCTGGCCAACGCCGTTTCTCCGGGATTCAAACAGCAGGGGAACGCCGTCATCCTCCTGGGAAAAAACAGGGAGGAACTGGGAGGCTCCGAATACGTGAAACACCTGCACCAGCAAGAAAAAGGCAAGCCTCCACGTATCGATCTTGAAGAAGAACAAAGAGTGCAGGAACTCTGCATCGAGGCTATCAACGAAGGACTGCTGGAGTCAGCCCATGATGTTGCGGAGGGAGGTCTTGCTGTGTGTCTTGCCGAAGGCTCCCTCCTTTCCGCGGCAAGGTTTGGATTCCGAGTCAACCTGGATGACAGCATACGGGCAGATGCCCTGTTTTTCGGCGAGACACAATCCAGAATCTGTGTCACTGTCACGGACAAGAATCGTGACCGTTTTCTTCACCTTGCAGAACAAAGACGCGTCCCAGCCACACCCATCGGAATGACCGGAGGAGACAGGATCATCATCGCGCACAGAGGGAAAAACCTCATCGATATTCCAGTGCTCGAGGCATTCCAGGCATGGAAGATGGCTATTCCCAGCAAGTTTGTTGCAAAATGAGCACCTCTGGCAGGCCTAGATCCTTGGATGAACTTGAGGACTAGGCGAGTCAAACAGGTTTCCAAAGAGTCTCCAGCACCCACCCTATACACCACACACAGATGAGGTTTCGTCTTAAACAGAACTGCCCGCTCCGGACAGTTCAAATGGACAGAAATATCACTTTTGCCCCAGGACGTCTCCCCTGCGTCTCGAGTGTCGGAAGTTTTTTCGATTCTCATCGATGTGATCAACCGGTTTGCCCCTCTGGCGAAAAACTTGGAATCCTGGACACTTTTGTGTTCCAAAAAAGGAGATTACTTGATACACTGTCTTCATCAAAGCAACCTGACAGGTTGGATAATGTGAATAAGATCAAAGTGATTGCGACCCTCGCACTTCTTATCCTCATCTGTGCCGCACGCAGCGAAGCGGTAGAGTTCAGCCTCAAACTGGGGGGCGGACTCAGCTTCATTAAACCTGGGGAGGTCAACCGGGTTCTTGAAAACTGGGAACAATGGCAAATTCTCAACGCAGAAAACACAAAGACCTGGACTTATCTTGAAGGCACAGTTTCTGACATAAAGACAGCCTGGGACCTGGAAATCGAGGTTCTCTTCGCCCTGACATCCCGCCTGGCCGTGGGCCTTGCCAGCGGGTACATGTATGGAAGCCTGTCAGAACAATCCACGTCCCTGATTATCGAGAAGGTTCTTGGTGTCTTCGAGGTGGGCAAACCCACCAAGATGACCGGCGTGCCTCTGGTCCTGTCTGCCTATTATTTTCAACCACTCACCTCATCTCTTCGTGGATATGTCAGGGCAGGGGCGGGATATCTCTGGGCGACATATGTCGAAAGAGAATCGAACAGGAACGTTGAGGCAGAAAAATACGGCTATCCCCAATTCATTCAAGCATCAGCTCGAGACACAACAGCCATCCTGGCCCTCGGCCTGCTTTACGAGACGGAGCCGGGAATTTGCTTTTTTGTCGAAGGATCATGGAGATGGGCCAAGGCCACCGGATTTGAAGGAGACGACAAAACAGGCACGGCCGGAACTCTATTCTTCGTGGAAGCCTATGATCCTGACTTGGACTTCTGGCAGGAAAAATATGTGATCTCTCCCGACGAACCGTCCGGGGAGCACTTTCGGTCGGTCAAGGAAGTTGACATCGATTTTGGAGGATTGTCCGTCAAAATCGGAATAATGATCCGATTCTGAACGGCTCTAAGCCAGGGACAGGACTTCTGTGTCGGCCGTTCTCGCCGGTCGGAAAAGAAAAGCCAGTCGATCAGAGAAGCGTCATGAGAGCACAAAATTTCAATAAGGATGGAGGCCATGACAGGAAACATTTTTCGGAGCCCTAAGAAAAGAGGGAAGATCGCCGTATTTTTATCCGGGAGAGGATCCAACTTTATGGCCATCCACGATGCCATCCTCGCCGGTGAAATCAACGCTGATATCGATCTCGTCTTCAGTAACAAAGGAGGGGCCCCGGGATTGGAAATTGCCAGGGAACGAAACCTAGAAACCTGCTCATTGAAACCCAAGGAATTTCCTTCCCGCGAAGACTATGACCGGAAAATAGTCGAAATCATGGAGGAGAGAGAGATTGACCTGGTCTGTCTGGCCGGGTACATGCGCATCCTGACACCCGTGTTATGCGAGGCTTTCCTCAATAAGGTCATCAACATCCATCCGGCTCTCCTTCCTTCTTTTCCCGGTCTGCATGTTCAGCAGAAGGCCATTGACTGGGGAGTGAAGTTTTCCGGCGCCACTGTCCACTTCGTCACCCCTGAAGTCGACATGGGGCCTATCATCATCCAAGCGGTTGTGCCTGTCCTGCAGGAAGACACCGAGGAAACACTGAGCGAACGGATCTTGAAGGAGGAGCACAAAATTTATCCGGAAGCCGTGCGGTTATATTTTGAAGGCAAACTGGAAGTCCGGGACCGCCGCGTCTTCATCGTCTAGCCTGGGCTCAAAATCCAGATTGGGCACAGACACACTTTCAGATCTCTGAGCTCAGGCCCTCAAATATTCAAGTGCAGGCATACTCTTGAGGGAAAAAGTGCACCGCCCTCCCTAGGAGAGGAGGGGTGAGGCAAGGAGAACAATTGCCTTTGGGCAAGCTCTACAGCTTAGGAGGAACGACCCTGGGAAGCTGGCCGAAGAAGCTTTTATAGATCTCGGGATATCTGTCCTTGGCGCCGATCAAAAGGAAAGTCAGGGGCATGACTTCTTTCGCCAGGCATGTCATCTGACGGACGATCTCACGTATGTCCCACTGGGCAGCGGCATCTTCTCTGAGCCGGGATATGTGGTAGAGCTCCCTGGCATTGGCTTTTATCAGAACCCGTCTTCTGTGGGAATTTGTGAGTATGTATTCAGCACCCGCATCCAAATCCTGCTTGAGGACATTGTAAGCCGATTCTGTCAGGGACATCATATCATTGAATTCTCTCTCTTCCCCGACAGCCTTGATTGAAGGAGGCACTGTGAAGCCCAGGCCGGGATCGTAGGGCTGAGAGGTCAGCGTGGCCATACGGTGCCTCTTGAGCTGAGCGAAACAGGTGGCGGAAACGACAAGTTCAAAAGTCACATCCAGATATTCAAACTCCCGGAGAACCGCATCATAAAATTCCATATGCCCGAAAGCCGCCCGGCAGATCCCCCGCTTTTGACCGGCACTCATTGATTTGGCATGGCGCAGACAGTGCGTATAGGGAAGCGTCGACGATGTGTGAAGCAGGGCCGCGATCAATCGTGAATCTCCATCTGACGTGTGATCCACGAGAGAGACACAGTCTTTGGCGGCTCGACTGGTCCTCCTGCTTAAAGGTCGTGCCCGTGCCTCCAATTCCTTATAAGTCCTGGCATCAAAATCGTTGGCTGCAGTGAAGAGCAGAATCGAAGGGGCCACCCTTTTGGTCAGCGCAATAAGCTTCCGGTTGAGTGTTTGTATTTCTGCTAAATCATTCGAGGCAAATCGGCGGAAGAGAAATTCCAGGTTTCTGGCGTTGGCCGTCATTCCCAGCTGTCCTGTGGTCGCAAGACTTAAAACATACCGCGCATCCTCCTTGGCCCAGCCATTCAGAATGGATTGCTTTTTCGGATTTTGCGCCAGGCTTTTGAAGGCATCGAAAAAGTACGGTTTTAGCTTCCGGTAGAGCGTGTTGTAGAGGACATTCTGTGCTTTGATTGTCTCCTGGAACAAGCCCTGGTGACCGGTCCTTTTCACTTCTTCAGGAACGATGTAGTCGTCCTCCAGTTTGATGTAACGCTGTGACTTTTCTGTGAAGGAACACAGGCGAAACTTTTCTATTTCTTCAATGGCCAGCCGACTGACACCAATGATGTCAAAGTTGAAAACAGCATGTTCGGCCACGGAATGATGCCCCATCTTAAAAATGATTTTCCTGTTGGAACGGCGCGCCCTTTCGACTTCAGTTCGCGCTACGGCTCTCAGTTTATCGACCGATCTGGGATCGCGGGAGATGCGGGCATACGCGGCTGACATAGTCTCAGGAGTGACACTTTTTAGAGAGGGATTAGCTTTTTTGAGTTCTTCTAGGACTTCACTGTCGACATTGTAACCGGCCAAGATGACTTTCATTGTTTCCTTCGACTCGAATCAGGAATCTTTTTTTCGAGATTTATCCACCACACCCGGTTCAGTCATTTTAAAGGGATTCAGAATATTGTCGAGGTTCTCTCCGGTTAACAAACCTTCTCGCTCGAGAACCTCCCTCAAAGTCGTTCTTTCTTCAAGAGCCGCCCTAGCCACCTCTGCAGCCTTGGCATACCCGATATGAGGGATCAAGGCTGTGACGAGACTCTGACTCCCCTCCGCATACTGCCGACACCTCTCCACATCGGCTTCTATGCCGTCGACACATCGGACTCGGACTTCCTTAAGAGCATTGGCCAGAATGCTAATCATGAAGTCCAGGTTATAAGCAATGATAGGCATCATCACGTTCAGCTCGAGTTGGCCGGCCTGGGCAGCGCCAGCTATGACACCATCGCAGCCAATGATCTGGTAACACACCATGTTCAGCATCTCGAGCATAGAGGGATTGACTTTCCCGGGCATTGCCGAAGAACCGGGTGCAACCGAGGGAACAGTGATCTCAGCCAATCCCGTCCTTGGGCCCGAGCACAGAAGCCGGAGATCATTGGCAATTCGATTCAGCTCAAAGGCAATATTCCGGAGGGCTGCGGACACTTCGGTAAAGGGGCGCATGCTTTGCATGGCTTCCCGTAAATCCTCGGAGGGCAGCAAGCTAAACCCTGTTTGATCGGATAGCTTTTGGATCATCATCCTGGGATAATCCGCTGTTGTGTTCAAGCCGGTTCCCACAGCACTCCCACCGATTCCTAAATACAGAAGTGATCTGGCAGCTCCTGCCAGAAAGGTTCTTCCCAATTCGACCGCTTTGCCATAGGCACCGAACTCCTGACCGAGCCTGATGGGCGCCGCGTCCTGGAGGTGAGTTCTTCCCGATTTGATCACTTTATCGAATTCTACCGCTTTGTTCTGGAATGAGCCGGCGATAGCATCCAGAGCCATATAGAGCCTTTCTTCCAAAAGAGACAACACAGCCAGCCGCATAGCCGTGGGAAAAACATCGTTCGTACTCTGTCCCATGTTGACATGGTCATTGGGATGGATAAGCTTGTATTCGCCTTTGACCCCGCCAAGAACCTCCTCAGCACGGTTGGCAATCACTTCATTGCAGTTCATGTGAAAGGCTGTCCCAGCCCCCATCTGAAAGACATCGACTTTGAACTGATCTCGCAGCTTCCCGGCAAGAATCTCATCACAGGCCTGGATTATCGCCCTGGATTTCGATCGATCCAGAAAACCGATATCCTCATGCACTCCAGCCGCAGCCTTTTTTATCCGAACGACCGCCGTCACCATGGAGTTTGGGTTTGTTCGGGCGCTAATCGGGAAGTTCTGCAAGGCCCTCAATGTCTGAATGCCGTAATATGCAGCGCTGGGAACAGCGAGTTCACCCAAAGAATCCCTCTCCCTTCTGACTTTTTCGCTCATGGCAAATCTCCAAGAAAATACGCGGGAGTATTCGAGTTCCTCATTCAATCAAAATTCCGTTTTGAAACCATTGTAGAGAAGTCCAAATTCATCGTCAATGGCATCTTGACAATCCCAGGGCTAGAACTTATTGTTAAGAGTCATTCAGAGGAGGGAGATGGATGTTCGACTACGAGGCCTTGATCATCGGCGCTGGGGGCGCCGGTCTCTATGCGGCCTTGGAAGCCAGCAAAATCGGAAAAACAGCCGTGCTGTCCAAGCTGTATCCGGTCCGTTCCCATACAGGAGCCGCCCAAGGGGGGATAGGAGCAGCCCTGGGAAATCTGGAAGAGGACAGGCCCGAGTGGCATGCCTTTGATACGGTCAAGGGAGGTGACTACCTGACAGATCAGAACGCCGCCGTCATCCTGGCTGAGGATGCTGTCCGCGCTGTCTATGATCTTGAGAACCGCGGCCTGCCTTTCAGCCGAACCCCCGACGGCCTTATCGATCAGAGACGTTTCGGGGGGCATACCCGGAACTATGGCGAGGCCCCCGTGCGCAGGTCCTGCTACGCGGCCGACCGCACCGGCCATATGATTCTCCAGACACTGTACCAACAGTGCATCAAGAACGAAGTCTCGTTTTTCGATGAGTTCTTTGTTCTGGATGTCAAGTTCCAAGGCCGTATCTGCACTGGTGTCGTTGCTTTGGACCTGTCAACGGGCGAGATTCAGCTTTTCAAGGCAAAGGCCGTCCTTTTCGCCACAGGTGGCTTTGGACGGATCTTCCGGATTACCTCCAACGCCTTTGCCAACACCGGCGACGGCCAGGCGCTGCTTGCCAGAAAAGGCATCCCGCTCGAGGACATGGAGTTCTTCCAGTTCCATCCTACCGGTATTCGCGGTCTGGGCATTCTCATCACCGAAGGTGTTAGAGGCGAGGGTGGAATTCTCAGGAATGCCAAAGGAGAAAGATTTATGGAGAGATACGCGCCGACTCTCCTCGACCTGGCTCCGAGGGATATGATTGCCCGGGCCATTCACACAGAGATTCACGAAGCGAGAGGAATTCAGGGAAACGGATCCGTGGATGATTATGTCCATCTCGACGCCACTCACCTGGGAAAAGAACTCATCGAAGAAAAGCTTCCCGATATTGCTGACTTTTCCCGGACTTATTTGGGCATAGATCCGGCAGATATGCCAATGCCCGTCCACCCAACAGCCCATTACGCCATGGGAGGAATTCCTGTGGATCTGGATGGCCGCGTTTTTGCGGATGGTGAAGGAAACATCTACGAGGGACTTTATGCGGCAGGAGAGTGCGCGTGTGTATCTGTTCATGGTGCGAACCGGCTGGGCACGAACAGCCTCGTGGAGCTGATCGTCTTCGGAAGACGGGCCGGTCAGCACATGGGGAAGTATATCGAAGGAGCTGCTTGGCCAGCAACTGAAAGGGATGCGACCGAGATGGCCGCGGCCCTCCTGTCTAAGCTCAAAAGTAAGGGAGATGAAACACACCCGGATGAACTGAGACAGGACATGCAAAACACGATGACGACCAACGTGGGCATCTACAGAAACGGTCGTCAAATGGCCGAGGCAGTCAAAACGCTTGGCGAGCTAAGAGAGAGATACCAAACAGTGCGTGCTGCAGATTCCAGCAAAGCGTTCAACACCAATGTTCTTGAAATCCTGGAGTTGGGCAATCTGCTGGACATGGCCTATATTGCCGCCACGTGTGCTCTGCACAGAACAGAGAGTCGGGGCGCACACGCAAGGGAGGATTATCCTGAAAGGGATGACTCCAATTGGCTCCATCACACCCTGGCCTGGCTGAAAGCTGATCAAGTCACTGTCGGACATAAGCCTGTGGATGTCTCCCGCTGGGAACCAAAACCCAGAAAATATTGACGAGGGAAGCCCCATGAACATAAAAGTGGAGATAAAGAGGTTCAATCCTGAAACAGATGTCGAACCCTATACACAAACCTATGAGGTAGAGGTCAATCCTACAGATCGGCTTTTGACCGTGCTCCTGGCCATCAAGGCGAACCAGGATCCGAGCCTAGGAATCCGGAGAAGTTGTGCCCACGGTGTTTGCGGCTCGGACGGCATGATTATAAACGGTAAGGAGGCCTTGGCCTGCAAAACATTGATCAAGGATATTGTCCAAGAGGAGGGAGCCACTGTTTACATTGAGCCGCTTAAAAATCTTCCGGTTCAGAAAGATTTGATGGTCGATCAGGCCCAATTTTTCGCCAAATATCTCCAAGTAAAGCCCTATTTCATACGCAAACAAGAACCAGTGGACAGGGAGCTTCCGCAATCACCAGAGGAAAGGAAACTCTTCGAGGAGGGCACAAAATGCATCCTCTGCGAGTCCTGTTATTCCGCCTGCCCCGTCATCCAAGAGGTCAATCCGAAATTCATCGGACCTGCCGCCGTTGTCCAGGCTGCCCGCTTCATTGACGACAGCAGGGATGAAGGCTTCGAGGAACGACTCCCGCAGCTTGACTGCGCCGACGGAATTTGGCCCTGCGAAAGCCGCTATGAATGCACCCGTGTTTGCCCTCGCAGTATCAAAATCACGAAGATAATCAATCTCACTAAGAAAAAAATTACAAAATTCCGACAAGAACAGAAGAGCAACATATAATCTTGTGAGGAGGAGAGGAACATGGAGGATCTATCCAAGCAAACCGTTAAAGAACTTCTGGGCATGGCCATACGGTCGGAAATCGACTCGAACAGAATCTACGCGGCATGGGCGGACAAGTTGTCCAACCCCTTGCTCAAGGAGAAATTCCAGTGGCTGGCCAAGGAAGAGCAAAAGCACAGGGAAATTTTAGAGAATCTCTTTAACGAGCTCCATCCGAAGGCGGAACTTCAAATCCCCGATCAGGTTCCCGAGGAACTCATGAAGCGCATCTCCATCACTCCCACCTCCACGCTCGGGGACTTTCTCCATCAAGCCATGGAAACAGAAAAATCAGCAGAAATATTTTATGCCAAACTGGCAGGACGAGTTCAGGAGGCCCCTAAGAAAATCCTCAATTACCTGAGTGGAGTGGAACACAGCCACTATATGATGCTCAAAAGCGAATACGCTCTTGCTCTGGAGTTCGAGGATTATGCCGAAAAAGGCATCGACAAGGTCGTCACCTGAAACTTATCCCTTTATAACGCCCACAGGAACCACTCGGGCGACGAGCCTGCCGATCCCCACTTCATGGGAAACACGAACCACTTCGTCCACATCCTTGTAAGCCTGGGATGCCTCCTCAGAGACGCCCCTCCAGCTTGTGGCCTGCAACTCGATTCCCTTTCCAGCCAAATCTTGCTTTACCTGTTCCCCACGGAATCTCCGTCTGGCCTCATGCCTGGACATCACCCGGCCAGCGCCGTGAGCAGTGGATCCAAAGCTCAACTGTTCAGCGGCTTCTGTGCCGAGGAGAATATAGGAGGCTGTCCCCATGCTCCCGGGTATGATGACCGGCTGACCTTTGTCACGGTAGACTTCGGGGATCTCTGCTCTGCCCATACCAAAACTGCGGGTGGCCCCTTTCCGGTGGATACAGACTTTCTTTTCCTGCCCATGGATAGCGTGTCGTTCAAACTTGGCCACGTTGTGACAGACATCATAGACCTGATCCATTCCTTCGGCGCTTCCCAAGACCCTGGCAAACACTTCCCGCACCCAATGTACGATCATCTGCCGGTTGGCAAAAGCGAAGTTGACCGCGGCACTCATGGCTTTGTAGTATTCCTGTCCCAATGCGGACCGAATAGGCGCGTTGACCAGTTCTCTGTCAGGCAGCCCCCCGGTCCCCACCTTGTTTTCCATAGCTCGTATGTAGTCGGATGCGACCTGATGACCCAGCCCGCGGCTACCACAGTGAATCATCACCACTATTTGCCCTTTTGCCTGAAGCCCGAAAATCCTCGCTGTCTCCGGGTCGTAAATCTCATCGACCTTCTGGATCTCTAGAAAATGATTGCCGGCACCCAAAGTGCCAAGTTGAGGGATGCCCCTTTCGATCGCCCGCGGAGAGAGAACAGCGGGATCAGCACTGGACATCCTGCCGTACTCTTCCGTACGCTCCAAGTCGGTTTTTGTTCCGTATCCATTCTCAACGGCCCACTCGGCCCCCTTGGCACAGACATCCTGAAGGATCCTTTTGCTGAGCCGGATCACACCGGCTTTTCCAACACCAGCCGGCACCTCTCTGCAGATTGCAGCCAGAAGCTGCCTTAGCTTTGGCTTGACATCTTCTGCTGAGTATTCCGTCCTGAGGAGCCTGACACCACAGTTGATATCATATCCCACACCTCCCGGAGATATGATCCCGTCTTCGAGGTCAAAGGCCGCCACTCCCCCTATGGGAAATCCATAGCCCTGGTGGGCATCCGGCATGACATAGGCCTTCCTCTGTATGCCGGGCAGGCAGGCCACATTCCGGGCTTGCTTAAGAGTCATGTCCCTCCGCACGCCCTCCAAAAGATTCTGGGACGAATAGATGACCGCGGGAACTTTCATGTCCCCGTGTTGAGCAATCTCATAGGTGTATGGTCCTATTTTCTTCAGATCCATCGTTCACCTCATACATCCACCACGACTTGAACCATGGCTCGACCATCCGTCTCGATCACCATCTCATGGTAGGTGATGGCCTTCACTTCGCCGAACGTTTCTAGCCCTTCTGCACAGCGATCCCCGCCAAACCGGCTTCTCAGCAGGAATCGATGTCCTTCCTTCACAATCGTGAGCTCATCCACGGAATGAAGAAGAAAACCGCGGGAATCCAACAGATACAACACCTCCTCGAGAAAACTTACGAGAAGCTGCTTGAGATCCCTGGCTTCTAGGGCCACCGGATAGCTCATTTCAGGCCGCACCCTATCTCTGTCCCACATCAAGGAGACAAGGGCATAGGCGGCGTTTTGAAAGGCTTCTTCGAGATTTCCTCCGTAGGCTTGGAATTTGGCATCGGCCGGATGTGCGAAAAATTTAAAGCCCTGAGATATCTTCGGCATAAGCCTTCCTCAGAAAATACCGGCAATGGAATGACCGCAGTAAGGACACTTGCCGTCAACGATTCTGTTTTGCCCTGTAAAGAATCCGGACCGTTTTATCAATTCTTTCTGGCAGCTCGGACACATGGTGTCTTCCGATTCGCCCAAGACGTTTCCAATATATATGTATCGGAGTCCTTCCCTTTTACCGATAGAATAGGCCTTGCGCAATGTTTCAATGGGTGTTCCTTGAGTATCCGTCAAGTTGTAATCAGGGTGGAAGCGGCTGATGTGCCAGGGAATATCCGGGTCAACGCCGGCGATAAACCTGGCGATTTCGGTCAATTCGCGGCCTGAATCATTCTGATCCGGAATGATGAGAGTCGTGATTTCTACCCAGATATTCAACCTCTTCATCATCCGGATCGAGTCCAGAACCGGCTGAAGATGAGCTTGACACATATCCGAGTAAAAACGCTCGTCAAAGGACTTGAGATCGACATTGCAGGCATCAAGGTAGGGCTCGACCGTTGTTAAGGCCTCGGGAGTCATGTAGCCGTTGGTCACGAAGGAATTGCCCAGACCGGCTTCCTTTGCCAGCTTGGCCGTGTCATAAGCCAATTCAAAATAGACAGTCGGCTCGGTGTAGGTGTAGGAGATGCTCTGGCAGCCTTGGGCTTTGGCAGCTTGAACAATCTCTTTGGGGGAATACGATTGACTGGCCATTTCCTTATCGTTTCTCTTCGACATCTGAGAAATCTGCCAGTTCTGACAGAAGGGGCAACGAAAATTGCACCCTATGGTGGCCACCGAAAAAGCCGTCGATCCCGGCAGATAGTGATAGAGAGGTTTTTTCTCGATCGGGTCCACATGGGCGGCAATTATTTCACCGTAGACACGGGAATAGAGCGTTCCATCCCTGTTTTGCCGGACTCCGCATATTCCGAATTTCCCCGGTGCAACCTGGCAGCGGTGACAGCAAAGGTCACAGGCCACCTTCTTTGCCTCAAGAGGGTGGTAGAGCATGGCTTCTTTGATCATTGCCTATCTTGGTTCGTATAATTCAATGAGGTTTCCCTCGGGATCCTTGACAAAATAGATCTGATGACCCCCGCGATCGATCCTGATCACATCAACATTTCTTTCCTCAAGAATCCGAATATAGGCCTCTTTATCATCCACTTCCAGAGCCCAGTGGTTGTATCCGGTGGTCCTGTATGTGCGCCTGTCGAGAGAAAAGTCCAAAGGAGCAAATAACTCGATCATGGCGCTGTCCCGGGTCAGCTTGATCATCCGGCATTCCGCCTCGATTCCGAAAATCGTTTTGGTGAGTTCGGGGGCGAGAATTCGTGCTTTCCCCTCGACAAAACCAAGTCCTTGTGTGTAAAACTCGACCAACGGCTGTGGATCTTGCGTGAAGATACCGATGTGATGGCAGGTCATAGTCATGTGCATCCCTCCACACTCATCAGGTCAAATGGCTTCATTGGACTGCTTGCAGGTGACCTTCCGAGTCTATCAAATTCTACCACAAGCAGTCCTTGAATTCATCACGCCGGACCACTCCTTGGGAATTTCAAGATTGTGATGACACGAGGACGAGGCATTCGTAAGGGAAAGATCGGTGTGATGGCCAAAACTTTTGAAGAATAATCCCTAGCCAGCCGATAGAGGAATGCCCAATTCAGATAACCAGTCCTTGATACGGACATCTATCTGATCACGGATTTCACGAAATTTGTTTAATTTCTCTTCATCCGTGCCTTTGGTGTCAGCCGGATCATCAAAGGCCCAGTGAAGGCGCGTGGCGACACCGGGAAAAACGGAGGGACAGCGCTTTTCGGCCTTGGCGCAGACTGTAATCAAATAGGCAAAGTGTTTTTT
>Ga0180431_10004492_pt1 | contig 17404 bp, 9 predicted proteins | sample SS_ome_11_FD_132459 | JGI IMG/M metagenome (GOLD analysis project Ga0180431, IMG submission 132459) | Hypersaline lake sediment archaeal communities from the Salton Sea, California, USA - SS_1_MS_1 metaG | ecosystem: Environmental > Aquatic > Non-marine Saline and Alkaline > Hypersaline >... | reverse complement strand
CCGAACTGTTCGGAGCGGAAGGGGTTGATTCGGCCCCGCCCGAACCAGGGCATGTCGAGCTCGAGATCGCGTATCTGCTCGCCGGAAGGCGAGAAGACAAGCATCCGGGGCTGGTACCCGTAGATGAAGGCGAAATTCCCGTCGGGCCGGCGGTACAGGCCACCGCCGTTCATGGTGATCTGCAGCATGCGGGGTCGGCCGTATCTTTCCATAGGATCGAATTCCCCGAAGATCCCAAGCACCTCACCGCGGGCGTTGAAATGGGCGAAGAGCCCCTCTCCGAAGTGAGACATCGGGACGTCATTGGTCCAGAACGTGCCGTCTTCTTCCCAGAGCGGATGGATGCTCCAGACGAAGACAGCCATGGTTCGCTGGTCAACGTATTCGAGCCCCGGCAGGGTGTAACGTATGTATCGCGGACCGTTCTGTACGATCAGATAACGGTCGGCATACGGCTCGATCAGGACCGCATGTCCGAAATACATCTCCTCTCCCTCGGGGGTGACGAAACGGTACGGGCGGTACTCACCTTCGCACTCTGTCTGAGCCGTGACGATAACAGGAGCGCAGAACAGAAGGAGCAGCGGGAAGATCAGTGACAGGATCCCGGAAAACCGGCAACGCAACCTCGTTGATTCCATATCCGAACTCCCGCGCTGGCGATAAGCGGAGCAACGGTCTGTTGTTCTCCGGACGAACCGGCCGGCGGGATGTTCAGACCGATTACCGTCCCGGCCGGACCGGCTGGATCCAGGCGCGTTCCACTTCTCCGGGGGTGTTGGGTAACGGATGCGGTTTCGAAGACAGGATTGTGGCCCGCACGTAGAGTTCATCGCCCGAGAACCGGTAGACGGCCGGATTGGCCGAGGTTTCGAGCAATACGACCGGTTCGGGCAGGCCGTCTTCGGCCGGCCGGGCGCCGATGAAGCGCACCGTATACGCGATCCCGGCCTCTTCGGCAACCCGGAGGGTCACTTTCCGGCCGGTCACCTGCAGATCCTCGAGCAGGACTCCCGTTGAGGCGTAGAAATCGCCTCTTTCGTAGCTCTCGCGCAGCGCGCCGGGGGTAAGTTCGGCGGCCCGGACCATGACCCAGGCCCGTCCCGGCACGGCCCGGTTCGGATCGTCGGTATAGTAGTTATGGGTATCGTCTGTACCCAGGCCGTACAGCAGGGACACCGGCTCGCCTGGTGCGGCTTCCGCAGTCTGCCGGATCAGGACCCGATCCCACATCTCCTCACAACTGATGTGCTCGGCGTCGCCGTCGGAATTGACGCTGGAGTGGCCATTATAGAGCTCGAAATAGCGGCAACCTGACTCGAGGAGTGCGGGCCAGGAGAAGGCCCAGCTGAAATTGGGATGGTTGACGTGGACCAGTGGTTCGGCGCCGTCAACCGGTTCGAGAGCGTTGCCGGCCGCGAGGTTGGCCTGCAACGCGGCGACGATCGTCTCGCCATGCTGGGGCGCCACGAGTTCCGCGGCCGGGAAGACATTCAGGTGAACCGGCTCGCCCTCGGCCGAATCGGTGATCTCCTCGCCTTCGATCAGGAGAAACTCACCCGGCCGCGAGAACCGCCGGCGCAGTTCGGCGAAGGTCTTGAGCCGCATCATCGGCCGGCCGTTGCGGACTTCTTCTTCGACCCAATCGGTACCGTACAGGCGTCTGAGTTCATCGACCCGGGCGCGGGTCAGACGACCCGTTTCTTCTGTGATCGGGAACCACTTCTCGCCCCGCAGGAGGATGTTGTGGTCGGAGATGGAGAGAAAATCGTATCCGTCTGTGAGGTAGAAATCGACCACTACCTCGGGGGCGGCATCCCCGTCGCTCCAGAGAGTATGACAGTGCGTATTGCCTTTGTACCACTGCCCCTGCGGGGAGCGGCTGCAGCCGGGCATGAGAAGAGAACCGGTTGCAAGTAGAACTAATACTAATGAATGTATCTTCTTATTCGGCAACGGGTTCATCCTCTCCATCGAAGCTCAGGATCTCGCCCTCGACGATGACCACCAGGGCCAGGGGATGACCTGCCGCGTAGGGGATCAGGCGGTAGTCGTCGGCGTCCCAGACGACCAGATCGGCCCGCATGCCGACTTCGATCCGGCCGATCTCGTGCTCCAGACCCAGGGCCTGGGCCGCCCGGGTGGTGACCCCCTGCCAGGCTTCGGCCGGGTGCATCTTCATCTGACTGCAGGCGATTGTCATCATCAGGGGCAGACTTAGGAAGGTGCTCGATCCGGGATTGAAATCGGTCGCCAGAGCCACCGCGGCTCCCGAGTCGAGCAGTGCCCGGGCGGGGGCATAGTCGGTCTTGCCCAGAAAGAGTGTGGTGCCGGGAAGTAGGACGGCCACGGTGTCCGAGCCCGCCAGGGCGGCGATCCCCCCCTCGGTCACCGCCGTCAGATGTTCGGCACTCACGGCTCCGATCCGTACCGCCATTTCGGTCCCGCCGATGGCATCGAACTCATCGCTGTGGATCTTGGCTCCCAGGCTGTGAGTCTTGGCCGCAGTCAGAATGCGTTCCGATTCCTCGGCGGTGAAAACCCCCGTTTCGCAGAACACGTCACAGAACGAGGCGATACCCTGGTCCTCGACAGCCGGCAGCATCTCCTCGATCACGAGCCGTACATACCCCTCGCGATCCTCCCGGTACTCGTCGGGGATCTCGTGAGCACCCAGGAAGGTCGGCACGATCCCGACCGGCAGTTCGTCATCGAGCCGGGCGATCACCCGCAGGGCCTTCAGCTCGTCTTCGAGGCTGAGGCCGTAACCGCTCTTGATCTCCACCGCCGTGGTGCCGGTCATAGCCATGGCCAGCAGGCGTGGTACGGCCTGGTAGTAGAGTGTCTCCTCATCGGCGGCGCGGAAGGTGCGGACAGAGGAGCGGATACCGCCCCCGGCGGCGGCGATGACCTGGTAATCGGCTCCCATGCAGCGCAGGGCGTATTCCTCGTGCCGGGGGGCGTCGAAAACCAGGTGGGTATGGGGATCGATGAGCCCGGGAGTCAGCAGACGTCCATCCAGGTCGGCCACGGTTGCCTCGGACAGATCGACCGCCGTTTCAAGCTCGGACTCGGGGCCGACATAGACGATCCGTCCCTCGGCGCACGCCACCGCAGCCCCCGAGAGCAGTTCGGGGCGCACGGTGCTGCCCGCCAGGCTCGGATCGTCGGGTCCGGCGTCGCCGGCGGGACGGGCGGTGTAGATCTCACCGGCTCCGGTCAGAACCAGGTCGGCTTTCTGCATCTGTCTTTCCTCCCCCGCTCAGACAGGCGGGATCGTATGAGGCGCAGGTACTATTCCGGCAGAATGACCTTTACGCCCTTGGCCCGGGCGGTCTCGACGGCTTCGTCATACCCGGCATGGGCATGCCGGACGATACCAGAACCGGGGTCGTTGGTCAGCACCCGTTCCAGCCGCCGGGCGGCCTCGGGTGTACCATCGGCCACGATGACCTGCCCGGCATGGGTCGAGAGGCCGATACCGACCCCGCCGCCGTTGTGGATACTGACCCAGGTGGCCCCCGAAGCGGTGTTGAGCAGGGCGTTGAGCAGGGGCCAGTCGGCGATGGCGTCCGAGCCGTCGATCATGCTCTCGGTTTCCCGGTAGGGACTGGCCACCGAGCCTGTATCGAGATGGTCGCGGCCGATCACGATCGGAGCCTGCAGCTCGCCCGAGGCCACCAGATCGTTCAGCGCCAGACCGAACGTGGTCCGCGCCCCCTGCCCCAGCCAGCAGATGCGCGAGGGCAGGCCTTGCTGGGGCACCCGGTCGCGAGCCAGGGTGATCCAGCGGCTCAGGATGTTGTCTTCGGGGAAGAGCTCGAGAACCAGGTCGTCGGTACGCAGAATATCGTCCCGCTCGCCCGAGAGGGCGGCCCACCGGAAGGGCCCGCGACCGGCGCAGAACATCGGCCGGATGTAGGCGGGAACGAAGCCGGGGTAATCGAAGGCATTGTCGACCCCGGCCGTCTGCGCCTGACCGCGCAGGTTGTTGCCGTAATCGAAGGTCACCGCCCCCCGTTGCTGCAGGGTCAGCATCCCCCGCACGTGCCGGGCCATGCTCTCCATGGCGCGACGGCGGTACTCCTCGGGATCGGCATCGCGCAGCTTCAGGGCGTCATCGTAGTCCATGTCGGCCGGCACGTAGCCGTTCAATTCGTCGTGGGCCGAAGTCTGATCGGTCAGCACGTCGGGTGTGATTTCGCGTTCCACGAGGCGTTCGATGAGATCGACCGCGTTGCCGAGCCAGCCGACACTGACCGCTTCACCGGTCTCCCGGGCCGCCAGGGCCCGGTCAATGGCCGGATCGAGCTCGGTGATCATCTCGTCCAGATAGCCGTGATCGAGACGGCGTTCGATGCGGGCCCGATCGACTTCGGCAAAGAGCGAAGCCGCCGCGTAGAACACCGCCGCCAGCGGCTGGGCGCCGCCCATGCCGCCCAGTCCGGCCGAAACGAGCAGACGTCCGGCCAGATCGCCGCCGAAGTGCTTTTCGGCTGCGGACGCAAAGGTCTCGTACGTGCCCTGTACGATCCCCTGGGTACCGATGTAGATCCACGATCCGGCCGTCATCTGACCGTACATGGTCAGGCCCAGGCGCTCGTACTCCCGGAAGTGTTCCCAGTCCGACCAGCGGGGCACGATGTTGGAGTTGGCGATCAGGACCCGGGGCGCGTCGGGGTGGGTGGTGAAAACCCCCACCGCCCGGCCCGACTGCACCAGCAGGGTCTCGTCTTCGCCCAGTTGGCGCAGGGCGTCGACGATGCGGTGGACATCGTCCCAGCTGCGAGCCGCCCGACCCGAACCGCCATAGATAACGAGTTCTTCGGGACATTCAGCGACTTCGGGATCGAGGTTGTTCATGAGCATACGCAGGGCTGCTTCGGCTCCCCAGGTACGGCAGGTCAGCTCGCTGCCGCGAGGGGCGCGTACAGGTATGTAGTCAGCCATCGGGGTCTCTCCGCCAGAGGTGTCGGGTGGCAACTGTCGGCGGCACCGCTCAGAACGGAGCCGCGTAGATCGCAAAGAGCCGGCTCAGATCGTCGAGCAGGGCCTGGGCCGTTATCCCGTGTTCGACGTCTGGTTCGATGACGTCGAGCTGATCGACACACTGGGTCCAGGAACCCCGGGCCCAGTAGGCCCGGGCCATGACCAGCCGCAGGTGCAGGTGGGTGATCTCGGGTCGTTTGGAGAACTCCCACTCGTAGTTCCCGTTTTTCCTGTTCTGCACATACAGGGCGGTCTCGCCCCAGAATACGGTCTCGTCGTCGTCGTTCAGGGCGGCGAAGACAAAGGTTCCCCCCGCCCAGATGTCGGGATCGGAAGAGTCGAATTCCTTGGCTGTTCCGAAAGCCAGTCGGGCCTCGCCGAATTCCCCGAGATAGGCTAGGCACCAGCCCCGGCCGTGCAGGGCCGGCGGGTAATCGAGCAGTTCGACGAGGGCCTCGTCGAATTTGTCGAGGGCTTCGGTGTACTGCTCGCTTCCGAAGAGCTTCCACCCGTCGTTGACGAGTTGATCGACTCGTTCGACGGTCGTAGTTTCCTTGCTGCAGCCGCCGAGGGCCGTCAGCGCGAGCAGAAGCAGGGCTGTGAGGATACGCTGCGGACCGGTCCGGATTCTCATCATACCATCCTTGTCGTTCATGATCGTACCCTCACCGCAACAGAAGCATCTTGCGCACCAGGACCGTCTTGCCGACCTCGAGGCGGTAGAGGTAGATCCCCGTGGCCACCTCCCGTCCGGCTGTGTCGGTTCCGTTCCAGGTCACGGTGTGCGTTCCGGCTCCCATGATACCGTCCACCAGCATCCGAACTGTCTGCCCCCGGACGTTCATGATCCTCAGACGGACCGGTTCGGAGGCCATGTCGACCGGTATGCTGAATCTGATCCGGGTCGAGGGATTGAAGGGGTTGGGAGCGTTGCCGAGCAGTTCGACTCCCCCCCGTTCGACCGTCAGCGGTGCCTGACCCGGGGCGAGCCGGTACCACCCTCCCCCCGGTACCGGTCCGGAGGCCGCAGAGCCGCTGAGCCGTACCCCGCCTGCGACCGGAGTCCACTCTCCGTTGACCCAGCGGTCGAAGTGGTACGCACGGTCCGGTTCCGATAACTGACGCAGCGGTAGTCTCAGGATCGCTCCGCGGGCCGGACCTTCCCAGCCGGCCGGACCGAGGGCCACGACCGGGGCCCCGAGGACGGAACCGCCTCCTGACGGAGCGCCCGGCAGACCGGCCGGAACCGTGCGATAGGGAGTCAACAGCAGGGTCGTGCCGTTATGCCCGCCGGTGGGGACATCGAGGGTAACGGGACCAAGATCGCAGAGAGCGCTCACGTACGCCGTTTGACCCGCTCCAAAAGAGGCTGAACCGATGTTCAAGCTCGCGGTATCGCTCAGGCCGCCGGCACCGTAACGGTCATACCCGACGGCATCGATCGTCAGCTGGGTCGCCCCCCCCAGCGAGCGGGCGGGGTCGACGATCCCGTACCCGCCCAGGGTGCTCTGCCAGAGTAAAGCGGTTGCCGATCCTCCGGAAGGTGTCAAAGTGCCCGTACTGCGCCCGTGATGCAGGGGCTCATCTCCGACCATCCAGACTTCGATCTGGTCGGGAAAGAGCGGATGTTGCAGCAATCCCAGTGCGATCTCGGGGGCGGTGACATCGTAATATGCGAACTCGGCCCGGAACATCCAGTCGCCCAGGTAGTGCTCGCCATTGCCGAATTCAATCCCGCCCAGTTCGGTCCAGATCTCGAGCCCCCCGCCCCTGACATAGCTGCGACGCAATTTCTGGTTCAGGTCGGAATACCCCAGGGCATGCGAACCCATCCTGATGCTCACCAGGTACTCCACTCCGGCCCCGGTCGAATCGAGAACGGTATCGATCGGATGATAGATCCAGCCTTCGTTCTGGAACTCGGGGATAACCGTGGTGGTATAGACAGGATTCTCGTTGACCACATATACCCCATCGGAATCTGCGATTTCGACCATGGTGTGAACTTCGAGTTCGACGCTGTTACCGCCCATGAGAAAAACCCAGAATCCGGTCAGGCGGGCCGGCGTGACTTCGGGGGTGATCCGCAGACCGGCATGAACCGACGCGTTCCCGAAGGTTATCCGTACAAGTGGGCGCCCGTTTTCGTACTTGACCAGACCTTCATCGAGCTGGGTTCCGGTCGCACTCACGCGGAAAGAACCGCTCGGCGCAACCGAGGCATTTGTCAGTACTACCGCCGCCTCGTCATAGGTGCTTCCCAATCCGGTGACCGCGGCTCCGGTCGGGCCCAGGTCGCTGACAGAATAGGTGCCGGAGCCGATCTTGATCAGCCGGGCGGTCACACCGGTGGGCAGACCGTCGGGAAAGGAGAGGTCGAGGTCGGCCGCGTTCCAGTACCTGATCGCGGTCGCCCCGCGTGCTTCCAGGGCAATCGTTTCGGTTGCCGGCAGGAGGTTCTCGTGCCGTTCCGGCTCGAGCCAGGGCACGACCGGGGCGACATCAAAACGCGCGTCTCCGTCCTCGTCGCCGCCCAGATAGATCGCCGTGACGAAATCTCTGTAGGCGGTCGCGAAATCGGCCCCGCCGGCTCCTGACTCCGGATCGTCAAAAGCGGCCTCGATGCCGGCCACTCCTCCGAGCGGATTCTCCGCCAGGCACCGGATGAAGTCCTCCCCGAACCGCGTCCCGAGGTAGTAGCTCCAGAGCGAGACCCGGGCGTAATCGTCCAGAACGCTGTGGAACTGCCGCCAGGAGAGCAGATCCACGTTGGGGCGGGCCACATACCCGGCAAATCCGCGCAGACCGTACCCGCAGATAAAGGAGGCGTATTCGGAGAGTCCCTCGTTCACGGCCGTGACTTCATCGGGATCGTTGCCCCAGTGGATGAGGTGCTGAAACTCGTGGGCGATGGTCGATTCGACGAAATCGTGGACGTCTTCAGTCTCCTCGGGATCGGAACTGTTGGCGTAGCCCACCATCCGGCTGTTCACATAGAGCATCTCGGTGTGGTTGGAGCGTTGTTTGATGCCGCCGCCGAAATCGACCGGATCGGCGAACTGGTTCACGGGGTAAAAATACCCGGCGTAGAAAGCCGTGCCCGTCGTACCGCTCGCTTCGGTATCGATCTGGGTCATCAGCACCACGATCCGGGAGTCTCCGTCCACATCGGGTACCTCCCCGAAGACACCGGTCACATTCTGGTATATTCCGACCGATGAGTTGCGCGGGCTGTTGGGACACGCGACTTCGAAGGCTTCCAGAAAAGCGTCGACGTCATCGTCTGAGACCACGTCGAGTTCATCCTTCTCGACGAAGTAGTAGGCGTTCGTGCCTACCGCCCGGCATTCGGCCGTGATCTTCTCCTGCGTGTAGGGGAAGCTGGTTCCGGCGCTGAAATTCACCACCCAGAAATCCTTTGTATCTCCCACGACATACGCCTCATTTTCACGCACCCGCACGGTGCCGGCCCCCTCTCCAGCCAGAGCCCGCGGTGCCAGTCGGGCATACACCTCGGCGAAAAGCGGGGTGGCGTCTATGAAGGGCGGCAGGTTCGTGACCGGCTTCTGCGTGCGTGGCAGGACAAGCCGTCCCGAGGGCACCGTCTCGATCTGCTGCTGGGCGGCAGCCGGGGTGGTAAGGACAACCCATGCGGCCAGCAGTATCACTGTTCTGCAGGTCGTTCTTTTCACTTAGAACTCCGGTCCCAGGGCGATGTACCAGCGGGGTTTGCCGCTGATCGCGTTCAGGGTGTTCTTCCAGGCCACGTCGAACCTCAGGATAAAGAACCCGAGGTTCATGCGCGCGCCTAAACCGATACCGCTCCTGATGTCTTCAAAAGCGGGCAGGAGCCCATTCCAGTTCAGCAGTCGTACGGTAGTGCCGGCATTCCAGGCCACACCCAGATCGCAGAAAAGCGCTCCCTGAATGTTGCTGATGCGCAGGGGCAGAGGCCAGCCCAGGGCCAGCAACCGGATGAACTCGAAACGCAGTTCCAGGTTGGTCAGGGCAAAGCGGGAACCGCTGAATTCGTAAAAGTCGTAACCCCGCAGGGGGGACTGAAAGCTGGCGAAATACAGGCTCTCGATGTCATAGAGTTCTGCTCGCGAATGACGCGGTCCCCACCAGTACCCGTTTCCGCCCAGATAAAACCGCTGCGGTTCCCGTCCTTCGCTCACCCCCCCCGCCCCGCGCAGCACGAGCGTGAGTCCTTCGTCCAGAGACAGATAGGAACGATAGTCGGCGCTCAGGGTGGTGAATCGCAGCGTTTGATCTATCCAGGGAGGACTGGATGCCAGACCGATGCGGAAACGACGGCCGTTGATGTATCCGGTTACCCCGGGCACGGTGTTGTCCCCGACCAGACTCAGCTCGGGGATGATGAGCTGACGGTACACGCGTTCGGCCGGTCCGGTCAGATAGATACGCCGCAGAATACCGATGAAACGGGTCTGCAGATCGAGGCGCAGGAAACGGCTGAAAGGCCAGGAGAGATAGAGCAGACCGCCCCCGGTCCGGTCGCCATAGAGCGATCCGGTGCCGTCGTAGGCGTAATAGAGGTAATTGTACCAGAACAGACTCGCCCCGACATTCAGGCGGCTTCCGAAGCCGGTCCAGGTGAACTGGTAATTCGAGTTTTCGAGAGAGTTCCAGAGGCTCACCTGGGCCGATATGCGGTGGTTACCCAGAATATCGCTCATTTCCATATAGGAAGCGCCCGAGAGGCCCCAGTAGCTGTTGTAGCCGGCGTTCATCAATACCAGATCGGGCTCGAGGCGGAGCCGGTAGGGGTGTTCTTCACTGGCCAGCACCCCATGACCCAGCTCGCGCGTGAGCGGTATCTCTTCGCGCAGCTGGGCGCTGGGTTCGCGATAGCGGGAGGGGACGGGACGCGAAGGAGCCCGCAGGCGGGAAAGATCGAGCGGAAAGCGGGTGGAATCGCGCCGGGCGGGCAAAGCGGGCTGCACCGCTTCGGCGAAACGCTCCAGTTCCAGCTGCTGGACCAGACGGGTCGGGGCCGGTGCGCCCCTCACCGGGCTGTAGCGCGGAGCGTCCAGGAGCCAGAGATCGTAGCCGCCGTCATTGAAGGCGCTGAAGACCAGTTCGTCGGTCGCCGCACAGTACGAGATCGCCTCCAGACCCGTGAGCACGTCGGTGACCGCCCGGATGTCACCGGTCGCCAGATCGCAGCGATAGAGATTGCGAATCCCCGATCGGAAGGAGATGAAGAAGAGTTCGTCGCTCTTCCGCCCCCAGTGCGGGTGCGTGTCGTCGAATGTCCCGGTGATGACCGGAAGGGTTCGGCGATCGGCTCGATCCAGCTCCATGATCCAGATATTCCGGTCCCCGAAAGAAACCGGCAGGTCGAGGTGCCGGGGCTGCCGGCCGGGCAGGACCCTATCCGAAGCAAAGGCCAGACGGGTGCCATCGGGGCTCCAGGCGGGATTGCTTTCGTAGTCCTTCGAGTGCGTCAGGCGGGAGAAATCCCCACGGGAAAGATCGCAGAGGTAGAGATCGGACCAGCCGTCGCACACGCCTACGAAGGCGATCCGGCCCCCGTCGGGACTCCAGGCCGGCTCGTAGACGCCATCCAGCTCTGGATCGAGGATACGTTGGACCCGGCCGTTTTCGGCATCGACCACATAGATCCGATCCCGCACACCCCCCTTGGCAGCCACCGCCACCCGCTCGCCGTCCGGGCTCCACGACACGCCGCCCCGCAGGATATGCATCTGCTCGAACTGGCCGGTCCGCTCTCCCTTGCCCAGGCGGGTGATGACCGTCCGGTCTGTGGTCGAGATGATGTAGAGATCCATGAACCGGCTGCGGTTCGACAGGAAGGCCAACCGCTCGCCCTCCGGACTCAGCGCCGGAAAGACGTTGTACTGCGAGCCGTCCTCGTGATGGTCGGTCAGGGGCCGGGCGATCTCTTCGGGACGCGAACGCCCCTCGATCTCCGACCAGTAGGTCTGCTGCAGGAAACGTTGCCAGTCACGCGAAATCAATTCAACCGTCCGGCCGACGGTCGCGACCAGGGCCTGCTCGATATCGGGCACGAGACGCAGGCTCATTACCAGATCGCCGATCCGGCGCTGACCGTACGTCTGGGCCAGAAAGTGAAAGAAGGACTGCCCGCCCTTGTAGGCCAGGAAACCGCCGTGAATATCCTGCAGTTCGGGCAGATATCCGTTGATGACCGCATCGCGCACGAAAGACTCGGCATCGGGATCCCAGCCCATCGAGCCGTATTCGGCCAGCCCCTCGACGAACCAGATCGGCAGACTACCCGACTGGATCTGGCTCATCAGGCCGCCGATTCCCCGGCCGTAGATCATGGCCATCGAAACGGCGTGCACCAGTTCGTGGTTCAGAACGTGCCGGAAATCCGCATAGGAACCCTGGAAAGGCACCACCACCCGGTGCTTGAGGTATTCGGTGAAGCCTTCGATCCCCTCCCGGAGAAGGTTCGGAATCACATTGGTCTGCTGGAAGTCGTTATGGGAGTTGTAGAGAATGATCGGAACCCGGCGGGTCAGATCGTAGCGCCAGGCGCGGCGAAGTTCGTCATACACCTGCTCGGCGGCTACGGCAGCGAATCGGGCGATCTCTTCCCCGCCCTGGTGGTAATAGATGGTGAAGTGCTCGGTGGCGAATGTCGTCCATGTAAAACGCCGGTACTGGACCTTGTTCTGTCCGAACCAGACGTCCTGGGCGGCCAGAGGCGCCGGGATAGACCCGGCCAGGAGTATCAGGATGACGAAAGCCCGTTTCATGATCGTTTCACCGCGCGGTGACCGCAGGAAGAACGGCTGCAGGCGGCCCCTGTTGACAACCGCCCGTCGTTCATCCGACACTGGCCTCATGCGAGGCCTCCTCCCGATCATGCTGCTGGCCGCCGGGCTCACGGTTGCCTGTACCCGCAAAGCCCCCGCCCCCGCTCCCGAGGCCGGGCTGGTTCAGCTCTACTGCGATCTGGCTCTGCTGGCCGGCGATGCCGGACAACCGCCGCCCGACTCGGCCAGGGCCGCAATATTCACTGCCTACGGTACCACCCAGGCGGCCTTCGAAGCCGCTCTGCAACCCTATCGGGACGATCCCCGCGGGTGGGTGCGCTTCTTCCAGGCCGTACTGGACACGCTTCAGGAACGCATCGGAACGCCGCCACCGCCGACCGGTTTCGTCCGACCGGGTCAGGGCAGCCGCGATCGCCCTCAGCCGCCCGGCGGGTGATTATCGTACCAGACTTCGTAGATTGCCCCCAGCAGAACGTCGCCTTTGCGCAACGCTGTTTCATCGAGATACAGGTTTTGATACGGAAAGTACCGGTATCCCCCCGTCGCGGTATTCGGCAGAGTCGTCCCGCTCGGCTGGCTGTTGTCGGCTACGTATTCGATCTGTGTGTCCTGGCGCCAGACATTGAATGAGTTGAGCAGGACGATGGCCGGTTCGCCGACCCAGGTGTTGGCCAGGTCCCAGATCGCCCGGTAGGTACCCGCTTCGGCAGTCAGGGTGAGGGTCAGTTCCCGGGTGATGATCGGCCGCAGGATATCGCTCGAGGCCCGGTCGTTGTAGCCCGGCATGACCGTCGGGATAAGGGGGATGGGATCGTCCATACCCGCCAGGGTCTGGGTATAGGATTCCCAGAGATCCGCCAGATCCTCGATCACGCCCGATCCGGCCGGGTACCCGTCGTGGATCGTCAGGGTGGCCAGATCGATACCCGTCACCGCGTCCATGGCACTGATGCGGCTGAGATTGGGAACCGCGGAAGCGCCCCAGATGACCTCGTCGCCTATCAGATAAAAAGCTCCTCCGCCGGTACTGTCGGCGTAGGCCTGGCGCACGGCGTTCAGGGCGATCCGGGCATCCCCTGAGATTTTGTGCGTCTGACGCATGACGATGACCGGCAATCCGCCCAGGTGCAGGTAGTTCGGTAGACTGAAGAAGGAATCGTGGAAGAGCAGGAGATGGCTCAGCAGGCTGTCACGGGACGTCAGGCTGAGACCGAAACTGCCCGTTTCGGAGTCGCCGGCCAGGATGGTGGGAGTCTCGTACAGAATGCACCAGTCGATCAGGTCGAAAGCAGCGTCGGGGATCAGATAGTCGGTCAGCGTTTCGTGTCCCCAGGTTCCCGGACCGCGCCAGGCGACGCAGAAGAAATCGATCCCGGCCCCGGTTGCCCAGGTCACATGCTGCGAGATGACGCCGGCATCACGGCTAGAATATTCTCCCAGCAGCGGATGCTGTTCGCGAAGCAGACGTACCCTCAGATACTCCCCCGCCCAGTTGCGATTATTTCCCCAGCCCCCGTCTCCATCAGGACCGAGACCGTCGCAACCCGGCGAGGCGAAAGCGATCAGAACCGCCGAGGCGACACCCGTCAGGGTGACGGCCCGGCGACTGTAGAACCGGCGTCGAGCTGTTCGTGTCCGGTTGAGCAAACCTTCTCCGTCTCTACGCGATCGGTCCGGGGGTGTGATCGACACGCCACCGGTGGCCGCGGATCAGAGTCCGGATGACGGCTCCCAGACCCGCCAGTGCGGCCATTGCCGCGGCGATCCAGGCCCACCATCCATGAAGAACCCTGCTGATCATGCGTCCCGTCACCTCCTCGAGGTCTTCCGAAAAGGGTGGGCAAGCAGGTGCTGTCCATAATATACGACGCAGGACCGTCGGACATGTTCACGAATCCGGATCCAGCCCGGCGGGTCACTCCCGAACCGTTATCTGGCGCCGTTTCACGCCTTTTCCCCCGGGGTTCTGATTCACCTTGACCGCCGGGCCGAAAGCCGCATCTTGACGCAGGACCACAGTTTGCGTGGGGCTGTAGCTCAGATGGGAGAGCGCCTGAATGGCATTCAGGAGGTCAGGGGTTCGATCCCCCTCAGCTCCACCAGATCCAACCTGTTGAAGGGCAATCGCTTGAAGCGATTGCCCTGTATCTTATTCTCAAAATCCCGTCACCTGTCCCATGAAGAGGATCGTGCCGGAGGCCTGCTCGCGGATGACGAACAGGAAGGGCCGATCTATATAGATATTCAGGCTCGGGGTGACCGACGTCAGGGCGATCTCGACCACCGTCACGGCGGCGGCTTCGGTCCCCTCTTCGTCGACATCCACGAAGGCTTTCTGTTTGACCCGGGAGATCAGCAGTCCCCCCGGCCCGCCGGTACGCATGCGTTCGAAGTCGGCTGATCCGGTAAAGGCAATGCCCATCCCCAGTGCGGTGAGTACATCGTTGAGGGTGAATTCGTACTCGAGGGTGAATTTCGGGAGTTGCAGGAGATCCACTGTGCGTGTCTGCAGGGCATTGACCAGAGCCTGCCAGGTGTCGCGGTCGAGCCCATCTACGAACTCGGTCAGGCTCATCAGGCCGACCGGCATGATCACATCCATGCAGAACAGGGAGTCCCCGTAGGGCAGCTCGACCATCTGGAGCATCTCATCGGCATAATACCGCAGGTCGGCATCGCCCAGACGCATGGCCGGAACCTGCGATGTGCTGCCGTCGAGATTGTGGAAGGGCCGCTCGTCTGTCAGGTCGGGATCGAACTGCCAGGTCCAGTCCCCCAGGAAATAGAGGGCGTTGATCAGGAACATGACCGTATCGGGTTCGATCGGGGGGGTGATGATCTCGGTGATCTTCTCGTGCGTTTTCTCTGCGACCCAGGCGTTGATGGTCGGTGCGGCCGAGGCAGCCGAGAAATCGAGAGCCTGGATGACGGCGTCGAAACAGGTCTGGTTGGTGGCCACGAAGTCGGGCGCGATGTTGAAGCCATCGCGGTACCAGATCGAGTTGGCGATCTCGAAGGTCACTTTCGGATCCAGGCCGGTAAGCAGGTCTATCAGAGAACGGTAGGCCTCGTTGATCTCCGCCTCGGTCAGACCGGATAGTTCGAGAGCCTGCTGCATGGCCGTATGGGTTTCGCCGTTGGCGCCGTTCAGAGTCATACCGAGGGCCATGGAAGCACTCAGCGGAGAGAGGAAGATATTCTCGGCTCCGACTTCGGCGGCGTGGGCCCGATAGAGCTTCAGACTGAAGAGGTTGCCGCTGGAAACGACCCTGGTCTCGCTCGGGGTGAGGGCGCGCGGCAATACTCCCCGCTGGGCGCCGGTGGGAGTGCGGGTACACCCGGCCAGGGTGACAATGAAGGCCAGCGTGCACCCCGCCATACGGCGGCACCGAAGGACGCGATTCATCTCGTTCACCTGCCTCTCATCTGACAATCAACATCTTGCGCGTCAGCGCCCGGCCGTCGACCTCGAGGCGGTAGAGGTAGACGCCGGAACGCAGGTTGTGCGAGCTGACGCTCTCATAGTGAACCCCGGCCCCGAGGTGACCGTCCACCAGAGTCCGCACCAGCCGCCCCCGCACATCGTAGAGGGCCAGCCTGACCCGGGCCCGCTGCGGCAGCTCGTACCGGATCAGGGTCCGGCCGTTGAAGGGATTGGGGTAGTTCTGCATCATGGCGACCGTTTCGACATCGGTATCCTCGATATCGTCGTCTCCACTCGAAGCAAGACGTACCAGGGGGCGCTCCCAGACCCCCAGACCGTGGGTGACGGCCCGCAGGGCCCGGTTGTCGCGCGAGACGCTCAGATCCATGATCAGCGCCCCGGTGGGCATGCCCTCGGTAAAAGGATACCAGTTCTCCCCGTCGTCGGGGCTGAACCAGACGCCGAAATCGTTGCCGACATACAGGCAATCACTGTTAAACGGATCGATGACGAGAGCCGAAGTGGGAATATCGGGCAGAAGACCCCGGTCCAGATCCTGCCAGCTCGACCCGGCGTCGGATGTCTTGAACAGGTGCGATGAGCCGAAACCGGATAAGATCACATAGGCATCCCGGTCATCGTGACGGCCGGCCTGTAGATCGACCGGGTAACGGTCGGGAAGCGAGCCGGTCACGTTCTGCCAGGTCTCGCCCCCGTCGGTGGTGCGATGCACCCCGGCCCGCTGTACGGCCGGTACCGTGGCCGCCCAGACCACGTCGGGATCGCGCCGGTAGACCCCGATCGAGAGAATCGGATTCCGGTCCAGGGGAGAGGCCCAGCCCGGCACATGCCACAGGACGCCCCCGTCGGTCGAGCGCCAGAGCTGTTCGCGACCGGCATAAATCAGGTCGGGATCGGTCTCGGCCTGCTCGAAAGGGGCCACGAAACAGACATCGCCCTCGTTGCGCATGCCGCTGTTGATCTGTTGCCAGGAATCCCCGTCATCGGTCGAGCGGTAGATGTTGCCGTACTGCGTCGAGCCCAGAAAGGTCTCGGCGTCGGTGGGAAAGAGCCCAGAATAACCGCCGTCGCCGCCCAGACAGCGCTGCCATGCGTCGTAGCCGCGGTAGATCACGGTGGAGTTGTCCTGCAGGCCGCCGATGGCCACGGTCGAGTCATCGGGGGCCGACGCGAATCCGCCGTAAAACTGGGTCGTCTGGTAGCCGCCGTTGAGTCCCCGGAAGGTCCAGCCGAAATTGGTGCTGCGGAAAACACCCCCGTCGGTACCGAAAAAGAGCAGATCGGGATTGGTGGGATGGCGGGCGTAGCAGTGAATATCGGCGTGCATATAGTTGCTGTCACCTTCGGGCTGACCGGGTTGGGTGATACCCGGATACCAGTCGCTGTGGGAGGTCCGGTGGAAGGTGCGTCCCCCGTCCGTGGAGACGTAGGAATACACCCCGCTCGCTACGACCTGACTGGAATCGGCGGGGTGGACGGCCACAAAGTGCGAGAACCATCCCTGATAGCGGGCGATATCGGGATAGTACATCCAACCCGAACTCAGGTTTTCCCATGTCTGTCCGGCATCGAGGCTGCGGTAGAGATCGACCCCCTCGCGGTCTTCATCGCTCAGGGCGTTGGCCACGTCGGCGTAGATCACCTCGGGCGCAGTCCGGTAGATATCGAGCATCGTCTTGCCGGTCCAGGTGGCGGGCAGCCCGGTGGTGAGTTCGTTCCAGGTATCCCCTCCGTCGGTGGTGCGCCAGATACCGGCATCGGCAGGCGTGCCGAGATTGCCGCAGGAAGCGTAGATCGTGTCGGGCCGGTCGGGATGTATGGCCAGGTCGACCGCCATCGGGATGGACAGAACCTGCTGCCAGGTGTCGCCCCGGTCGGTCGAACGATACACACCCTCGCTGGTGCCGGCGAAGATACGCGAACTGTCCTGCGGATCGATATCGAGGGCCAGCACCCCCCGGCGCTGATCGTACGACCAGTCGAGGCATTTCTCCCACGTTGCCCCGCCGTCGCTGGTACGCAGGATTCCGATGCCATACGAACCGCGCGTGGTCCGGATATAGAGTCCTCCGATCGAAGTCTCTTTGCCGTAGACCTCCCCGGTACCGATGTAAACCCGGGCGGTGTCGGCGGGATCGATAGCGATGGCATTGACCCCCAGAACGGGGTAGCCGGT
>Ga0180431_10004491_pt1 | contig 17404 bp, 14 predicted proteins | sample SS_ome_11_FD_132459 | JGI IMG/M metagenome (GOLD analysis project Ga0180431, IMG submission 132459) | Hypersaline lake sediment archaeal communities from the Salton Sea, California, USA - SS_1_MS_1 metaG | ecosystem: Environmental > Aquatic > Non-marine Saline and Alkaline > Hypersaline >... | reverse complement strand
TCGTCGATCGGGCCGCCGCGCCCCACCCGGCGGGATCGCCCGCCGGGCCGGTCGAGCACTTCTCTCCGGAGATCTTCCTGAGCCACGTCTACTACCTGGCCAGCGACGAACTGAACGGGCGGGACGTGGGGACCGCGGGCATCAGGCGGGCGGGGCAGTACATCGCAGATCACTTTGCCCAGGCCGGCCTCGAGCCCGGCGGTGAGGACGGCTCCTACTTCCAGCGATTCACCGTCAACCTGGGGCGGAGATTGACCGGCGACAGCGAGCTGGCGATCACCGGGGCGCATCTCGACGACCTGGTCCTGGGCGAGGATTACCTGCCGTTCCCGTGGTCGAGTGACCGGCCGTTCGGCGGCGGGGTGGTGTTCGCCGGCTACGGGCTGGTCGACCCGGAGCGGGAGCACGACGACTATGCCGGCCTGGAGGTCACGGGCAAGGTCGTGCTCATGCTCCGTCGCGAGCCGCCGGCCTGGAATCGGCCCGGCGGTCGGCCCTCGCGACAGGCCCGCTTCGTGCACAAGGTCGCCCTGGCGAGACAGCGGGGCGCGGCGGGCGTGTTGATCGTCAACCGCCGGCCGGGGGCCGGTCGTGAGGATCGACTGGTCCCCTTCCGCGGGGGCAGCGACGACTGCGGCCTGCCCGCCGTGCACATCAAGCGGGCCGTGGCCAACCGCATGCTGGCGGCCGGGGGTCTGGCGTCGCTCCAGGTGCTGCAGGGTCACCTGGACGCCGCGACGCCCCGGCACTGCTCCGCGCCCCTGGCCGGCGTGATGGTTCGCGGACGGGCCGGGCTGAGCGAGAAGGGGGTCGAGGCCCGCAACGTGATCGGTCTGCTCCGCGGCTCGGGGCCGCACGCCGGGGAATACCTGGTCATCGCGGCCCACTACGACCACGTGGGCCAGCGGGCCCGCGGCTCGCCCTTCGCGCCGCCGGCCGAAAGCCCGGAGGCCATCCACAACGGCGCCGACGACAACGCCTCGGGCACCGCCGCCCTGATCGAGATCGCTCGCCGACTGGCCCGCGAAAGACCCCTGGACCGCAGCGTCCTGGCCATCGCCTTCAGTGCCGAGGAAATGGGTCTGCGCGGCAGCGAGCACTTCGTCGAGCACCCCACCGTTCCGCGGGAGCGCATCGTGGCCTGCCTGAACATGGACATGATCGGGCGGATGCCGGAGAACGCCGACCTGGTGAACGTCTTCGGGCTGGACACGGGCCGGGGCCTGGCCGACACCGTGTATCGCTGCGCCGATCGCCTGGACCTGGAGGTGCTGGGCAGTCCGTCGCCCACCGGGCGGGCTGACGAGGCCAGTTTCCAGGTAGCCGGGATCCCGGGCCTGCACTTCTTCACCGGTCTGCACGCCGACTACCACCGGCCGAGCGACGACGCGGATCGGATCAACGAGTACGGCGGGGCCCGCGTGGCCGGCCTGGTGTACGAGATCGCCCGGGAGCTCATCGCCGCGGAGACCCGGCCGGCCTACCATGACGTGGCGACCTACGCCTCGCTCCGCCGCCCGGGCCGCCAGCGGCCGATGATGGGCTTTCGCCCGGGTACGACGGAGGCGGGTGGGGCGGCCGGACTGCTGGTCGACGCGGTCAACACGGACGGGCCGGCCCGCAGCGCGGGCATGCGGCCCGGGGACCGGATCGTTCGCATGGGTGACCGGCAGATCAACGGCCTGGCGGACTTCCTGACCGCCCTGCGGGGGCATCAGCCGGGCGAGGAGGTGGAGGTCGTGGTGCTGCGGGACGGAGCCGAGGTCCGCCTGACCGTGCGGCTGGCAGCGGGTGGGCCCAGGTGAGTGAAGCCGGACAGACCGACCGCGATTCGGGCAACAGCCTTTCCATCGAGCTGCGGGTGCGCTACGCCGAGTGCGACGCGATGGGCGTGCTGTACCACGGGCGCTACTGGGAGTTCTTCGAGATGGCCCGCACGGAGCTGCTGCGGGCGAACGGGGTGCGCTACCGCGACCTGGAGGCCGAGGGCGTCTTCTTCGTGGTGTACAAGTGCGCCTGCACCTACAAGGCGCCCATTCGCTACGACGACGTGATCAAGGTGAGCGTGCGGGTGAGCCGGTTGAGCCGCACGCGGGTGGACCATGAGTACGAGATCCGGCGGGAAGGCAGGCTGTGCTGCACGGCCTCGACGACGCTGGCCTGCGTGGGCCGGGACGGCCGGCCGATCATCATGCCGGATGCCATCTGGCCGGGGGACTGACCCCGTTCGGCGCCGGCTGGGGGGTCGATACGGCCGACTCGGAGGTCGGCCGCTACTGCTGCGGGTTATGGGGGCGCGGTGGACCCGGTCAGCGACCGGTGGTTGGCAGGGGCGGCATGTTCGGGCTGAGATTCAATCCTGAACCGCAGCGCGGCACCCGCCGTGCCCGCAGCCCCTATTGCCGCGGGTGCGGCGTTTCGCTGGGCGGAGTGGCCGGGGGGCGGTGTCCCGAATGTGGCACGGCGGTGGAGGCGGCGGCGGCCGGTTCACCGGCGGGCCAGGAGCGGGCTTTCGAGTGGGAGCTGATCCCCTTAGACGTCCCCTGCGGGCGGTGTGGTGAGCGGCTCAACGGGCTGGCCGAGCCGGTGTGCCCGAGGTGCGGCCTGGAGTTCCGCTGGTCGGACCTGCTTCCGCCGGTGGAGGACATGCACTGTCGGGAATGCGGCTACGTGGTCTACGGCTCGACGGGCAGCCGGTGCCCGGAGTGTGGCACAGGATTCGACTGGGAGAGCGTGACCGAGGCGGCCCGCTCGCGGCAGAACCACCTGTTCGAGCACTGGTGGACGCGGCGTCCGTTGCCTTCCCTGCTGCGGACCTGGTGGCTGGCGGCGTTGCGCCCGGACCGGCTCTGGGCGGAGCACAGCATCCACGACCCGCCCCGGGTGCTGCCCCTGCTGTTGTTTCTGCTGCTGCAATGGGGCGTGTTTTTCGGCGGCTGGTACGCGGTGGCGGCCCTGGCCGGCCCGGCCATCAACCACGTATCCCGCTGGGGCTACGAGCACAACTGGCTGGACCTGAGGCTGATCCTCCCCGGCCCCATTCGCTACACCTACCAGTTCCGCCCGCCGACCACGTTCATGCCCTTCGTGGCCTGCTGGTACGTGGCCACGTTCCTGTCGTTCCAGGTCTTCGTGCTGACCAAGCGGCGGTACCGCATCCGCTGGCAGCAGATCCTGCGGGTGCTGGTCCACTCCACCGCGCTGGCCTCCCTGGCCACAGCACTGTGGTGCCTGGCGGAGGTCTCTGTGGATGCCAGCCTGCTGCTCAACCCCGGCTGGCAGCGCTTCGCACAGCGCCTCTACGCGACCCTGGGCCAGGTGGTGTTCGTGCTGGCTGTCACCGCGACCTGGGCGCACATCTGGTTCGGTTTCCACCGGTACCTCAGGACGCCGCGGGGCTGGGGCACCGCGGCGCTGTGCCTGGTCCTGGGCAACCTGCTGGCCAGGCTGGCCGAGCTGTACATGTGAGCCTGTTGCTGGTGATTCCCCTGGTCGGTTGTCAGGAGTTGCCCGGTGGCCGCTCCCTCACGGTCGCGGTTTTGTTCGGAGGGAGCGGGACGGGATCGGCGGGGTGTGTGTCGTACGCGGCGTCGGAGATGCCGTCGCCGACGGGGCGGCCGGAGGTGATGTTGTCGTAGAGGCGGGCGTGCTGGGCGACGTAGCGGCGGACGCTGAAGACCTGGTAGGCCTGGCCCCGGGCGACCTCGCGGAGGCGGGCCAGGGTCTCCTCCTGTTCCAGCAGGGCGGCCAGTTTCACCGCCAGGCGCTTGGCGGCATCGGGCTTGACCAGCAGGCCGTTCTGCCGGTTGGCGATGAGCTCGGCCGTCGAGTAGACGGCCGTGGCGATGACGGGGACCCCGGCGGCCATCGCCCAGGCGATCGCCGAACTGGATGCGTCGCCGGACGGCGGGCAGAGCAGGACGTCGGCGGCCGCCACCAGCGTTTCGAACCCCGGGCTCTCCCCCGGGCAACGCAGCAGCCTCGTCAGACCCAGTTGCCGGGTCAGGCGGGCGATGCGATCGCGTTCGCGGCCTGTGCCCGGCAGGATCAAGCGGATCTGCGGCTCGACGAACGAGCGGACCGCGGCCGTCCAGCAGGCCACGAACTGTCCGCCACGGGGGGTGGCCGGCTCGGGTGCGATCAGCACCCGGTCGTCCGGTGACAGATCGAGTCCGCCCCGTACATCCTGCCGGCGGGCCGCGTTGATGGCCCCCAAGTCGATCCCCGGCCGGATGACGGGGCATACGTCTTCGGGGAGGCCCTGCTCCATGAGGCGGCGACGGACGGTCTGGGCAGGGCACGCGATTGCGAACCGCCGTTCCTGCATGGCGGCGCGGAGTCTGTGGCCCTGCCGAAGTGAGATGTACGGATCGAAGCGGGCGACGACGATGGGCGTCTGGGGGCAGGCGAGCACGACGGCCAGGGGGGCGTCGGCGCCCCAGGCATGCACAAGATCGATCTGGTGGCGGTGCAGGTAGGAGCGCACGGCCGGTGCGGACAGGAACTGGGCGGCCAGCCTGCGGGGCAGGACGTCCACCCCGTTGGGACCGGGGGGGGCCAGCCGCCGGTGGCGGGCCTCGAGCACGGCCGCCCGGCAGGCGAACCGATCGGCCGGCAACCGCTCGATCAGCAGGCCCGCCTGGACGCGCTGCTCCCAGGTGATCTCGGCGTCGAACAGGTGGAGAATGCGGATCACGTCGCGAGCACCCGAGCTCTAGTCTTCCAGCGAATGCTCGTAGAACAGCTTGGCTACATCCCCGGCGATCTGTTCCAGCAGCATGCCGGCGACCTCGTTGGCCGAGTCGGCCCGGACCACCCGGGCGGCGTCGAGTTCGGCGGAGACCAACCTCCCTTCCCGCTCGGTGGGCCAGAGGCGTACGGCGCCGGCGTCCTCCTCTTCGCGAGCGTTGATCACCTTCACCGTGACGGACATGCGGGCGGCGGCGCTGGCTTCCGTGGGGTCGGTGTCGGCCAGGAAGTCGCGGACCTGGAGCCAGAGCACCTGGTGGGCGCCGGCCAGCCGGCCCACCTCGCGGCAGCCGCGGTTGGCCAGGTCGCGGTGCTCGCGGCGCAGGCGGTCCAGCGCGGCGGGCGGTAGAACCTCCGCGGCCGCCTCGCTGGCGATCAGTTGGGCGGACACCTGCCTGCTCAACTCCGCCCGCGTCCGGGGGGTGAGCAGCCGCTCCTCGTCGTCATCCACCAGGACCAGGACCGGCCCGTCGCGGGTGAGCTCGAACTCGGCGGGGACCTTCTGGCCCGCACCCACCCCCATGAAGTAGAGCAGTTGCCCCTGCTTCATGCCGCACCCGCCGACCAGCAGCACAACAGCCAGAGCCGCCCGGGCCTTCCAGGGGCGGCGGCCGTCGGGGGCTCCGCCCGCCGGGCAGGCCCCGGGACCCGCGTCGCTACAGCGCTTCTTCATGATCGTAGAACTTCCTGGCCACGCGCTCGGCAAAGGTGAGGTAGGTGTCGCGGCGGATGACCGATTCGCCCGCCAGCGTGTAGAGGACCGGCTGGCTGGGGTGGGCCACCTCGACCTCGGCCAGCTCGTAGTAGGAAGTCTCGTCCGCCTCCCCGGTCACGTCGTAGACGCGAACCGAGGTGCGGATGCGGCCCTGGAGGAATTCGGGTGACTGGGGATCGCGGATCTGGAACTCGAGCAGTTCGAGGTAGACCACCATCTCGGCCTCGAACTGGTCGCCGACGCGCCGGGGGTCGTGGGCGGCCTCCGGCTCCCGCTGGATGAAGTCCTCGACCTTGCGGGCGCTGACCAGCCGGGAGTCCGGGACGCCGCGGCGGATCTTGTCGCCCACATAGCTGGCCAGCTCCAGGCGGACGTAGGGGTAGTCGAAGAGGGTCTCGGGCTCGGCCCACACCAGGACCAGGACGCGGCGGCTCTCCAGGCGGGCGAACTCGGCCGGCACCTTCTTGGTGTCGGGCAGCATGACCGCCAGCGGCATGAACAGGTTGCAGCCGACCAGCGCCGGCGTCAGGCAGGCCGCACACCACAATGGGATCGCCTTCATGGGTTTGCTCGCATGCAGGGGCCGGTACTCGTCGTCTCGCTCCCGGGATGGGGATGCCTGATTGCCCTGGTGGGCCGGGGTCCCTCTCGCTGCCGGATCACAGCCCGGGTGCCACCGGCAGACTGCCGTCCAGCAGCCCGGCGGCGATTTTGTACCCCCAGCCCAGCAGAAGCAAGCCCAGCACCGCCAGCGGGACCCAGGCGGGAGACACCCGGTACCAGTTGAGGTGCCAGGTTTTCCCGCTGGCCAGCACTCCCAGAGCCAGGCCGGCGGCCGCCATGACCGCCAGGCAGAGGACCAGGCCGGCCGGCTGGGCGTGAAACGCCGCGCCCCACTGCCCGCGGACCGTGTGGGCGAACGCCGTGGTCATCCCGCAGGTCGGGCAGGGGTAGCCGGTCACCAGGGGCACCACGCACTGCCACCCGCCAAGCTGTTCGTGGGTTCCAAGACCCCGGGGGTCGGGTTCCAGCCAGCGGGACAGCCCGAGCAGGGCAAGACACCCCAGGGCGACGGCCGCCGCCCAGAGCCGGGCCACAACCGGCCGGCGAGCCTCGAGGCGAAAGACCAGCGGCCCCAGCGGATGAGCCTGCCGGACTCCGGACACCGAACCCGCCCTGCCGGCGGAGACGCCCTCGACCGTGCAGCGAGCCTTTCCTGTCTGGTCTGCCGCCACAAGCGCAGGTTAGGTGTCCCTGCAAAACGGGTCAAGCGTGACCGAGCGCCTGCCCGACTGCGGCACTCCGCCCGGCGGACCCGGGGCGGCCGCCCGCCGGCGACACGCTCGCGGCACGCGAACTCCACGGCCGAGGCGACCCTCGCTTGACCCGGTGGGGCGTCGGCTTATATCATTCCTCCACCCCACGGCGGCTGCGAGACCGGCGTACCGCGTTGCGCGGCGCCGCTCGCAGACATGCAATCCGTCCGTTCGACCGAAGACTGAGAGGCGTTCCGTGGCAGACTCCTCCAACCAGGGTTTCTTTCAGCGTAATCACTTCCTTCTCCGCCGCCTCCACTCGCTCACCGGCGTTGTTCCGGTGGGGGTGTTCCTGTGCGTGCACCTGACGGTGAACGCCACGATCCTCGCCGACGACGACGGCACCGGGTTCCAGACGGCGGTGGACGGCCTTCACCTGCTCGGGGACCTGGGCCTGCTGCCCATCGTGGAGATCGTGGGCATCTTCCTGCCCATCCTGTTTCACGGGGTGCTGGGGGTGCAGATCTGGCTGAGCGGGCGGATCAACGTGACGGCCCACCCCTACGGCGGGAACATCCGCTACACGCTCCAGCGGATCACGGGCCTGGTGGCCTTCGCCTTCATCCTCTACCACGTGTGGCACCTGCACTGGCTGGGCAAGCCGTTCGGCGGGGGCGTGTTCGTGGACGAGGACGCGGCGGTGTCGACCGCGGCGGCCCTGCAGGCCTGGTACTACGTGCCCATCTACGTGATCGGCATCGCGGCGGCGGTCTACCACCTGGCCAACGGCATCTGGACGTTCCTGATCACCTGGGGCATCACCGTCGGCCCGCAGGCCCAGCGACGCGTGGGCTGGGTCTGCGCCGCGTTCGGGGTGCTGGTGGGGCTGGTGGGGCTGGGCGCCCTGAGGGGCTTCCGCACCTTCGAGCCTCCGGTGGCGGACGACAGCGGGTCGGCGGTGGCCGTCGCGGAGCAGGCACCCTAGCAGCACGAACTCGATGGAAGCCGGGACAGGCAGATGGCAAAGAAACGCATCGTTGTAATCGGCGGCGGGCTGGGCGGCCTGTGGGCTGCCCTCCGCATCGCCGAGTCGGGCGCCCAGGCGGATCTCTTCTCACTCTTCCCCGTGAAACGCTCGCACTCCTGCTGCGCCCAGGGGGGGATCAACGCCGTCCTGGACATCAAGGGGCAGAACGACTCGGTCTGGCAGCACATCGTCGACACCATCAAGGGCGGCGACTACCTGTCGGAACAGCCGCCCATCAAGACCCTGTGCGAGGACGCCCCCGGCCTGATCCGCACCTACGACCGGATGGGCGTCACCTTCAGCCGCACCCCCGAGGGCATCATGGACCAGCGGCTGTTCGGCGGGGTGAAGAAACGCCGCACCGCCTTCGCCGGGGCGACCACGGGCCAGCAGCTCCTCTACGCCGCCGACGAGCAGGTCCGCCGGGAGGAATCCCGGGGCAACGTCACCAAGCACGAGCACTGGGAGTTTCTGTCCATCGTGCGGGACGAGGAGGGGGTGTGCCGGGGCATCACCGCCCTGAACCTGCTGGACATGAAGGTGGAGAGCTTCCGGGCGGACGCGGTGATCATGGCCACCGGCGGGTTGGGCCTGATCTACGGCCGGTCGACCATGTCCACCAACTCCACCGGGGCGGCCGCCGCCCGCGTCTACCAGCAGGGGGCCAGGTTCGCCAACGGCGAGTTCGTGCAGTTCCACCCCACCGCCATGAAGGGCCACGACAAGAACCGCCTGATGTCCGAGGCCTGCCGCGGCGAGGGCGGGCGGATCTGGGTGCCCCGCGATCCGGGCGACCAGCGTGACCCCCGAGAGATTCCCGAGGCGGAGCGGTTCTTCTTCCTCGAGGAGTGGTACCCCGCCTACGGCAACACCGTGCCGCGCGACGTGGCTTCCCGGGCGATCTACCGGGTCTGCCGCCACATGGGGCTGGGCGTCGGGGGGCAGGACGTGGTCTTCCTCGACCTGTCGCACCATCCCCGCGAGTTTCTCGAGTCGCGGCTGGGCGGCATCCTGGAAATGTACCAGAGCTTCTCGGGCGAGGATCCCTACACCGGGCCGATGAGGATCTTCCCGGCCACGCACTACTCGATGGGCGGCATCCTGGTGGGCTACGAGAAGGACGAGCAGACCGGGGGGATGGCCCGGCTGTCGCCGAAGAACCACCAGACGACCATCCCGGGGCTTTTCGCCTGCGGCGAGTGTGACAGCGGTTACCACGGGGCCAACCGCCTGGGGGCCAACTCCCTGCTGAGCGCCTCGTTCAGCGGGCAGATCGCCGGCGCCGCGGCGGTGGCCTATGCCAAGGGGCTGCGGAACGGCGCCGACACGACGGAGGAACGCCTCTTCGAGCAGGAGCGCACCCGCCAGAACGCCATCAACCAGGAGATCACCAGCTCGAGCGGCACCGAGAACCCCTTCAGCCTGCACCACGAACTGGGCGAGCTCATGCAGGAGCACGTGTTCGTCGAGCGGGACAACGCGGGGCTGGACCAGGCCCTGGCCGGCATCCAGGACCTCAAGGCCCGCTCGAAACGTATCCGCCTCGACGACCCGGGAGACTGGGGCAACCAGTCGCTCTCCTGGGCACGGCAGGTGCAGGACATGATTGTGCTGGCCGAGGTCATCGCCAAGGGGGCCCGCCTGCGGGACGAGTGCCGCGGGTCGCACTACAAGGCGGAGTTCGAGCTGAGGATCCCGGAAGGCAAGTTCGAGGGGGACCCGGAGTACGACGAGTACAAGGCCCGCTGGAAGGCCAACAACGAGAAATGGATGAAGCTGACCGTGGCCTCGCACACCGAGGACGGTCCGGAGATCGAATACCAGCCGTTCGACGCCTCGATCCTCCCGCCGGAGAAGCCGCGGGATTACCGCTAGGCTCGTGGCTCGCGAGCGGCTGGGCGCGCCGCGGGGTCCATCCCCGCGCTCCTGTTCCTGCGAAGGGATCGTGGGGGCGGAGGGAGCGCCGGGGCAAAACCGGTGGCTGACCATGCGGTGTCCGGGCGAACTGAGGTTCGCGGGTCAGTTGAATGTCTGTGCGGGGTTGCGTTCGCGGCGTGATGATGTCCGCGCGAACTCCCGATTTCATCGGGACTTGTTCCGTTCGCGGCTCGATAAGGTGGGAACCAATATGGCCAGGGAGATTCACTTCCGGATCAGGCGTCAGAGCGGGCCCGAGGCGGCTCCCTACTGGGAGGAGTTCCGCATGCCCTATGCCCCGGGCCACAACGTGGTCTCGGCGCTGATGTACCTCCGCGAGCACCCCATCAACGCGGCCGGGCAGCGGGTGGCCCCCGTGGCCTGGGACAGCAACTGCATGGAGGAGGTCTGCGGGGCCTGCACCATGCTCGTCAACGGCACCCCCCGGCAGGCCTGCGCCGCCCTGATCGAGGAGCTGGAGCAGCCCATCGTGCTCGAGCCGCTCAGCAAGTTCCCGCTGGTCCGCGACCTGGTGGTGGACCGCAGCCGGATGTTCAACGCCCTCCAGCGGGTCAAGGCCTGGGTGGAGCTGGACCACACCCAGGACATCCACCGCCACGCCCCGCTGATCTCGCCCCACGACCAGACGGTGCGGTACATCTTCTCGCGGTGCATGACCTGCGGCTGCTGCATGGAGGTCTGCCCGCAGTTCCACAAGGACGCCGAGTTCGTGGGCCCGGCCCCGCTGGCCCAGGTGGCCCTGCACAACGCCCATCCCACCGGCGGGTATTTCAGGGCCGACCGCCTGCACGCCCTGATGGAGCCCGGCGGCATCGCCGACTGCGGCAACGCCCAGAACTGCGTGAAGGTCTGTCCCAAGGACATCCCCCTGACCGACGCCATCGCCGACCTGGGCCGGCAGACCACCATGCAGTGGGTGCGGGACCTGTTCCGCGTGTAGGCCGCCGGCTGACCCGGGCCGGCCCGGGCGCGGGCGGAACGCCGCCCTGCGTTGACCCCCCTGCGGGCGGTTCTATAATCCCCTGCCGATTCCGGGGCAGGACCGCCGAAACGGGCCGGCGGTCGATCCACGATCAGCGTGTCACGCTTTTGTCACCGGTTCACGTCGGCGTCAGGAGAGACCGCCGGGGCGGCGGGCGCCATGCGTCTCCGCCCGGGCCGTTTGCCCGGGGCCGGACAGGACAATGGCTGAGCAGAAGGTGGTGGTCGTCGGAGGGGGCCTGGCCGGTCTGGCCTGCACCATGCGTCTGGCCGAGGCCGGCACGCGCGTGCAGCTCGTCAGCTTGGTGCCGGTGAAACGCTCGCACAGCGTCTGCGCCCAGGGCGGGATCAACTCGGTCAACGAGCAGACCCGCCAGGAGGGCGACAGCGAAGGGAAGCACCTCGACGACACCGTCTACGGCGGTGACTTCCTGGCCGACCAGCCGCCCATCAAGGAGATGTGCGACTGGGGCCCGCGAATCATCGACCTGCTGGACCGCATGGGCGTGCCCTTCAACCGCACCACCGAGGGGCACCGCGACCAGCGGCGTTTCGGTGGCACGCTCTACAGGCGGACGGCCTTCGCGGGGGCCACGACCGGCCAGCAGCTCATCTACTCGCTCGACGAGCAGGTTCGCCGCTGGGAGGTCGAAGGCCGGGTGGAGAAGCTGGAGTACCACGACTTCCTCGGGCCCGTGCTGGACGACAACGGCGTCTGCCGCGGGGCGGTCGTGCGCAGCCTGATCGACATGGAGATCCGGGCCCTGCCGGCCGACGCGGTGGTGCTGGCCACCGGCGGCTGCGGGCTGGTCTACGGCCGGTCGACCATGTCGACGGTGTGCACCGGCTCGGCCAGCGCCCGGGCCTTCCGGGCCGGCGTGCACTACGCCAACGGCGAGTTCATCCAGGTGCACCCCACAGCCATCCCGGGCACCGACAAGCTGCGGCTGATGAGCGAGAGCGCCCGCGGCGAGGGCGGCCGGGTGTGGGTGCCGCGCCGGCCCGGCGACCCGCGCGACCCCCGCAAGATCCCCGCCGCCGAGCGGTACTATTTCCTCGAGGAGCGCTACCCCAGGTACGGCAACCTGGTGCCGCGGGATATCGCCACGCGGGAGATCTTCAGCGTCTGCGTGGATCAGGGTCTCAGCGTGGAGAAGGGCCGGCTGTGCGTCTACCTGGATGTGACCGAGCTGCCGGCGGCCACGCACCACAAGCTGGAGGGCATCCTGGAGATCTACGAGAAGTTCCAGGGCGTGGATCCCCGCACCGTTCCCATGAAGATCTTCCCGGCGGTGCACTATTCCATGGGCGGGCTGTGGTGCGACTTCGAGAAGGACGAGCGGACCGGGGGGATGGTCCCGGGCTCGCCGCGGAACCACCAGACCAACCTCCCGGGTGTTTTCGCCATCGGCGAGGCCGACTACCACTACCACGGGGCCAACCGCCTGGGGGCCAACTCGCTGCTGAGCTGCATCTTCACCGGGCTGTTCACCGGCCCGTGCATCCGCAGCTACATCGCGGGGCTGACCGGCGGCGGCGCCGCCGATCAGCCGAGCACGCTCTTCGAGCGGCACGTTGCCGGGCAGCGGGCCGAGCACGAGGCCCTCATCAGCCGCGGGGGAAACGAGAACCCCTACCAGATCCACCAGGAACTGGGCGACGTGATGACGCGGAACGTCACCGTGGTGCGGCACAACGAGCGGCTGACCGAGACGCTGGCCAAGCTCGACGAGCTGGCGGACCGCTATGGTCGGGTGGGCCTGGCCGACCAGGGGAGCTGGACCAACCAGAACCTGGTCTACGCCCACGCGGTGGGCGACATGATCCTGCTGGCCCGGGTGATCGCCAAGGGGGCCCTGCTGCGGGACGAGTGCCGCGGGGCCCACGACAAGCCGGAGTTCCGCATCCCGGCGCCCGACGCGACCGACGCCGGAGAGCTGCGGCGCCAGGCCCGGCGGTGGTGCGAGGCGTTCCAGGCCCGCAACGACGCCTGGCTCAAGACGACCGTGGCGGAGTACGCCCCGGCGGATCCGAAGATCAGCTACCGGCCGGTGGACCTGTCGCTGATCCCGCCCCGCCCGCGGACCTACGGCCTGGTCGGGGCGGAGGTGATCGAGGAGACCTGGCGGCGGATGCAGCAGGAGCGGCAGCAGGCCGCCGGGGCCGGCGAGCCGATCGCCGGCCGTCCGCAGCCCACCGGGGCGGCGGGGAGCTGAATCGAACAGGGAGCGACACCATGCCCACGACCGTTCGCGTCAAGATCCGCCGGCAGGACCGCCCCGACGCCCCCTCGCGGCACGAATCCTTCGAGGTGCCCTACGAGCGGGGCATGAACGTGACCACGCTCCTGCAGCGCATCGCGGCCAGCCCGGTGACCGCCGACGGCCGGCCCACCACGCCGGTGGCCTACGACGCCTGCTGCCTGGAGGAGGTCTGCGGCTCGTGCACCATGCTGATCAACGGCCAGGTGCGGCAGGCCTGCAGCGCCCTGGTGGACGACCTGTTGGCCGACCGGCCCCAGGGCATCACCCTGGAGCCCATGAGCAAGTTCCCCACCATCCGCGACCTGTTCGTGGACCGCTCGCGGATGTTCCGGGCCCTCCAGCGGATGCATGCCTGGGTCGAGGTGGACGACTACGGCGACCGCCGGACGTCGGCGCCCATCCCGCCCGAGCAGCAGGAGGAGGCCTACCCCTTCTCGCGGTGCATGACCTGCGGCTGCTGCGTGGAGGTCTGCCCGCAGTTCAACGACAAGAGCGACTTCGTCGGCCCGCAGGCCGTCGGCCAGGCCATGCTGTTCAACAGCCACCCCGTCGGGAGGATGACCGCGACCAGGCGTCTGACCGCGTTGATGGAGCCCGGCGGCATCGCCGACTGCGGCAACGCCCAGAATTGTGTGAAAGTGTGTCCCAAGAACATCCCGCTGCTCGACGCCCTGGCCCGGGCCGGCCGGGCCACGACCGCCCACGCCGTCAAAAGCTGGTTGGGGAAGTGACCCCCCTGACAAAGGGCCTCGGTCCTCCTACACTCCTGCGATTCTGTCACCGGTTCGTATGGAGGCGCCGCATGCCCGCACCACGACTGCTGTCGATCTGCTCCACGCTCCTGCTGCTGGCCCCCTGGGCCGCCGCGGGTGACATCGACCCTTCGAACCCGCCCCAGGGGCTGTTCTCCGACGAGTGGATGCTGGCCACCATGGGCGGCCAGCGGGCCGGCTACGTCCATACCACCATGGCCCGGGAGGGCGATCGGGTGACCAGCCGGGTGATCTCCGCCTTCTCGCTGTCGCGGGCGGGCGCCCCCATCGAGGTGAGCATGATCGAGTCGGTCACCGAGACGGTGCAGGGCGTTCCCCTGGAGTTCGAAAACTCCATGCAGATGGCCAGCGTCACCATCGTCACCCGCGGGCGGGTCCGCGACGGGCAGGTGGAAATCGCCAAGACCCAGTTCGGGCTCACCCAGACCCAGCGCCTGCCCTATCCCCGGGGGGCTCTGATGGCCGGCTGGGGGATGTACGCCGAGCAGCTCCGCCGCGGGTTCGAGCCGGGCACCGAGTACGAGCTGGACAGCTACGTGCCCTCCCTGCAGACCGACAAGGCGGTCAGGACCATCATCCGCGTCGAGCGGCGGGAGCCCATCGAGCTCCTGGATGGCAAGAAGGTCGAGGCCCTCCGCGTGGTGACCACCCTGGCTTCCCCGATGGGCTCCATCGACGTGACCAGCTGGGTCACCGAGGACGGGACAACACTCAAGTCGCAGATGGAGCTGATGGGCCTGGCCATCGAGACCTACCGCACGGACAAGCAGACCGCCACCCAGGAGATCGAGGCCCCGGAGCTGTTCCTCAACACCCTGGTCCGGGCCGACAAGCACATCGACCGCCAGGCCGCCCGGCGGCTGCGGCTGCTCCTGCGGGTGACCGGAGACGGCGACGGTATGCCCGAACTGCCGGCGACCGGGATGCAGAAGCCCGGCAAGCGGACGCAGGATTCGGTGGTTCTGGAGATCAGCCGCCTGGACCACGAAGCCCTGGGTCAGGCCAGGCTGCCCGCGGCGGGCGGTGACCTGGCCGAGTACCTCAGGCCCAACATCTGGATCAACAGCGACGACCCGCAGGTCATCGCCATGGCCCGGGACGCCGCCGGCGAGGCGACGGCGCCCTACGAGATCGCCGACCGCCTGCGCCGGTACGTGACCGACATCATCCAGGACAAGAGCCTCAGCGTCGGCTTTGCCAGCGCCAGCGAGGTCTGCCGGAACAAGGAGGGTGACTGCAGCGAGCACGCCGTCCTGCTGGCCGCCCTGGGCCGGGTGCACAGGATCCCCTCGCGGGTGGTCATCGGCCTGGTCTACGTGCCCTGGTTCGCCGGCAGCGCCGACGTGTTCGGCTTCCACATGTGGACCCAGTTCCGCCTGGGCGATCAGTGGGTCGACTTCGACGCCGCCCAGCGGGAGAGCGACTGCAACCCCACGCACATCGCGGTGCTCACCTCGTCGCTGGCGGAATCGTCCCTGGCCGACCTGGCCTTCGGCATCATCGGCGTGATCGGCCGGCTGGAGATCGACGTCCTGGCCGCCGAGCCGCCGGGGGCCATCGAGGGCTCGTAGACACGCCAATCGCTTCCGTTCTTTGCCGGGAGACCGCTTCCGCACCTGACGGCCGGTTCCGGCGCCGGAGTACGGCCGACTCGGAGGTCGGCCGCTGCGAGCCAGGCGGCCGGTCCGGACGCGGGCCGCTGACCGCCGCGTCCTCCCCGGCGGCGTCCATTGACGGGACACCCGGTCCGGGCTAAAGATCGGACTCCTGGACTGGCGCGGTTCTTCTTGCGGAGGACGACATGAACGAGTCACACCTGCGGGCGGGTCTGTACCTGGTTCTCGGTCTGGCGCTGCTGCCCTGGGGTTGTCAGACGGCCACCGGCGGCGGCGGTGGTGGTGATGGCGAGGCGGTCGAAGATCCCCTGCCGGAGTACCAGCTTGGCGACAACCCGGAGCTGGATGCCGACGTGGCGGCCATCACCCAGGCGGACAACGAGGCCGTGGACTGCTTCGGCGGCACGGTCGACTTCACCGACGAGGAAGTGCTCGAGGACCTCAAGAGCGGCTATGTGACCGAGGCAGGCGACGACGTTCCCGCTTTCGAGGTGTGGGTGGACGAGCTGGTGCCCGTGGAGCAGTCCAAGCGGGACCAGATCTGCGACACCGAGCTGGAACAGGATGCGGACCTGGACGCCGCCCTGCAGCGGATCGTGGACGCCGAGGATCGGGCGGACGGCTGCCGGGGCGAGGAGGCGACGGCCACGCTGGACGACGCGCTGCTCAACGTCAAGGCCGCCTTCTTCGGCGCCGGGCGGGCCGCCACCGACCTGGTCGACTTCGCCACCGCCCTGGCCGCTGAAGCCGAGGGCGAGGCCGACGAGGTCTGCGCCGGGTAGCGGGGCGGAGCAGGCCTGAGACGGGGGTGTGGTGTCAAAACGAGGCACTCCCGAGGCGCCCGCGGCGCGTGGACAACAACGGAGGTGCACCATGAAGCGAATGACGACCCTGACGGCCGCGGCCCTGTTCCTGCTCGCGGGCTGCACCGCGCCCGGCGGTGGGGGGGGCGAGGGAACGGACACACCCGCCGACGGCACGGATCCCGTGCCCGCGTACGCTCCCGGCACCGACCCCGGGGTCGACGCGGACGTGGCCGACCTCACCGCGGCCCGCAACCGGGCGTTCGAGTGCCTGGAGGACGATACCCGGGTCGAGGAGGAGGAGCTGTTCCTGGCCCTGGAGCAGGGCTACGCCAACGAGCCCGAGGGGGCCATGACCTTTCCGGAGTTCGTCGAGGCGTTTGTTCAGCCCGAGCAGGACCGGGCCGAGGAGATCTGCCAGACCACCCTCGAGAACGCCTCGGCCGAGCTCACCGCACTGATCGCCCGGCTGACCACCGCCCGGAACCGCCTGGCCGCCTGCGAGGGCCAGGCCGGGGTCGCGACCGACGAGACCTCTCTCGACCTGATCATGCTGGGGTACGTGGGCCAGCCGGTGCTGCTCTACGCGTCGCTGACCGAGTTCGCCGAGGTCTACGTCGCGGACTTCGAACAGCAGGTCGACGACGCCTGCAACGCCTGACGCGCTCGGAACACGAACGCCGCGACCGCGCCCGATGCGGACGCGGGGCGGTCCACCCGGTCAGAGCCGTCCCGGCGCCCGGGGACGAGCCTGCGGACAGGGGTCACGGCACACGCTTGTTCCTAACCGGCGTCATTGCGTCGACCTGTCACCGGGCTTGCGCCCGGTGCTCTGAGCTGTGCGGCTCAGCGCCCGCCGGCGGGCCTGGCGGCGGTTGAGGGCCTGGCGGCGGCGGAGGGCCTGGCGGCGCAGGTGATCCTTGGCGTTGTCGTTGCGGTCGATGGTGGCCTGATCGATGGTGTGGTCGGTGCCGCCGGAGTGACGGACGACATCGTAGACGGGCTCGGTGACCCGGCCGATGCGGTAACGCTCCGAGATCCGCAGGACCAGGTCGTAGTCCTCGCCGTAGTTGCGGCAGTGCGGGTCGTCGTTGAGGCCGAAGCCTCCCACCTCCCGGATGACCTTGATGTGGGCGGCCCGCGGGGCGCCGGCCCCGTTGGTCCGCAGGAGGTTGTTCCGGCCGTTGTCCGGCTTCCACTCCTCGTGGCGGACGACGGGCAGGTCCGCCCGGCGAGAGGCTCGTCCGGTGGCCGGGTCCAGCTCCCAGACCTCGTAGGAGCC
>Ga0180431_10004490_pt1 | contig 17404 bp, 17 predicted proteins | sample SS_ome_11_FD_132459 | JGI IMG/M metagenome (GOLD analysis project Ga0180431, IMG submission 132459) | Hypersaline lake sediment archaeal communities from the Salton Sea, California, USA - SS_1_MS_1 metaG | ecosystem: Environmental > Aquatic > Non-marine Saline and Alkaline > Hypersaline >... | reverse complement strand
GGCGCGCAGTTTCTCCATCGTTTGAACGGGGTCCTCTATTACGATTTTCGCGCCTCCCACGATATCCACGAAGCCGAGCTCGTTCCTGTACCTGGGGATAACGTGCATGTGGAGATGCGTCAGGCTCGCTCCCGCGAATTCGCCTATGTTGTAGCCTATGTTGTAGCCGCTGGGCGAGTAGAGTTTATCCAGTATATCCAGGCTCCTCTTCAAGAGGACGCCGATCTCCTCCTCCTCTTCGGAGTTGAGATCACGTAAATCGGTAACATGGCGTTTCGGACCTATGAGCAGGTGGCCTGAGTTGTAGGGGTACTTGTTCACGCTTATGAAGGTGTGACTGCCTTCGTGAACGAGGAGTTTCAGGACCTCCTCGTTTTTATTCACAATGGCGCAGAAGATGCATTCCACTTTCGGACGGTTGCCCTTTATATAGTTTTTCTTGCCCGGTGCAAAGAGGTTGTTGTATCTGAGCGTCAACGATTCATCCGTTCTTTTCGTGATGCCAGAACTTGAGGTGCTCGTACCACTTCTTTTGCGGTATCGCCTCCTCCTCCCATTCCTTCTCCCCGGTTACCGGCTCGGAGTCGACGGTCTCGTCCGCTGAAACCTCTTCTTCCGTACTGCCCTGTGTATTGTCCGGAAGAACGGGAGGCTCACTGCGGGGCGGTTTCTCCTGCGGCCGTGCATCTCTCTCATCCCGCTCCTCGAGCATCTTCGGATACCCGGTTTTTTCATCCTCGGGCAGGATGAGCACATCAGCCTGGTCGCTGAATTTTTCAATGTAGAAGAATTTCAGGAGCTCCGGGTATTTCGTAATGAGCTCTCCGTATTTACTGAACCTGTCTATCTCGGCGTCGTTTTTATGCACCTGTGCCTGGAAATCATACTCCTGCGCAAGCTCTTCTTCCCGGTAGCGTTGTACCGTTTCCATGTATGTTATGTATTTATTGAGCGCTTCACTGTAGATTTCGAGCTGGGGTATTTCCGTGAAGACCAGGTTCCAGGCGGCGGCTTCGAGCCCGTAGCGCACCGTTATGTCTCTGATACCGCGGTCAAGCGCTGTCTGAAGGCTGCCGAGCGCGTCGTATCCGACCCTTCCGCCCCGCGTGTACTCTATCAGGTTGTCAACGAGGAATGAGGAAACCCTTCGGCTCATATCGGAGGAAACGGCATCTCTCAGGGTGTCCTCGAATCCGTCAAGCACCCCGTTTTCCAGGAGCGTCTTCGCGGTATCGAACGGGATTTCGAAGCTGATGACCACGCTCAACCCGATCCTGAAATCGCCGTATTCAGACAGCTGTTCACTCCCCGGAAGCGGGTGCGCGGTCTCCACCTTCACCGAATACGGCTCTTTTTTAAGAATCGTGAGCTTGAAAGTCTTTGGAACGAGCTTCTGCCACAGCCAGTAGACCCTTCCCGTTTCGAGCGGAAAGGGCAGCGTTCCCGTTATAGTCGAATGCGCGACTCCGTACGTGCCCGGCTCGATCCTGATGTGGCCGAAGTAGCCCGCGGTGCCCGCCGCGAGTATAAGGAGTATGAATATGACTATCGCTTTTTTCATGCTGTTCGCCTTTTTAACTGTTCTTCCACGGAAGAAAATATTCCGCAGAGTCCGTAAAACTTGTGTGAGAAATAATATCCGTTGCTTCAATTTTAAAAGAAATAACATGAAAGACAAGTCTTTTCCGGCAAGCCGTACACGTCCCTTTCCGAACCGGAGAGGTCATAAATTAAGTTTACTTTTAATAACACGGAGAGTACATATTGATGAGGCTGCACCGGGAGGATTAATGAACGGGAACGAGAAAACGGGAGACCTGTACAGGCTGGTCGAGGTCATGCGCGTGCTGAGAGGGAAAAACGGCTGCCCGTGGGACAGGGAGCAGAACCACGAGAGCCTCAAGCCCTACATGGTAGAAGAAACCTACGAGGTCATCGATGCGATAGACAACGGGAACGACAGCGAGCTCAGGGAGGAGCTCGGTGATCTTCTCCTCCAGATTGTTTTCCACGCACAGATAGCGAATGAGGAAGGCCGGTTTACCATAGACGACGTGGCCCGCGCGATCGTCGCCAAGCTGGAGCGCAGGCATCCCCATGTGTTCGGCGAGGTGAGCGTCAGGGATTCGAGCGAGGTCCTGCGAAACTGGGAGGCGATAAAGAAGAAGGAGGGCAAAAAGTCCGTACTGGACGGGGTTCCCAGGGGCCTGCCCGCGCTCCTGAAGGCCCGGAGGACACAGGAGAAGGTCAAAAGGGCGGGTTTCGACTGGAAAAACTGGCGGGGACCCGTCAGCAAGGTGAAGGAGGAGCTGAAAGAGCTGGTAGACGCGATCGAGGTGAAAAACCGGAAGAAGGTGGACGAGGAATTCGGCGACCTGCTCTTCTCGATGGTTAACCTTTCGCGGTTTCTCGATATTGATGCCGAAGAATCTCTGCGCAAGTCGGTGGAGAAGTTCAGCCGACGGTTCAGATATATAGAAAAGAAGATAACCGACGAGGGTCCAAAGCCCATGGAGGAGCACACACTCGACGAGCTCGACGAGCTCTGGGAGGAGTCGAAAAAAGTACTGAAATCATGAAGCCACTAGTAAACAAGAAGCTCAGGGAGACGGACGGGTTCGGCTATTACCTTGCAAAGAAGGTGGGGAAAACCATAAAGAAGTACGGGATGCTGGAGGAAAACGACCGCGTCCTCGTCGGCGTGTCGGGGGGAAAGGACAGCCTGACGCTCCTCAACATACTACATGACCGGATGGGCTTTTATCCGAACAAGTTCGACCTGCTCGCCCTGCACGTCGCATCGAATCTCCGGTGCGAGGGCCTCGCCGATCCGGAGCTCCTCGAAAATTATTTTAAAAAGGGGGGCTACCGCTACAGGATCGTGGAGATGCACATCGAGCCCGACCGGAAAGGTCCCGGCCCCTACTGGTGCTCCAGAAACAGGAGGAGGGTCCTTTTCGATACCGCGATCCGGCTCGGCTACAACAAGATCGCGCTCGGCCATCACAGGAACGACGTGCTCGAGACCTTCCTTCTCAATGTATTCTATCACGCCGAGATATCCACCATGCTTCCGGTGCAGGAGCTCTTTGAAGGGAAGGTTTCCATCATACGTCCGCTGTACGCGATACCGGAACGCGATACCTCCGAGTTCGCGCGCCGCCGCGGCCTCCCCGCCGTTCAATGCAGGTGCGCGGCGGATACGGAAACCAGGCGTGAGATGTTCAAGCGCATGCTCTCTCAGGTTGAAAGGGCGAATCCCAAAGCCGGTATAAACGGGCTCCGCGCCCTGGAGAACGTCAATACGAAGTATATGCCCGTACCGGCTGAAAACACCGGCCCGTCTTCAGGACATACAAAAAATAATGGGTGACCGTGCCTCACAGGGCCGCGAGGGCTTCAGCATAAGCTTTTTCGGTTCGCCCGTCGAATCCGCAGAAAATAACCTCACTGAACACACCCGGGTGGGAGCGCACGAATTTCACAACGGCGTCCACGGCCGTGGACGCGGCGAGCCCCACGGGATAACCGTACACACCGGTACTGATGGAGGGAAACCCGATCGTCCGAACGCCGTTCTCCGCGCCTTTGGCCAGGCTGTTTTTATAGGCGTTTGCCAGGGTCCCGGGCTCGCCCCCTTTTCCGCCGTGCCACACCGGCCCAACCGTATGGATGACGTATTTGGCGGGCATACTGCCCGCCGTGGTAATTACCGCTTCGCCTGCGGGAAGCCTGCCGTTTTTCGCAACAACGGCCTTGCACGCTTCGAGAATGGCGGGGCCTCCTGCCCTGTGTATGGCGCCGTCCACGCCTCCGCCTCCCATGAGGCTTGAATTGGCCGCGTTTACGACAGCGTCGACCCGCAGCGTGGTGATGTCGGCCACGATCGTCTTCAGGAGGGTATCTCCGACATTTATCTCCATGTTATACCTCCGGGATTGTTCTTTGCGAGGAGTCAGGAGTTGTCTATCATGTCGACGATTCTGACATTGTATTTCAGGAATTCGAGCCAGCCGTATTTATCGGCGTGCGCCCGAAGAATTACGAGGTAGGGCATGTACCTCGGTTCCACGGGCATCTTGATGAGCTTGAAACCGCATTCGCTGAGAAGCTTGTTTCCCTTGATGGTGTTGCAGCGCCTGCACGCGCAGACCTGGTTTTCCCACGAGTTGGGAGATTCCGGTCTCCACCGCTCGGGAATGGAATTCCACCGGCTGACCGGCACCACGTGATCCACGGTAAGCTCGTCCATTTTATACCGCTTGCCGCAGTACTGGCAGCGCATGTCGTCCCTGTAGATGATGTTGAGCCTGGAGTGGACGACCCGCTTGCGCGGTATCTTGTGGTAGTTGAAGAGCATGATGACCCTGGGCAGGGGATAGGAGAGGTACTGGGAGCGTATCAGCCTCGTACTGTCGACTTTGACCGCTTCCGCCTTTTTCAGGACCTGCAGGGTGATCGCGTCCCGAACATTGCAGATGTCTATAGGTATCATACCCGTATTGAGTGTGAGTACCGGTGAGTTCAGCATAACCTTATAATACTACGTGTTTTTATAAATGTCGAGTTACATAATTAGTGCTAATGCCTGGTTTGAGCTTCAATAAATATATATTATAGGGAGCTTTCACATACTTATGACACCCTATTGCCGGTGAAATTCAATAATTTGTGCAATATCATAGAAATGATTATCATGTTTAATAACGAATTCATGGTATAATTTTGAACTCGAAGGCCACCCTAATATTCACCGAATATGCCCTTGTACGACACGCTCGCATTCAGAGCTTTGCACCTTTTTCACGTATGAAAAATCAGTAGGGAAGCCCGCCTCCGTTAAGGCCGATACTCTGGCCGTTTATGTATCCCGCGGACTCGCTCGCGAGGAAGAGGGCGAGTTCCGTGATATCCCCGCGCGTGCACGCACGCTTCATCGGATTGGATGCAATCCTCTTTTGCTTGAGCTCTTCCAGTGAGGATACACCCGCTTTTTGGAGCGAAATACGAACGAGGTCCTCGTTTTTCCAGCTCGACGCCGTGAGTCCGTCGGGCGCATTTTGTTCAGGTTAGACGTCCGAGGGGCAGATTGAATTCGCCGTGATGTTGTATTTTCCCGTCTCGAGCGCCACTGAAATGGCGAATCCCCGGTTGAAGTACTTGGAGGCCGAGTACAGGGGGAGTCCGGCCGATGCCTTGAGGCCCGATCCAGAGTTGATATAGATGAGCCGTCCGAACCCGCACCCACGCATGAGCCCCACGGCCTCCATGGTGGTGTATATATAACCTTTGATATTCACATCGATTATCTTCTGGAGCTCCTCTTCACGTATTTCCTGTACCCAGTCGGCCGTATTGACCGCGGCGGTGTTGACGAGTATGTGCAGCGCGCCGAATTTCTCGCTTACTTCGGCGAACAACCGCCGCACGCTGCCGAGGCTGGATACGTCGCATCCAATCGCGGCGGCACGGTCCCCGCAGCCGCGGACTGCTTTCTTCAGGCCGTCGGCGTCCAGGTCCGTAAAAACGGTCCTGCACCCCTCCCTGCAGAACCCGCGGGCGATCGCACTCCCGATACCTCCCCCCGCTCCGGTAACCACGGCTATCTTGTCCCGCAGCTTGTAATCCATACATCACCTCACAGATCCGGTCCGGCCTTTTTCACTTACATCATTAAAGTACCAGTAAAACACGGGTTTGAACAATAAAAAAGCCAATAATTAATACGCAGGGCGGAAATTCTATACGCTCAGGTTGTACTTGCTCATAGGGTGTCCTTGCATTAGACTATAGGTGAAAAAAAGGGACTTTTTGCCTGTAAAATCATGCGTTGTGAGCATTAAATATTTTCGGCGCAGATGTCGAATATCATATAAGAGGGTATATGGGCGGAGCAGTGTACACGAGGTGCATACGCTGGAGCCGCCGCTCTACCCGTTCACCCGGAACTCCCGGTTAATGTGACAAATGGAGTAACTCGTGAAGTTCATCATTATCGCCGCCGTCGTCTTCATTGGGATCATCATCCTTGCCATCCGTTTCGGGGGGAAGAACAGAAGGTTCCCCTGGTTCGAGTTCTACAGCAGGGGGAGGAAAGAGGGCTTTTCCTTCAAGGAAATCGGGTTCCTGAGAAAGATCTCGGTTCAAAACAGGTTGAAGAAACCCCAGTCCATATTCTGGTCCACGCGCCAGCTCGACCGGTGTCTCAGGCCCGCCATTCAAAAGATAAACGCGGACGAGGACATGTCCGCGGCTTACAAGATCTCGATGACGAGTAAACTCCTCGAATTGAGGAAAAAGGCCGAGTTCAACCTTCCAAAATATCAGAAACGGATTCGCGACACCAACGCCCTGCTGCCGAGGCAGAAACTGGTCGTTCGGGACAAGACCTACGGGACCTTCGTTTCCTTTGTAATCGAGAACAACAGGCGGTATCTCGTCATATCCCAGCCCCAGGGGCAGAAGGCGGCGCAGAACCTCAACTGGACGGGGAGGAAGATAGACGTCTATTTCTGGAGACAGGACGATGCCGGGTATGAATTCGATACGAAGGTACAGGAGCAGATAGTCCACGAGGAGTATCCGCTCCTCTACCTGCACCATTCCACGAAGCTTGCGCGAAAACAGAAGCGGGACAGCGTTCGTATCGAAGCCGCGATCAGGGCGCGTTTCTATCCCGTGGTAAAGAGGAACGTCGAGGGCACGGTAAAGGCGGGTTTCGCGAGCAAGGGCCATGTCGCCCGGATCGTGGATCTTTCGGAAACGGGCTGTGCAATGATAGCGGGAAGGGGCATGAAGAAGAACGACAGGATCAAGCTCGATTTCTTCCTCACCGACGACAAGCGAATCGTGCTCCTCGGTATTATCGTGAACATGTCCAAGACCGGTGACGAACGCGTGGAACGGTACCACATCATGTTCGTCAAGATCGGACCGCAGTCGAAAAACAACATTCTCCTCTACGTGTACAACATCTTCGGTGAACGGAAGGAGGATGACTCCGAAAAGCGGAAAAAGATCAAAGCGGCACCTGCTAAAAAAGAGGCATAGGCGCAGTTTTTTCCGTATTCGGAAGGTCTTCCATGTTTCTCATCAAGCTCATAGTATCCGTCTTTGCGTTCATACCCTATCCTGTCGTCATGCTTATCGCCCGTCTTGTATGGCCTGTTTTCCGGCGTGCCGTGTTCAAGGGAAAATGGGGATTGAAGGTGAGGCGAATCATTCCGAAGGTCTTCAAGGAACAGAGTCCCGAGTGGCATCATTCAGTGCTGGACCGAAACGCCCTTCACCTCGCACGGTTCGCGGGGGAAACCCTGAAGGCGCGCTTCGCGTCGGACCGTCGTCTTGAAAAGCAATGCTACATCGCGGAGGGAGAGGAGTATATCGAGGAGCTCTGTAACGCGAAGACAGGCTTTACTATTCTGACGTGCCACCTGGGCAACTGGGAATGGGGGGGCGCCTATATCGCGTACAAGTACCGGCACATCTTCGCCCCGGTGTTTGTCGAGGATTCGGCGGGAAACAGGGGAATCAACTGGATAAGGGAGGGTCACAATGTCCATTTTCTCGACGCGAGCCGGGATCCCCGCGTATCCGCCAGGACGCTGAGTAAAATGATTCGCCTTATAAGGGACGGGGAGATCATCTATCTCGTCGCGGACCAGGCACCGAAGGAGAGTAGCTTCAAGGGGATGTTTTTTGGAAAACAGCTTCCCGTTTTCGGAGGGCCCTTTATTATCGGACGAAAGATGCGCACCCCCTTCCTCCCGTACTATACCCTTCGGGACGAAAAAAACAGGATTGGGCTCCATTTCGAAGAACCCTTTTATCTGAACGGCGATGCGGATGACGTGCGCAAGGTGACGGGCTTTTTCGAGCGTGTCATAGGCGCGCACCCCGAGCAATACCTCTGGTCGCAGGACCGCTGGAATTAATTCAACATCAAAGCAGGGCGGTTCGGATGGAGGCTGCCGATTTCTCGATCATCTCAACCGAGGTCTTGAAATTCTTTACCGCCAGTCCCGCGTAGATGATGTCTATGAGAATGATCTGGGCCACGCGCGACACCATCGATTCCTGGAAGAACTGTGAGTCCTGTGTGGAGGTGAAGAGTTTTATGTCCGCGTATTCGGTGAGGGGTGATCGGCTGTAATTCGTAATACATATGGTAACCGCTCCGCTCTCCTTCGCGTTCCTGAGCCCGCTCACCGTTGAAATGGTCCTGCCCGAGTTGGATATACCGAGTGCGACGTCCTTATCCGAGAGAAGTGAGGCGGAGACTGCCTGCTGATTCGGGTCGTTGTATATGATGCAGCGTTTGCCGATTCTGTAAAAACGTATCATGGCGTTCTGGGCGGTAATATACGAACCTCCCGCCCCGTAGATGTCGATCTTTTCCGCTCTGTCTATGGCGTCTATGGCCTTCTCGACCTCCGTGATATCGATGAGTTTTTTTGTGTCCTGCATGGCCTCACAGTTGCTGTACACTATTTTCTCGATAATACTTTCGATTGAGTCGTTCCGGGTGACGTCGTCATAAACGAATTCCTTCCGGGCCGCGCCGTTCGTTGTTATCTCCGCTATGTTGATCTTGAGCTCCTGAAAGCTCGACAGCCCTATGGTCTTGACGAACCTCGTTACGGTCGCTTCAGCCACATCGCATATCCCGGCAAGGTCCCGAATCTTGAGGGATTTGATCTGCTGGGGGTTTCGAAGCACGTAGGCCGCAACTTTTTTCAGGGCCGGATTCAGAGAAGGGAGCAGCCCGTTGATCCTGTGAAGAAGTGTTTCCCTGCCTTCCATTGAACTCTCCTCGTTACCTTTTCCCGTAAAGAGTAACCGCGAACGCTCTTCGAATCCATACCGGCGGAAAACGAAAATAAACGGTAAAGACCGTGACTGGAGCGGTTCCGGTATTCATGTTCATCCGGTTGGTCCATTATAAGGGATTTATTAAAAAAATAAAACAAAATTTCACAGAATAAATATTGACAAAAATAAATATTATTATATAATGCTGATGGCATCGTCCGCCGGGCCGGTAAATGGCGCCGGCCGGTGCATGAAAAAGAGGCCCACCCAGCTGAAAAGGAGTGAACCATGAAAGTGGGAATCGACAGTTACTGTTATCACCGTTTCTTCGGTGAGGTATATGACCAGCAGGTAAAACCGCCGAAGCCGATGACGCTGGAAGATTTCCTGAAACGCGCGCATGCGCTCGGGGTTGACGGTGTTTCGCTTGAATCCTGTTTCATACCGCATTTTGAGGGATCCTACCTGTCCGAGATCAGGGGCATGCTCGACGAGTACGGCATGGATCGCGTATTTGCGTGGGGCCATCCGGACGGGCTCGAAGGCGGAAAGAACGAGAAGATGTTCGACGATATGGTGCAGTCCATAGAATACGCGGACGCAGTCGGGGCAAAGGTCATGCGCGTCGTGGGAAGCAGCCTGATGTTCAGGTTCGAGGAGCACGGGCCGCAGATCGACCGTCTCTCAGAGATGTTTTCCAAGGCGGTGAAGGTCGCTGAAAAATACGGAATTAAGCTCGCGGATGAGAACCACCTTGATTTCAACTCCGACGAGATGCTGACGCTCATCCGTAACGTCGACTCTCCCTATTTCGGGATCAATTTCGATACGGGTAATTTTGTCCGTGTACTCGACGACCCGGTGGAAGCGATGCACAAGCTCGTGAAATACGTGTATGCCACGCATATCAAGGATTTGAAAATTCAGCGCGGTGTTCCGGTCAACGAGTGGTATTTCTTTTCCTGCACGCCCATAGGTGACGGCGGAATCGTCGACAACCTGAAACTGGCCCGGATCCTGGAAGACAGCGGGTACGAGGGATTCCTCGCCGTGGAGATAGATTTCCTTCATGCCGATTACAACAACGATGAAGACGCGGCGGTGGAAAAGAGCGTGGCGGAGCTGAAGAAAATCGCGCGCTCCGTAGACCGTTTGTAGAACAGGGACCTCCCGTCCCTGATCATGCTGCCCTGGGTCGGGAGTTCCTTTCAAGCACATACCCTTTAACAAGGAGAGTCTGAATGGAAAGCCTGAATATCGGCATAGTCGGCTACAAGTTTATGGGCAAGGCCCACTCAAACGCGTGGATGAAGGCCCCGCTCTTCTTCGATCTTCCGGTAAAGCCCGTTATGAAGGCCGCATGCGGCAGACATGAGGAGCCCCTGCGTGATTTCGCCGACCGGTGGGGTTGGGAGGATATCGAGACCGATTGGAAGAAGCTGGTGGCGAGGAAGGACATCGACATCATCGATATAGCCGCGCCCCAGAACATGCATCACGATATAGCGGTTGCCGCGGCCAGGGCGGGCAAGCACGTCTTCTGTGAAAAACCCCAGGCCATGAATTACGCGGAAGCGAAGGATATGTATGAAGAGGTGTCCAAAGCCGGTGTCAAGGCCTATGTGAACCACAACTACCGGAGGTGCCCGGCGGTTATGCTCGCCAAAAAGCTCATAGATGAGGGGTCCATAGGGAAGATCTATCACTTTCTGGGAGAGTACCTGCAGTCCTGGATCGTGGATCCGAATTTTCCGCTCACCTGGCATCTGCGTAAGGAGACCGCGGCTTACGGTCCGCACGGCGACCTCGGGTCTCACATGATCGATCTTGCCCGGTTTCTCGTGGGCGAGATCACGTCGATCTGCGGTATGACGCGACAGTTCATATCGGAACGGCCCATGCCCGACGAAGTCGCGTCCGGTACCTTCAAGGCGGCGGTGAAGAGCAATGAGATGGGGAAGGTGGGTGTGGAGGACGCGGCGCTCATGACCGTGGGGTTCGAGAATGACGCGGTCGGATGCATCAATACCACTCGATTCGCTCCGGGAAGGAAAAACTATAACCATTTCGAGATTTACGGTGACCGCGGAGCGATTGTGTTTAATTTCGAGCGGATGAACGAGCTCCAGTACTTCTCCATGGACGACCCGGAGTACGCTCAGGGATTCAGGACCATACTGGCAACGGAGCCCGTGCACGCCTATATCGAGAGCTGGTGGCCGCCCGGTCATATCATCGGGTATGAGCATGAGTTCGTACACGGTGTGGTCGATTTCCTCAAAGCGATCGACGGCAATACCGAAACCTGGCCCAACTTCTATGACGGGATGAAGTGTATGAAGGTTATCGAAGCCGGGCTGGAGGCGGCAGAAAAGGGAAAACGAATCGACCTGTAGACTTGTTTTCAGGCTTCATTAATAATTGAAGTAAGGGCCTTGTCAAGGCTCTTTCTAATAACCTTCATTGAAGGAGGCGAAGGATGAAAAAAATACTGGTTTTAGTGCTCCTGTTACTGGTGCTCGTTCCGGCTGCGCTTTTTGCCGGAGGCGGCGAGGAGAAGGGGGAGGCCGAAAAAGTCGGGTTCAACATCGCCGTGTCGAACGGCCTGATCACCCACAGCTGGAGAACCCAGATGGTCAAGAACCTGCAGCAGGCCGTTGCATGGTATCAGGGCAGGGGATACATCGACAAGTTCTACCTCCAGCACGCCGGATTCGACGTGGATCTGCAGATTCAGCATGTCAGGAATTTCATGAACATGGGCGTTGACGCGATCATTATCGATCCGCTCTCGGCAACGGCGCTGAATCCCGTACTCGAGGAGGCGCAGGAGGAGGGTATACTCGTTATCTGCAGTGATGAGCCCTCCACCTCAACCAAGATACTTCAGTTCATGCCGACTCACGACATCTGGATGGAGAAGCTCTCCCGATACGTGTTCGAACGCATGGGGGGAAGCGGAAATGTCGTGTATCTCAGCGGTATTGACGGAGCCCCGGCGAGCGACGACAGGGACAGCGGTTTCGAACGGGCCCTCGCGGACTACCCGAACATCAATCTCCTGACCAAGGCGTACGGCTCCTGGGACCCCTCACTTGCTCAGCAGGCCATGGCCGACGTCATAGCCGCGTATCCCAACATCGACGGGGTCGTCGCGCATGACGGGGAGTGCCTGTCGGTCATAAGGGCCTTCGAGGCGGCCGGTCTCGATCCGCCCATAGTGAACGGTTCCGGTTTCAAACCCTTCTTCGAATACTGGACGGAGAACGTGGGTGCCGGCTTTACGAGCTACGCCATTGCAAACGGTCCCGGTTTTTCCATGACCGGAGCGCTCGGAGTCGCGGTCGGGCTGCTACAGGGGAAAGAGCTGAAGCCCGAGGTCCTGGACGGTAAAGTTATTCACGTAAATCACCGGTATGAGATTACGGACGACAACGTCGAGGAGGCGCTTGCCGAGCACATCAGGATGAGGGGCGTCGAGGATTATATCGACGAAGTATGGACGTACGACCAGGTAATGGAAACATTTTTCAAGTAACGGACACGCGGACCGCCCGGCCGCCGTGCCGGGCGGTCCCGGTTTATCCACTTCACACGGCGATTCGGGCCGTCGGAGCAGCCGGACATGGTATCATTTGAGGGAAAAAACATTCAGAAGCGGTTCGAGGGGGTGGTCGCCCTCCGCGACGCGGGCATGCGGTTCGAAGGCTCGAAAATCTGCGGCCTCGTGGGGGCGAACGGTTCGGGTAAGACGACGTTTGCCCGGGTATGCTGCGGTCTTGTGAAACGGGACAGCGGCACCATACTCATCAACGGCGAAGAGGTGAATATCTCGTCCCCCTTTGACGCGAACGAGTACGGCATCGTCCTGGCCCATCAGAACCTCAGCCTCGTTCAGGACCTGACGGTGTGGGAGAATATCAAGCTCGGCCATGAAAGATCGAAGAACCGCTTCTTTCTCGACAACGAGGCCGCCAGGAGTGATGCGGAATCCATCCTGAACGACCTGGTCCCGGGCGAAATCGAGCTGGATACGATCGTGGCGGAGCTCAGCCCCGCTCACAAGCAGATGGTGGAGATCGCGAAGGCGCTCTCCCAGAAACCGAAGCTGCTCATCCTCGACGAGCCTACCGCGGCACTGGAATACTACCACGTCGAGCAGCTCTTCAAGAGGGTCCTGCAATTGAAGAAGCAGGATGTCTCGATCATATTTATCTCGCACCGGCTCTGGGAAATTACGCGTCTCTGCGATATCGTATTCGTGTTCAGGAACGGCATCTCGGTGGGTGCCGTGGATTTCGAGAAGACGGCGCGTGACGAATCCCTCATCGTGCCCATGATTACGGGCGAGGAGGAGCACCGGTCTTTCGATTACGGAAGAAAACCGAAGAAGTCATTCAGGGGGGCGGATGTTTCGCTCGAGCTGAGCGATGTCTCCGAGGGTGTCAAGCTGCGTGCTATCAGCCTTCGGGCCGGGCGCGGGGAGGTGCTCGGTATCGGCGGGCTCAACGGGCAGGGACAGGAAGAACTCATCATGACGATCGCGGGCGCGGTGCACATCGGGTCGGGCGATATGCGTGTCAACGGCCGGGCGGAGCGGTTCAAGCACCCGAAGGACGCCATGAAGAAGGGGGTCTACCTCGTACCCGGAGACAGGATCGTCGACGGTCTCTTTCCAACCCATTCGGTGCTGAAAAACCTCATATTTCCGAGACTCCCGCTTCGACAGGAGCGGTTCCGTCTCAATTTCAAGCGCTGCAACAGCCTTTCCGACGATATTATCGGAAGGGTCGAGCTCGTTCCTCCGGACCGGACCATGCCGGTTAAAAACCTGAGCGGAGGAAACCAGCAGAAGGTCGTATTCGGGCGCTGGCTGCAGTTCAGCCCCACCATTCTGCTTTTAAACGACCCGGCAAAGGGGATCGATATTCAGGCGAAGAACGCGCTCTACGCGCTCACCCACGAGCTGGCGGGCCAGGGGACCACCGTAATACTCTACTCGAGCTCCAACGAGGAGCTCATTACGAACTGCGACAGGGTTCTGATCATGTTCGAGGGACGAATCGTGGACGAGTTCGGATATGACGATATAACCGAAGACAACCTCGTTAAGTCATCCCTGCGAGTTGGAGAGACAGGTGAGCGATAAGAAGAATAACCGCCGGTTCGTCGCAACAGTGGCCGCGCTCACGAAGAAGCCGTCGTTTCCGGCCTTCCTCATCCTGATTCTGCTTATCATCATTAATGCCGCGATACAGCCCAATTTCTTCACCATGCGTTCCTTTCGTTCCAATTTCATGACCTTTACTCCGCTCATACTCGTGGCGATCGCCCAGGGGATCATCATTCTGTCCGGTAGTCTCGATCTATCGCTCGGAAGTGCTATTTCACTTTTTAACTGTTTCACCGCTTTTTACATGACCGATGAAAACGGACTTTTCATCATCGTCGTGGGTTTCGTGCTCACCGTTATAGCAAGCGGTTTTATCAACGGTATCTGCATAGGCAGGTTGAGGATGCCGGCGCTCATCACCACTTTCGCCACGTCCGCCATCTATCTCGGTATTGCCATGATCATCCTTCCCGTTGCCGGCGGATACGTCCCGCGCTCATTCTATACGTTTTACAAGGGGACGGCGCTCGGTGCCGTGCCCAACTCGTTCAGCATCCTGATCGCGGGGATTCTGATCTGGTGGATTTTCAGCAGAACACGAGCCTACCGGTATATCTACGCGGTGGGGAGCAACGAGGATGGGGCATTCGCCTCGGGAATCAGCACCTGGAGAATCAGGCTCACGGCGCATATGTTCGCCAGCCTCTTCATATTCATCGCGGGCCTCTGTGTACTCATGATGACGGCAACGGGAGAGTACCGAACGGGACAGAGCTACACGCTGAACTCGGTAGCCGCAGTCGTTATCGGAGGTATTGCACTGACGGGCGGAAGGGGCTCCATAGCGGGCGCCATGTTCGGCGCCCTGATACTCGGAATACTCAACAATATCATCTTTTTTTCAGGGGCCTCCTCGTATCTGCAGATATTCTTCAAGGGGGCGATCATCGTGCTGGCGCTGTGCATAGGCGCGATTCCCGTACTTATAAGAAGTAAAAAGCGATTGGTCGGAGTATAGGTTATGGCCTCTGTCCAGGATCCGAACCGAAACCGGATGAAGCGTTTCATAAACAACAAGGTGATAATGGCCTTTATTCTGGTGGTCGTGCTCTTCGTTATGGGGCAGATCATCGTTCCGGGGTTTTCGAGGTTCAACCATATCATGTCCGTGCTGCAGGCCGCCTTTTTCCTCGGTCTCGTGGGGCTGGGACAGACCATTGTCGTCATATCGGGGAAGGAGGGACTCGATATGTCGGTGGGCGCCAATGTCACGCTCGGGGTCGTCCTCGGCGCCGCGATTATCAACGGAGAAAACGCGCGGCTCCTTCCCGCGGTGCTCGCCTCTCTCGGAGGCGGGTTCTCGCTGGGACTCGTGAACGGGCTCGGCGTTTCCCTTCTCAACATAGCTCCCCTTATCATGACGCTGGCGTGGGGAATCGTTATCGAGGGGCTCCTGCTCTTTGTAATCAAGGGGCACATGTTCGGGACCGGATGTCCCGCGCTCGAGCTGCTCGGCCACGGTTCGCTGAGGCTCGGGTCACTGAAGGTCCCGTCCGTGGTTTTGATCTGGATTTTAGTAATCATACTCATGTGGTATATACTGAACAAGACCAAGCCGGGGCATGTTCTCTTTGCGATCGGCGAGAACGACAAAGCCGCGCGCCTGCTCGGGATACGGGTCAAGTTCGTCAGAACAGTCGTATACGGGATATCCGGCTCGCTCTCGTGTCTTTCGGGTCTGCTGCTCCTCGGGTTTGTGGGAAGCGCTCACCTCAACCTGGGGGCCCGGTATGTGCTGCCTTCCGTGGTCGCGGTCATCATAGGCGGCATTCGGTTCGGGGGAGGCGCGGGCAATTATCTCGGCGCGGTTGCGGGAGCGATTTTTCTCACCACCCTGCAGAGCATACTCGTGACACTCGAGCTGTCTGAAGGGGGAAGAAAGCTCATAACCGGTATCGTATTGATTATTCTTCTCCTCGCGTATACGAGGCGGCAGAGCCGCTGACTATGATCAAGCTCAAGATGAGTAGAGGATAAATAGTCACAATGGGGGTATAAATGGCCGGAAGCGGCTACAGGATTCTTGATGTCGATAGACTGAACGAACCGGGTGTGGGTATCGGCGTGCTCGGATACGGTTTTATGGGCAAGGTCCATTCAAATGCGTATATTAAGATACCCTATACCTATGCGGAGCCTCCGGCGTATCCCCGGCTCGTGGCGATGTGCGGGAGAAACGAGGAGGCCGTGCGGGACACGGCCCGGCGTTTCGGCTACCGGGGATACTGCACCGACTGGAAGGAACTGGCGGATCATCCCGATGTCGACATATTCGATAACTGTACCCCGGATGATACGCATGCGGAACCCGTGATAGCGGCCGCCCGGGCCGGCAAGCATGTACTGTGCGAGAAACCCCTGGCCATGAAGGTCACGGATACGAGGAGGATGATCGAGGCCGCCGAGGAGTCCGGCGTGAAGCATATGCTCTGTCACAACTACCGGTTCATGCCCGCGGTACGGCTCGCTAAGACCATGATCGATGACGGCGAGCTGGGAACGATCTATCAGTTTCGGGGCCGTTACCTGCAGGAGGTGGGGCACGATCCCGGGGAAAAGACCGAGAACGTCTGGTACACATCGGGCACGAAGTCGGGCGTTCTTCTTGGAATAGGGTGCCATATCATAGATCTCGCGCGCTTTCTCGCGGGTGAGATCGTATCAATTCAGGGCATGGTCAAGACATTCAACACACGGAGGGAGACGTCCGGGGGAAAAACCGAAACGGTGACGGCGGACGAGGTGAACTGCGCCCTCGTCGAGTTCGCGAGCGGCGCAGTCGGGACGCTCGAGTCCGCGGGCATAAGCACGGGAAGAAAGAACCAGTGTACCTGGGAGATAAACGGGTCGAAGGGGAGCTTGTGTTTCGACCTCGAAGACCTGAATTATCTCTCGGTGTTTCGCAACGGTTCGACCGCGCGCGGATTTACGGCTGTATCCGTTACGGAACCGTCCCATCCCCTGCAGACCATGATGCTTCCTCCGGGCCACATAGCGGGCTGGGAGTACGGCCACGTTCACGCGCTGGGCCATTTTATCGAATGCGTCGTACGTGACAGGCCGGTCGCGCCTTTCGGCGCGGACTTCAATGACGGGTACAGGGTACAGGTCATCATGGAATCATTGGTCGAGTCCTCCGGGTCCGGCAGGAAAGTGCCCGTAACGTTTAAATGAAAATCCCGTGGACGGGACGGCCTCGAACCGTGAATGCAACGGTCTTGAATACGGAATCATGAAAAGTCAAACAACAGGCGGGGTATTTAAATGGAGAAGATAAGTTTTTGTCTTATCGGCGCGGGCAGGGCCGGCATGGTACACGCGTACAACATCGTCCGCAGCATCGAGAACGCCCGGCTTGCCGCGATCGTCGACTCCAGCAGGGAAGCGCTCGATCAGCGCGGAGAGGAGCTCGGGGTTTCG
>Ga0180431_10004489_pt1 | contig 17405 bp, 11 predicted proteins | sample SS_ome_11_FD_132459 | JGI IMG/M metagenome (GOLD analysis project Ga0180431, IMG submission 132459) | Hypersaline lake sediment archaeal communities from the Salton Sea, California, USA - SS_1_MS_1 metaG | ecosystem: Environmental > Aquatic > Non-marine Saline and Alkaline > Hypersaline >... | reverse complement strand
TGTGGCGGACAAGCGCACAGGCCGGATATTCTTCGGAGACGACAGCGGCATCCCGCATGTCCTAACGTTTGATGGAGCTGAGGCATTCGAAATCGACTTGACCGGATACGTGGGCGGTGCGATTCGGTCCACTTTGGTCATCACGGAAACGAGAGAGAGAACGGATCTCGGAGCGAGGCTTGTTCGAAACTACTACTACGGCACAGAAGATGGAGCTGTCTACAAGCTTGCTTCGCAGCAGTAGGAGGGGCACATGATTCCAAGGGAGGAGGCAGGAGGCCGATGAACAGAAAGACAGCGTTACCGGCTATAGCTCTGGTGCTTGTGGGGCTTTGGATGGTCCTGATGGCGCAGGGCGCGGAGGACCTGGCGGAGCTGTACGTCACGAAAATAGTCCTTGATCCTCCCTCCACGGTCAGCCGCGGCGAAGTCGTCGAGGTCTACGCTCGCGTGATGAATACGGGGACTCGAAGCGCTGACGGTTTCAACATCAGTTTCTTCTATCAGCAACGAGGCAGCTCAGGCAGCTGGGCGCTGCACGGAACGATCGAGAGCGTCAGTCTCCCGCCCAGCCAACAGGACTACTACGAGGCAACGTTCTACATCGACACGATGGATATGGAGCTCGGGACATACGATCTTCGCATTGTGGCGGACTCCGCGAATCACATTACGGAGACAGACGAGCTCAACAACGAGCTGCGGACGACGATGACGATTCGGGACTCGAGTCTCGGCCTCCCGGATCTGCAGCCTGTGAGCTTGTCGTACACGCACACGAATCCAGGCGCAATCGACGACATGGAGCCGTGGAACATTAGCACGCGGATCCACAACCTCGGTGAAGTCCAGGCAGGTCAATTCGTGGTCGCATTCCTTGCGGATGACGTGGAATTCGCCCGCCAGATTCGATTTGTGCTCCCTGCCGGAGCGACAACCGACATTGCTGCGGAACTCGACCCGCAGAGCCTAGGACTCGATCCAGGAACACACCAGATCTCTGTAGTAGTCGACCCCGAGGATGAACTGATCGAGCAGAATGAAGGCAATAACAGCGTTTCAGGTTCTCTAACGCTTCAGTCCGTCGAACTTGTGCCACTGAGTCTTGCATTCGACAAGTCGCTGGTCAGGCTCGATGAGGAGGTCCGTATCTCGGCGGAGATTCGCAATGACGGGGAAGGCGTAGCGAAAGCGGTCGAGGTTGCGTTCTACGCAGGGCATGTGAGATTCGCGAGTGCTACGATCGACATCCTCGGTCGTGGGATGAGTGCGACCGTGGAGGGAATCCTCGATCCCGAGAAGCAGGGCCTGGCAGATGCCCCGGCAACCTATGAGATCCGAGTTGTGATCGACCCAAACGATCTTCTCCACGAATTCGACGAGAACAACAACGAGATGATACGCACGCTGACCATCCATCCGCAGGAGGAGAAGCAACCTGAGCTTCACCCCGAGAGCATCGAACTCAGTCCCGCTTCGCCCGCGGAGATCGGTCGGGCAGACTCAGTAAGTGTGACAACGACCATCCGGAACACCGGCCGGGCCATGGCGGAGGATTTCGATGTTGCGTTCTACTATCGCGTCAAGGGTGGCCTACGCTGGGAGCCGTTCCTGTGCAGCGACGCAGTTAGCTGCGAGGGGCTGAATCTTTCACCGGACATGCAGAGCAAGCATGTCGGTGTGCTGTCCGTCCTGTTCCTCACCCCCGGTATCTACGAGGTCAGAGTCCTTGTGGATCCGGCCGATGCGGTTGCCGAGTTGGACGAGACGAACAATGAACTCGTGACGACTCTGATGGTTCTTGCGTCGCGCCTGCCGGATCTGTCCTTCTGCCTGGAAGGGGCGATCGTCGTAGAGCCCTCGTTGCAGGTGCATCGCGGCCAGACGATTCGCCTGAACCCGTGCATCACGAACCTTGGCGATCAGGATGCCGGACCGTTCTCGGTGCGATTCACGTATTGTCCGATCGAAACCACGACGTCCGGGACGTCGACGATGGTCCACTGCAGCAACACGTACAGTGTGTCCTACTTCAGTCCGGGCCCCGAGATCAGTGTTGGCGGACTAGCCATTGGCGAGAAGATCAACGTGCCGATTCTGCTTGAGACACGCGATCTTGCCCCTGGGCAGTACCAGATTCTGGTCGAGATCGACCCGTTGGATGCTGTTCGAGAACGCAATGAGCTAAACAATGCGCTCGACACAACGCGCCCAACGATCCTTGGCCCAGACCTTGCAATCGTGGATCTGATAGCGGGTCAAGAGGGCGTCGTTCAACGAGGAGAGCCCGTAGGCTACTCGGCGACGATCCTGAACGTAGGAGTTACGCCTGCCGGCGGGTTTGCCGTGGGTTTCCAGCTGTTGCGGCAAGATGGGGCCGGGATTCTGCAGGTGCTTCGGACTTGGAGCTGTGATTCCCCTGCCGGAACCGTCGAGTGCGGCGGGCCGGAATTCTTCGGGTATGCACGGCTTCCCGGGTTGGATCTACTGACGCCGGAACTTGCGACATGTTCGCTGGACACCAGTGGGCTTGAGGCAGGGCAGTATGTCGTTCGGGCCATTGCAGATGTTGAAGAGACAGTGGGCGAACACAACGAGGCGAACAACGTGTCTGTTGATCTCTCGCTGATGATCGCCGATGACGGTACAGGAACCACAGACTCGCAACTGCCGACATGCACAGACTGCGTCGATCTGAAAGTCAGATCGCTGTCCGCGCGGTTGGAGACCGGTGTCCAAAGGACATCCCGGGTGATGGGCACGATCGAAAACATCGGGACAGTCGATGCAGGGCCGTTCACCGTGACCGCCTACTACATCCCGGCGCGGGGTGCCGATCCAATTACGATTGTCGACACGCGCCATCGCACGCGCTACGATGGCTTGGCCGCCGGCGAAACGGCCACGTTCCGACAGGATTTCGACACATCGACTCTCGAAAACGGATTCTATGATGTATTCGTTGTAGTGGACGTGAACAACGAGATCATCGAGTCAAACGAGGAAAACAACAGCAAGGACGAGGCGTTGTGGATTCACTACCACTAGACTGCGGGCATCGTCCATAAAGCGGAGAACATGCGGGGGCATCTTGTGGTGAGATGTCGCTGCGTTGATCGACCGCGCCACGACGGAGGAGATGGGGACATGATCTACTCGAGAATGACCATGCACGCCATTGCGGCGTTGGCGGAGCTTGCAAGGCAGCCCAGTGGGGAGCGTGTCGCGACAGCCCGAATTGCCGATGCAGCATCGATCTCGCGACCGATGTTGACCAAGGTCATTGCGGAACTGCAGCACTCGGGATTCGTGAGAACCAGAGAAGGAAGACGCGGCGGCGTTCGTCTCACGGACCAGGCGACGCAGACCTCACTTCGACAAGTAGCCAACACGTTCGACAGGAACGTCGGCCTGCCAGAATGTCCGTTCCATCCGGAAGGGTGCCGCTGCAGCGAGGAGAGGCAGAACCCGTGCAAGGCACACGCACTCTGGACTGCGGCAAGAGATGCGTTCGAACGATTCCTCGATGATGTCACCATCGCGGATGTCGCCGAAGCACATCAAGAGTAGCACGGTCCTGACCATGGTGTGCCTCGTCGCATTGCTCCCAGTGGGCTTGCTGGGCAAAGCCGCCGGGATTTTCGCACGCGCTTTTGTGCCCAGGGCATCGGGGAGGGGACGAGCGTCCAGATGTCGTGCATGAGGTGGTCATGTCGCCTCATGGTGAAGCGCGATATCGTCTATCGTCCGTTCATGCGCAGATATCACTTCCGGTTCGCAATACTCCTGGGAATGCTCTCCCTTGTCGCGCTTGGCACTTTCTTTCTCTCCGGCTGCGGCAGCGCGCATGGGGAATCCGCATCAAGGCGCCCTCTGATCGTTCTCGACGCCGGGCACGGTGGCCGGGACCCGGGCGCCGTCTGTGACGGCGTGCATGAAGCGGACATCAACCTGGCGATGCTGAAGTCCGTTTCCGACCTTCTCTGGGCCGATGAGCGCCTGGCCGTGAAGGCCACGCGGACTCTAGACATCTACGTCACATTGCAGGATCGGATTGCCGTCGCGAACGATGCCGACGCAGCGCTATACCTCTCGATCCAGAGCAACGCGTGCGAGTATCCTGACGTAACCGGCGTCGAGACGCTTGTGTCCGACGCAATCTCCGAGGGAGATCCAAGCTGGCAGTTTGCCGAGATCCTTCAGGATGCGGTAACCCATGCAACTGGAGCACGCGATCGGGGTGTCCGCGCGCAGGACCTGTACCTCCATCGCGCCGAGATGCCTGCGGCGTTAATCGAAGTGGGTTTCTTGACCAACGATGAGGAACGGGCCAGGCTTCTCGAGCCCACGTATCATCAGGCGATTGCGCAAGCGATCTGCGATGGCATCATCACCTATCTTGACTACGCTGATCCCTCGTTCGGTGATCTCTAGGGACCGCGAGAGCGCACTGCTACGGCAACAGAGCATTCGTCGCCATGAACGCGGCGGCCACCAATGTGGTCAACGCAAACCAGGTCTTGAGGCTCTTCGGCTTCGTCTTAAGCGCGAATTTGCTCCCCATAATGCCGCCGAGCACGGCGACGCATGCCATCGGGAGCGCCCAGGAGGGATCGAAGTGCCCTTGAACGGCGTGACCTGCAAGTCCCATAGCGGCCGTTGCGGCAATCATCAGCGATGATGTCCCGACCGCTACCCGCATCGGAACACCGCAAGCAAGAACCATCAACGGGATCTTGAAGGAACCGCCCGAGATTCCCACGGCGCCCGCCACGAGCCCTGTGGCGGCGGCAATCGGTAGTGCGAGCCACAAGTTGACCGTGTATGCCTCGCCTGCAAACTCGCGCCGCCAGAAGCCGAACCGTCTACGGGGCTCCACGTGACGATCCTTCACCTTGAGAAGCATGGAGAATCCGGCCAGCACCAGCAACCCTGCCATGACCAGCTTCAGGGTGGTTCCGGCAACGTATGCCGATAGATATCCCCCAACGAACGCCATGATGTCCGTCGGCGGGTCGATCAGCAGAGCCAGCTTCCAATCCACTGCGCGATGCTTGTGAAAGAGAAACGCGGCGGCAGCGGCAGTCGCTAACAGGATGAACTGTCCGCTCGTTGCCGCCACATGCATTGGCGCGCCGATGGCCACAAGAATCGGAACATAGAAATTCCCGCCGCCACGGCCGGTCATCGTCATCACGATCGCTACGGCGCCGATTGCCGGGAGGGCCAGAAGCCACGTCACGATGTACTCCCCACATATGCGCGTCGTGCCCACATCGCGCCGGATTGCCTGCGAAGCGTCGTGCGGACTGGAGTGTGAGGCGCTGTCAAGTTGCGAGCAAGCCTAGCGTGTAGGATGCGAGCTTGCCTTTCCAGGCAAGGCGACTGGCTGAGAGAGCAGAAGGTCCTGGCCCTTGCCTTCATGGTGTCCTTGTCCGTTCTCACAGCCTCACTCTGCCAACAATTGGCTCCATGCACAAGTGGTCATCCGCGTGGTTGCTCAGCTCTCGGATGCTACAATGTTTATGCGAATCCGCTTCTCTCTCCCCAGACGTTGGTCCATGCTAATTCAGACGTTCGCGGGGACCGAATTCCGGGGGTGAAGGTCAAGGAGGTGACAGAACGAAACTGTCGAACATGACGGTGAGCCCACCCTGGACGTTCATGATCGCGAGTCCCGTTTGCCCTGAAGGAATCGCCTGATCTCTCAGCGTGATGAAGCGATGTCCGTTGAAGGAGACGTATGCCACACCGGCCTGCACCTATACGGTTACGATGTTCACTATGTTCAGTCCGTTGCGAATATGCTGGCAGGCTGTCCTCTCACCTATGTACTTGATCCCGGTGGGGCCTATCTTGGCCATCAAGAAGAACCCTGAGGGTCTATCCCTACCGCATAGCACGATTTCCGATCCTCCGAGATGCCGAACGCAAGTCCAGCTCCGCCGGCAGTGTGTCGCGCAAATGAAACCTCCACTTCAAGGACGAGGGCCTCTGCCTCGATCGGGCACGTTGCCCACCAGGCCATGGGCCTCGACGTGCTGGCCCTGGCATATCCATCCGGGTTCCATACTGAAGCGCACCATTCAACTGGCTTGTCGAAATTCTCACGGTGAACATCGACCAAGGGGTGTGCAGATAGAACCACAAGCGACTGTCTGCAGGTTTCCTCTCCGTTCACGTATCGGACAACAGAGTACTGCCCGGCTTCAGCGGCCTTCCAATACTCGCTCTTTGCGTTCCCTTCACCATCTGCTGCTTTTGAGGACCGGAACTCCTCCATTCCGCCATGGTCCAAGATTGCCCACTCGACGGCATCACCAGCATCCACAGCAACCGCAAAACTGTACCTGCCCCCCACGAGTAGCCTGAGAAATCATAGGGAGTGCCTGATGCAGCACAATGCGCCATTCCCACCAGTAGGGCCAAGACAACCAGTCTGAGGAATCGCGTAGGCATAGGCCCACCTCCGGAAGGGTACAACGTTCTCTGCATGGTACCCAAACGACTGCACAACGTTATAGCTTGTGCCATGGGTGAGAAGCATGCCCAATCGAATCCTGGATCCGCTGATCTGAAACCCGCAGATAGTAGTATCATTCGACCGGATCTCGAGGCCTGCTTCTCCTTCACGCGCCGTTCTGTTCCCATCTAGGATGCCCCTGCGTCGCTCGTATCGATCGTGAGCCTGTCTCGCATGATCGGTGGAAGACCAGCTCGAAGGTAGATGGTCGCAGGATCGCTTGGCGAGAAAGCATCCGGATCGAAGGTGATCGTGCCGGAGGCGCTGGTGCCGTCGACTACCAACTCCCTGACAATTCCAGTGACAAAGGCAACATCGCCTATGCAAAGAGCCGTCGCAACGATTCTCATAGCCGCTCGCTGTCAAGAAGAGGACCACGCAACCTGAATCAAGCGAGAGCAGGAACAAGGTGTGGAGCGTTCAGCCGGCAGCCCGCTGGCAAGGCGATTCCGTGCTCCAGATGACCATACGTGTCATCGACTCATAGAAGTCGCAGTCATGTACAGCCATGTCAAGCCCATCTTGCGTCGCCACTCCTCGGCAAGAAGCGGGGCAATGTTTCTCCTACGGCAGTAGCTCGTACTGGAACAGCTCGTTCTCGAAGGAGTGAGCTAGCACACAGAGCAATGCACCAGTGTGTTCGGGATTCACGCTTACCGTTAACGCGCCCTGATAGGAGTCGTTGGCGGGAGAAGAGCGTATGTCACGGAGGGAATGGCGGACAGAAGCAAGTGAGCCCAGCTGGAAATCCACCGCCAGAATCACCTCCCCATCCCAATCATGCAGAGTCACCGCATAGGCAATCTCTTCACGCGACGAGTTCACGACGATCAAGGTATCGTGATTACCAGGCGTGGCCCGATAGAACGTGCCAATGTGTGACTTGCCGCCATGCTCACATGTCACCATTGGATACGCGACGTGCCAAGACCCAAGCCCCCCGCTTGGCCCGGAGTACTCGACCCTTACCAGTAGGGCATCTCTCGCCTCCGGGTCATTGAGCAGATCGATTGCCAGGAGTCCCCAGGCCGTCTCATCCGCAGCAACGTTGGGCGGCGCGTGCTCATCGATGATCCCGCACAAATCGAGATACATCAGTCTTGCGGGCGAGATCGTGTAACTTGTTCCGAGCATGTAGTTCCCCTCGTTCGTGTACAGCCTCCACCCGTAGGCAGCATCCTCCTCCGCGAGCTGCAGAACGAAGATCTCGGTCGCTCGATCACAGCTGCAGTCGTAGAAGATCGGGATGATCTGAACGATGTCGTATTCCGCCAGCCCCACGACAGAGACACATCCGACGAGGGCTGCTATCAATAGGCTCCAGATCGCCTGCCGACACTGCATTGGACACACGTTCCGCCTCCCATTGAGAATGCTTCTGCGCTTCAACTCAAGCACCCATCTCGATCTACATCCCATCCCTTCAATCGACGTTGTACCCACCCATGCAATCCTTGGCCATCATCCTCTGGTTCGCCTAGGGCAAGAGCTCCTGCCGATAGAGCTCTGCTTCATACCAATGCGAAAGCACAAGAAGAAGGGAGTCGCTTCGCTCAGCATCCATCGCAACCTTGAGAACTCCCTGGTACCGGTTCGTAGGTGGTTGCGGAACCAGCTCTCGCAGCACGTAGTAGTCGGACTCAAACGGAAGAAGATAGCCGTCTTCTTCCAGGATTAGCTCGCCCGACAAGTCGAACGCGCTCACGGTGAACTCCACATCCTCTGATGATACGTTTACCACCGTTAGCACGGTATGCGACGTAGGCGTGGCACGATAGAAAGCCCCCCTACAGGCAGCATCGTCTGATTCATGAGCGAGAGGCAACTGCGCTATGTGCTGTCTCCCGATTCCCCATCCTTCAGAATCGTAGTATGCTACAGTCACACTTAGGGATCCCTTGTGAGATGGATCATCGATGACGTCAATCACGAACAGCCCCCAAGCGATGTCCCATTGCTCGAACCCGGCGGGATCCTCCTCAAGAAGGCGCTTCGGCACCCACAACTTCATGGAGCCAGGTGCCGCCGTTCCGTGCCAGCTTTGGACGATCTCTCCGTAGGCGTTGTACATCGTCCAGCCATATCGAACCACATCCTGAGAGTGACACGTCACAATGATGTGCGTATCTCTTCCGTCTCTGCAATCGAAGAACGCGGGGATAGATTGGACGGCATCCCAGTCCTGCGCGCTAGCAAGGCCTGCGACGAATGTCACAATCGCGAGCACCACCATCCAGCGCATTATCCCTCCTATCGTTGGTATGGCCTACAATGCACTCTAATCAAACAGCCAAAGGGGACGAAAGCGTGGGAGCCCGCGGAACCGGAGTATTGCCCACCGCGTAGGCATGTACTGTGAGGCTCTCACAGAGTCTCCTCGGCTCATCTTGCGTGAGCTCAACTACCTCCAACGCCTATCCGGGAGTTCTAGGTATCCTTCCTCGAACGCTTGGAGGAAGAACTCACCCAGACGGCTGGCGGCTTCTCCCACAACAGGCCCCCCAACCAGACCACCAAGTCGTCTCATGACTCCTACCGGCCTCCAGAAGCTGTCTAGGATGAAATCCTCTACTGGTTGGGGAATGTCAGGGAGGGCAATGATGCCCCTCTGGACGTAGTACTTGGTGACGTCTGGCACGGGTTTGAACGAACTCAGCTGTTGTGCTTCCTTTAGTAGGTTCTCCTCCATGGTTGACTTGGAAAGAAACAGGGGATCTATCCAACCCTCTCCGTCTGCCATGACGCCTCCAAGCTGGGGAAACCGGCCGCTCGGATCGACGTACTTGAGCGGGTTACTCATGGCATACGTGTAGGGATTGAAGCATCCGCCCATGAGCAGTTCAATCCAAATCTCGTCCTTGGTAAGAAAGCGGCCCAACCTGGCTAGATACGGCCTACCACCTATGAGATACAGCCCCGGCATGGAGGGAACCCGCAGTGCCCCGGAGGTCGCTGCAAAGGAAAGAGAGCCTGTTGATTCTGCAGAGCCTTCCTGGAGTTCCCCGAATGCCGTGTAGGAGAACTCCGATACCAGATCCCCGTCGCTCCCACTAAGCGAACGGACACTGCCCAGGCGATCGCAATGATACCAGACGAATGAGGAACCGGCGCCATCGGCATCCTCTCTGAGCAACGGGATCCCTGCGGCCATCGTGTAGAGCCTCTGCAACAATCCGTCAGTGTCGAGTTCAGCTAGGAGGTTCCCTGCGGCATCATGAATGAACCATACTGGGTTCTGCCCGTGCATTGTCCACGAGACAAGCCGACCGAACGCATCGTACACGAACTGATCGATGTCGCCAGAAGGAGAGCGAAGAGAGCTGAGACGTTCGTCGTCCGTGAACTGAAGGTGCCATTCCCCGCCTTCCGTCGTGATCTGAGTGACGTTGCCCGACGAAGAGTGAGCAAAGGGCCAGCTTCCATCTCTCGTGATCTCATTCGAGGCGTTGTAAGCGTAGTTGGTCTGAGTCGTTCCTGACACCAGTTGAATGCGATTCCCTGCGCCGTCGTAGGCGTAGCCTCTCGAACTCAATGGCGTCGTCTCACCAATCAAACGATGATGCACGTCATAGGTAAAACTGCAAACCGCACGATTCGCTGCGCCAGATCGTGTGATCTCCTTGACGTTCCCGGCCGCGTCATAGGTGTAGCTCTCTGAAAACAGCAACTCACCGGCCGCATCGCAACTTGCAACTTCGATGATCCGCGCCGCCTGGTCGTACTCAATAGCGGTTCCTGCGCCATTCGAGTAGTCAATGCCAGCCACCCTGCCCGCCTCGTTTCGACGGAGTGTGTGCAAACCACTGGCGTCTCGTATCTCAACGAGTTCCTGCATCGAGTTGTAGGCGTAGGAGAACGAGGCAGCCTCCTCACCGCGACACACCAAGACAAGCGCATCGGGCACATCAAGGCTGCTGTATGTGTATCGAAGCTCGACATCAACGCTCGGATACGCAATCGCGACAACCCGCCCCCCTTGGTCATAGGTGTATTCCGCACGCCAGTCCCGCCGCGCAGTGTTCAGCACACGTCCCACCTCGTCGTAGCTGAAGAGCGCGCTATCGGCGGACCCGTACGTGACACCAGTTACGCGCCCGACGGCATCACGCGCATAGCGTGTCTCGTGGCCGTCGGGTCCCGTCATGCCAGTGACCCGGCCGACGGCATCGTATGCGAAACCAGTGTCTCTCTTGAGAGCATCGATCACATGTGTCATGCGCCCCAGTAGATCTCTCATCACAAGCGTTCGATTCCCATTTGCGTCGACGACAGCCTCAACTGCCCCTCCCTCATCATATGCGTACTGCACAAGCACCTGATCCGCTCTGCTCATAGATACAAGCTCACCATCTTCGCCATAGGAGAATGAGTCTGTGTGCCCTGTCGCATCCGTGATGCTTCTCAAGAGCCCCAGTTGATCGTATGAGTGTGAGATGCTTTGGCCTAGCGGATCTATGATCTGTGCGAGCGAGCCCCATTCGGTCCAGGACAAGAGCCATTCAGCGTGATTCGGATCGGCAATCCCAGTAACTCTGCCCAACGCGTCAGTCTTGAGATGCCAGATCCTTCCTTCAGCATCCGTGAGCGACGCTACGCGCCCCATATCCGTATACCCGATGTGGGTTGTGGCCCCATCCTGTTCAGTGATTCGGACTAGGTTCCCACGTGCATCGTATTCAAGATGTGTCGTTCGATTGAGAGGATCGACGAAGGAACTCAGATGTCCGACAGAGTCATACGCGAACTGCGCTGTGCCTCCATCTCTGTCAACAGCGTCCGTAATCCGATACAAGGCATCGTAGTCGAAGGCTGCTGTCATCCCATCTGGATACCTGATTCCGACAAGGGCACCTGCTTCGTTGTACTCATAGAGTGTTGAATTGCCAAGCGCGTCGGACTCACAGATCAGCATGCCACGGGAATCGAACTGCTTGCTGGATACGTTCCCGTTCGAGTCAAGGACGCTGGCGATGTGGTCGTCTTGGTCTACGCCGTACCTCGTTTCAGCCCCCCGTGGATCGACAACCAGTACCCTATCACCAGCGTATGTGTACTGTGTCTCTCGACCACTTGAGGTTCGCAACACGGTTACACGCCCAAGTGCATCGTAGCCAATGTGAGTCTTCGCAATGCCTAGGCTTGGGCCACACTCAGTGAGGCGACGCTTCTCGTCGTATGCGTATTGGGAATCTCCGACTGGCGTGACTGCACGGACCAGGAAACCATCCGAATCATACTCATACGTCACAGCTCTGCCTGTCCAGTCCTTTATGCGGGCCACCTTGCCGTCGTCATAGGACAGGGCGACCTCCTCTCCCAACTCAGTGACCACAGACGTCAAGACCCCCATGTCGTAGTCGAAAGAGAGGCATCGCCCATCCGCGCTCGCCCAGCTGAGCAGCCGCCCATCTGGGCCGAAGGCCAGATGCACTTCACCCGGACCGCGAAGCTGCCAGCCGCCACTCTTGTCTTGAGAGAGGGCAAGCTCTCCGCACGCGTTGCATTTATAGTCCCCGTCTGCATCTCGGTTGAACACCAGGGGGCTATCCTCCAGACCTGTCAGCGTAGCGGCGTTGCTCAGAAGCTGATCAAACATCCACTGCACGATGAGTACCGCGCGCATCGCGCGATCCAGACTCCTCGACGATTCGCCAAACTCGAGGAGCCCCCCCGCGATGTAGACTGCCACGATCACTTGAGCTGCATTGAGTGCCCGATCATTGGCGGCGAGGTGAGACCATCCACTGACTGTGTGAACCGCGATATCGTATGAGTGCTGCCATCCGAGGCCAATCGTTGTGGCTTCGGAACCCAGACCCACGTAACGCCGCTGTAGAGGGGGAAGACCTCCGGGCGCCTCACCTACGAAAACTAGATCAGTCACCTTGTGTCGCAACGCACCGCTCTTCAGATCTACAGAGATGCCGGACTCCGGTAAGCTAACACCGGCATGTGGAGTCACGGTCGTGTCCGCTGGCACTGAGAGGATATCGAAGCCCGGCGTTGCGATGACACCGCCGTCTATTTTCGTCTGCGTCCACACCACGTGCCCATCTGCAATGAAGACCGCGCCTTCCCAGTCCCCAATCCGCACGTCTCCGTCGGGGAGAATGGCATAGGCGTCTGGGCCCAGTTCACCTTGCTCGAAGACGCCCCGTAGATGCTCCTTCACTGGATCCGAAAGCGAGAGCTCTGGCAGAATCTCGGCCCAGTTGTCATCATCCACCCTGTAGACTACAAGGCCTTGAGCATTCGCAGCAGCAAGTCCGGAGATTGCGGAAACCGCCTTCCTCCCTTGAAGCTGCTCGATGTGGGCATGCTCCACAGCACTCTGAGTGTGTCCCATAAGCCGATCGAAGGCCTTCGCTCGGACAGAGCTGCTTCCCCCCCGCCAGTAGGTGAGACCAGGATCAAACCACAGGTCGAACTGGTATCCATTGACCGTCGAGTTGAATGTGCAGCGATATGTCGGTGCCACTCGGACTTCAAACATAGGGGCCATCACATCGTGCACGATTCTCCAGGTCTCGTCTAGATAACTCAGACCCATCACATGGAGCGATTCACAGATCACTGGCAGCGAGTACTCCGATGCAGCCTCTTCCTCCTCGTCCACTGGTGTTCTCAGTTCATAACCCTCCGGTTCCGGCGTGCCCAAAGCGAGATCAGGCGTCTTCGCACTGTCTTCGAGCAACACGTGCTCTAACAGCATCCTCCTGGTTGACAGGATCGCGCTGGGGTCTCCTCCCGCAATAAGGGACAACACATAGGTTTCCCCCCTTACCAATGGGCGTTCTCTGGTATCTATGGACCCAGTGGGCGTTCGAGACGTCACAGTCAAGGTGTATGTCCTAACTCCGGGATCTGGCTCGATTTCGAAGATGCGATTCCCGTCAATTGCTACCGTCACTGTGCTATAGTCCGTGTGAATCGCCAATGGCTTTCCAGAGATCTCATGGAGACGCAGAGTCGTCTCCCATCCGAGCTCAGGGATGGACACATCGAACAGGTACCACTCGGCTTCAGGGACGGCATCGAGTTCACGCTCTGCGATCAGCTCAGACTCGAAACTGATACCGCTTGCTGTCTCCCGATCCACAACGCGGGTCCACTTGCCCACGATGTCGGAAACCGTGGCCTCCGGGGACGTGTCTTCCAGATACTGCTGCAATGCGCTCGCGTACTCCGCAAGGCTGCTCTCCAATATCTCTGCATTCAGTTTCTGCACGGAGTCAGAGCGTATTCTCGCCCCTCGCTTCGTCGCTCTCATGAGGGAAAACTCGTCGTAGTCCAAAGCAGTCCCAAGATCGATACAGGCCTCGTACTCGTACAGCTTGAAGCTAGGATCGACCATGTGCCAGGTATCGCCTATGCGAACCTTGACCCACACATGCTCAGCCCGAAGGAGGTATCCATTCGGTGTCTCTCTGAATGTTGCAGGTTTCCCCAACTGGTTGAAGAAGCTGACGCACACCTCAGCTTCGTTCATCGGTATCTCCTCAGGATCCAAGAGGGCCAGATCCCACTCTGAGAGGTGTGCATTCAGCCACGCTTCTGCTGTATGAACTGGCATCTCGACGAACCCGGTCACAAACCGAGCTTCGTATCCAGCTTCGCGAAGAAGCGCAACAAGAAGTGCGGCAAGCTCCCAATCGTTGCCCGCTCTCTGAGCGATCGTCAACCAGGGGGGCTTCCTGTATCCCGCTACAGGTTCGTGGTCGAACTCATGCCGTACGTAGTCAATGATGGGCCGCGCATCGCTCCCCAGCACGCGCACCGTGTCCTTAACGGACACAGGAACCCAATGCGCTTCACTGTTCACTGAATTCGCATCGGCGTGACACCAGACCACAATCTGCAGCACGAGCAGCATCAGAAGCTTCAGTACCCTATACCGCTTCGTCATTACCCGTATACTATGTCCGAGCTGTTCTCTCGTCAATCCTGGCAATACCATGTATATTGTGATTGCTGCCCAAGCATGCCTTTCGCTACGGCTTGCCCGCGTTGAGTAGTTACCATGTTTGCCTGAGGACTGCTGGAAGGATGACATCCGAAGGGGGCACAGTGAGACATGCAGTGCTGGTCGCTGGGATGGTGGTCTTGCTTGCTAGTTGCATCCTGGCACAAGGCCCCGATGAGTGGAATACCGTACAGTTGATTCCCGCCTTCTATGATTGCCGAGACGGACGAGACACGCATATCCTCGTCACATGCCATGCGGAAGACAGCGTTAGCTATGGCTGGGTATTGTACAACGCGTATGGTGAGGTGCTGCAGGCATGGAACGGCTCAATCTCCTCTGGAGCATTGGCGCTTCTGCAGCCTCGGCAGCTTCTTGAGTCCGCTCCGCTAGGGTTCGATAAGTGGGATCTCGCTTGGGGGGTGATTGCGGTGCATGTCCTTGACGATCCATCAAGTGAAGGGGCACTCAGCATGACCGCTGTCTACTACACCGAAGGGAACCGGGAGCTCTGTCGTGAACATCTAGCACCAACCGAATACACCTACGTATCTGGGACTGAAGCCTCCAAAGCCGTCTTCTATAGAGCCACATCCATGATCAAAGATGTGCTTGTGGTCTCCAATGGATCGCCCGATGAGGTCGAGTTCATGCTGGAAGGTTTCGACTCCTCGGGGCGCCCAATCTTCTCAGAGTATGGGTTCCTGTCGCCCTATGAGTCCGACTACTATGCTCTGCACGAGCTGGTTCCGGACCCGTCTAGCACTGACTACCAAGGGATCCTTCGAATCACTGCGGATCGTGATGCCATGGACTTGCTGCAGCTTGTCTTGGAGCACTGGCTTGGAGGTGCACTGTTCTTCAATGAGCCGATCCGCTAGGCGGCGCCCATTTGCCTGGGGATTCGCCGTGGCTTGTGTCCTGCCGGTGTGCCAGGTTGAGGACCCATGCATCAACAACGACAACTTAGGGGGTAGGAGATGAGTCACAAGCTAAGAGCAAGCTGTGCGGCAACCGTTGTCATGATTCTCGTATCGGGCATAGCTGTCGCGAATTCCGAGGTTGTTCAGACTATCCCAGTGTTCTTCGACTGCAGTTGCGAGCGCAGCACAACCATCTACCTCCTTCAGGCTTCTGAACAGGATGTCCAGTTCCGCGCTCGAATCTACACAGCAGCAGGAATCAGCGTGGCAGAGCTAACCAACGTGCTGCCGCCTCACAAGTACGTGCCTCTTGAGATCTGTCCAGCTTTCCAGGGCAAACCTCCCGCAGCCATTGGCGGTGAGGGAATGGCATGGGGTGTGGTTCTGGTTGACATCCTAGATGATCGAGATGCAGCGAATGCTATCCAGTTCTGGGTTCCGCACAATGCGCCGCGCCCATCGGACAAGTCAATCCCAGCCATTGCTCCCGGACCGCAGCTCGCGTACCCATTGACTGGGTGGGAACATGACGGCCAAAGCCACATTGGAGCATTCTACCGTGCAACCCCCGGCGCCAATGACGCGCTGATTGTGGGGAACATCTCAACCGAAGACATCACCTGCAAGCTTCAGGTTTTCGATTGGGATGGGAACGAGCTGTTGAACAGAGACATCCTGATCGCACCAATGACGGCTGTTCGGAACAAGCTCACGGATCTGATTCCTCTCGAGCCCAGCTCCTCGCATCAGGGGGCACTAACACTCACTGTAGATACGCTGCATGTAGACGCGATTTGGTGCGCGCTTGCACACTACTTCGAGGATGTGTATCTCGACTGTGAACAGCTCCCGTAGTTGAGGGACTCGCTCTTCTGAAGAAGCAATCTACTGGCAGTGCCAGGTGTCATTTCATGCTCGTGCAGGCAGCCCCTGACTTCTGGCAAAGGGCTGATCTCAGAACAGCGTCTGCACAGTGGCGAGTATGCATCGGCACGGAGCTGTTCAGGGAGATGCTGTGCATCGCTGGCCAGAGATCTCCCCGATACACTTCGCAGGTTCCCGAAGAAGCGAGAATCGGGAGACTTGTCGCCTTTCGGAGAAGCATCTAGACTGGCAAGCTGGATCGACAAGCAGGAAGAGGAGATGCACGAACGATACCACTTCCCTTGCGAGGGATCTGTCGGCTCAAGCTACGGGAAGCTCGATACAAGGAGACTGGAATGACCATGCGCAAGACAAAGCTCGCAGTAGTGATGGGACTTGCTGCTTCCATCTTCGCAATGGCGCCAAGCGCAGCAACGCCGGGGGACCTCTGCGCACTGATACCTCTATTCTATGATGTTGCCTCCAATGCAGAGACCGTTCTCCACTTGACCAATCATACTGACACTGAGATCACCTGTTCGGTTGAGGTATACAATGCATACGGGGAGTTCCTGCACGGACTCCCGTTCCTCTCTCTCCCACCGCATGGCGCCACCGTTGTCGATGTGCGCGAACAAGCGCAGTACCTTCCAACGATCCCCAATTGGGATCTCGCGTTTGGGCTTTTTCTTGTGGGGCTGCTCGAATCGGGAGAAGGAGCGCCGAGCCCAAACGATGTTGGAATCAACGTCGATCGATGGCGCAATTACTGGCACGCAGTAGATGTGATCATCTCATGGACTCCAACCAAGTCCACCAATCCCGTTTCCGTCGTGAGCGGACCCTTCATGTCTACAGAGCACTACGACACGGAAATCCTTGTACTGAATACGTCAGTGGAAGAGATTGAGGCGGTCCTCCAGCTATTCGAGCGAGATGGAGCGCTTCTGTACGAAGAAGCGCTTTGGCTTCTGCCTAGGGAATGCTATCTGACAACGGTCGGCGAGGTTATCCAGGAATCTGCACTGAAGTCCTATTCGGGGTGCTTCGAGGTATCCCTGGATCATAGCGAAGCCTCAAGCGCACTCGCTGTAACCAGATACTACTACGACGATCGGCGTGTCCACGAGCA
>Ga0180431_10004488_pt1 | contig 17408 bp, 13 predicted proteins | sample SS_ome_11_FD_132459 | JGI IMG/M metagenome (GOLD analysis project Ga0180431, IMG submission 132459) | Hypersaline lake sediment archaeal communities from the Salton Sea, California, USA - SS_1_MS_1 metaG | ecosystem: Environmental > Aquatic > Non-marine Saline and Alkaline > Hypersaline >... | reverse complement strand
TATAATCTACAGAAGGAGTCCTCAATAATGAGACCTGAAGATTGTATAATCTACAGAAGGAGTCCTCAATAATGAGACCTGAAGATTGTATAATCTACAGAAGGAGTCCTCCATAATGGATTCTGAAGAGATGGATGCCGGAGAGCGGATGACGACGGGTGATTCCGGTTTCTGGAAGTCCGCAGCCGTGTTTGAAGAACGTCTTGCACGTTACGGACGTACGGCCGCAGGACCGAACACCACGTACGACCGTTACACCCGCGCGGTCCTGGATATGACGGAGGCTTTTCTGCATGAGAAGCTGCGGCTCCCCGAAGAAGTACATGTGGTTCCGGAAACCGGAACGGAGGTGACGGTATCCGTGGTTGGGAATACGGCTCTTGCGCCGAACGACCGTATCCGTATCCGAGCAGTCGAACTCCTCGTGCGGCATCACCTCCGTACGATACGGGAGACGGTTTTACCGGACCGGAACCGGATCGAAAAGCTGGAAACGGGGATCCATGATTTCGTTCACCCCGCGTCGCATCACCTTAAAACGCCGCTCTCGGCCATAATGGGTTTTTCCGGTCTTCTCGATTCGGAAACCGGCAAAAACGGAGACGGGCAGGCCCGGCATTACATAGAAAGGATATTACTGAACGCGCGCCTGATGGAGCATATGCTGAACGACCTGCTCTATATCTCGAGGCTCAGGAGAAATAACGAAAAAAAATGCGATGTGGCACGGGTGGCGCGCGAGGTAAAGGACACACTCGGGCTGAACGGCGAGGACGGGACGCCGGTGCTTCAGGTGCAGGATGACATGGGGCTCGTTACCATGGATCCCGACCATCTGAAGGTCCTTCTGCAGAACATCGTAGGAAACGCGGCCCGTTTTTCCCGTCCGGGATCGACCATAGAAATCGGCACTGACGGTGAGGAGTTCTTCGTCCGGGATCACGGACCCGGCATCTCGAAGGACAACCGGAACAAGGCATTCCACATGTTCTACACCACCTGCAGGAAAGAACAGTCGTGCACGGGCGCGGGTCTCTGTATCGTACAGAAAATCACCGAGCTCTACGGGGGAGATGTCCGGCTGGAGAGCGGCACCGACGGTACGACCGTCTATTTCAGAATTGGAAGAGAAACCTGAGATATACCGCGTTGTTGTTGTCGCCGATCGATCGGGAAAAGAAGCTGCCCTCCTTGCCGAAGAAGAGCCGCGTGCCGAGTTCGGCCTCTGTGCGCGGATTGAGACTTACGCCGATAGAGCCGTCGAGCGCCGTACTGAAGGTGAAGAGGTGAAAGAACAGTCCCAGGTCCAGCCAGGCCCCCTCACCCATGAAGACCTTTTCTTCCAGAAAGAGGAGGGGCCTGCTCTCGGACACGATGATCTCGATTGCCGCGTCGGATGCCGCAAGGTGCCGGAGCATGCCGACAACGGCATTCAGATTATCGTCACCGTTTCTGACGAATCTCCATCCGAGCTCCGTCCACACCTCGTACGCGTCCTCCTCCCGTGACGCGGTTAGAAAGAAGAGCGGAGGGGGAGAGCCGATCCGCCTTATCATACCGAAACCGAGATCGATTCCCGTGCTGATGACCGTTCTCAGCCCAATTGTCGTATCGTCGATGCTCCGTACGTCCTCGCGGTTCGAGAGCGCAAGCTGATGCACCCCGCCGTTCTGGACGATTGAAAAAACGAAAAGGGGAGCGGGGCGTCTTTCCGTTTGCGTGAAAACGGTGTCCGGATACCGGTCATCGCGGATGTTGAGCTCGTTTACGACGCTGAATGCATACCCGGCGGACCAGTCTTCCCTGAAATACCCGATCTTCATCGCGGCCGCGCCGAACCCGCCCTGTACAAAGGTCTCTCCGAGCGCGGGCTCGTCTATGTATTCGAAGGACACGGAGTGTACATAATCCTCGCCGAAAAGTAAACCGGTACGTACGTAAAGGGGATAATCGAAGACGAAGACATCCTCCTGCTTGCGCTTCTCGAAAGCAAGGGACTGGTCAATGGTCGCAAAGAAGTGCGGACCCGTCTGTGCGAAGAGGAGGCCCGTCGAGGTCAAAAAAAGGAGGGTTAAAACCGCCGTTCTTCTCTTCATTTCCTCATCCCACGGCCCGGCCCCCGTGGTCCCCTCCCACGAGCGAGGTCGCGGAGCAGTGAGAGGTTCCGCATATCCCCCTCTGTTTCGGGTTCCTTGGGCGTCTCGATTATCTTCGGTATGTCCCGGAACACATTATCCCGCATGATGAATGAGAAGGGCGCCTTTCCCATGGTTCCCATACCGATATGCTCGTGCCGGTCCCTCTTCGACCCGAGCTCGAACTTCGAATCGTTCAGATGCAGTACTTTCAGGTTCCCCAATCCGACGATCCGATCGAATTCGCCGAGAGTACGACGGTAGGTCCGTCTTGTGCGGATATCGTACCCCGCCGCGAAAATATGGCACGTATCCATGCAGACGGCGACACGGTCCCCGGTACCGTCCAGGATATCGCGTATATGCTCGAACCGACAGCCGAGAATACCGCCGCCCCCCGCCGTGGTCTCGATACACACGGCCGTACCGCCGCCGGTACTGGCAAGAACATTTTTCAGGAGCGCCGTGATGCGCCGAACGCCCTCCTGTTCTCCGTCACCGCCGTGCGAGCCCGGGTGTATGACGAGGTAATCGATACCGAGCGCCTCGCAGCGGTAGAGCTCGTCCGCAAGTGCATCTCGTGTGCGTTCAGCCAGTGATTTATCACCGGTTGCCGGATTGAGAAGATAGGAGCCGTGCGCCAGAACCGACCGGACGACCCCGCTTTCGGAGAGCTTTTTCCTGAATTGGATAACGGCATGGGGATCGAGGGGCTTCGAATCCCACCTGCGCTGGTTCCTGGTAAAGATCTGCACCACCGGGCACCCGAACCGTTCGCCCCGTTCCACTGCCCGGTATATACCGCCGGCGATCGAAACATGACATCCGAGGAGAGGGGACATTCGTTTTCCGCAGGGTATGCACATGGTTTCCTTCAAAGATCGGATTGAACCGCCGCCATGGAATCACGATTGAGGGCAAATCGCGGCTGCTAAAACACCTTCCCGAGCGCGCGCAAGCCTCTTCCCAAATAGGAGGACTTCTTCTTCTCCTTCTTATCCTTCTTATCCTCCTCTTCCTCTTCTTCGAACTCGCCGCCGATACGTTTCTTCGATTCACGGTTATAACCGCTCTCCGGATAATCCTCGATTATTATCCTGTAACACTCCTCTTCCGTGAGCTGGTCCTGCAGTCCCGTTTCCCTGATCGTGTTCGCCATGGCCCAGTACGCGTCGTCCGCATTCTCGGTATGCGGATAGTTGAAGCATATTATTTCGAGTATCTTTATAGAGATAAGAAGGGCATTCTCCCTTATCGTATCATCGTCAGTCGCGTAGTTTGCGTATATGCCGCTCAGCGCGAGGTAGCGCTCCGATATGAGCTCGTCGTCCTTCCGCACCCGCGGGCTGAATATCTCCCTGGTGATGATGAAGAGGTCCGCATAGGAGAGGGTGAACAGCCTCTCCGGCAGGAGCTCGTTGTAGACCAGGCTCTCCAGATCGATGTCCTCCTCGGCGGTTACGACGGCTTCCGATATGACATCGAAACGGTGCGGCTCGGGAAAATTTTTATACTCCCTTATTGCAAGCTTCCCCTTGTATCCGAAACTATCGAGCTCCTCCATGTAGGAGACCGCTTCCGACCTGTTTGCGTAGAAGGGAGATTCGAGGACCACGGTCTCGTGGTCGGAAGCGACGAGAAGGTGGTTCTCCAAACCGTAACGTGTAAGCTCTCTCTTTATCTCCGCGATATGGGGGATGGGGTCTATCATGGAATCGGCTATCCTGACTCCGTATCCCCGCTCGTAGGGGGACGGTATGAATACATACCGGACGATCAGGTTCTTCTCGGTTTGATCGTAATACGCGGTCACCTCGGCCCAGTCCCGCAGAAAAACCACGTACTCTGAAATAATACTGGACTTGAACGGGTTGAGGGTGATTCCGACTATGTTGAGGTTCTTGAAAAACCTGAACACGCGCTCCCTGCTCTCCGTTCCGTAGAGCCTGAGAACGAAACGAGGAGGAAAGTTCGACATTACGAGGTCGAATTTCAATTCCCGGCCCTCGATATCGTCGCCCTCGATGAGGAAGACGAGGCTGTCCTCCTCCTTCAGAAGCCTGATACCGCCGATGATCCCGTTATGGATATAGTGCGGATCCTCGAGAAAAGACGTATCCGGACCCTCGCCGTTCTTTCCGGGCTCCGCGCCGACGGGAAGGAACTCCTCGCTCGACGTGAAGAACTCCTCCTTTTCCGCGCGGGCCCGGGAGGCCCCGCCATACGCACACAGGCAGAGGAGGACGAGGGCCGCGACGGAGAACACTGCTGTCTTCCTTTTCTTCACCCCTCTCTTCCCCCTTCTCTATTCTCCCTGCTCAGGCCGTGCATCCTTTTAAAAATAAAGTCGAGGCTCTTCAGCTCCTCCTCGTTGAGAAGCGCCCTGCCGAACACCTTGCGAAAAAGCGGAATGACGTAGCGGGAAGAGCCCTTTGAGAAAAAGCCCATATCGGAGAATACTTCCTCCATATATACGAGCAGACCTTCGATATCATCCTGAGAGACCGTCTTGGTAACCGGGTCGATGCGCTTCCCGTGCCACGACGTAAAGAGCGTATAGCACACGAGGGCCACCGCGTGCGAGAGGTTGAGCGAGGGAAACGATCTGCTTGCGGGGATACTGACGAGCAGGTTGCACAGATCGGTTTCCGTACTGCTCAATCCGCATCGCTCACGTCCGAAGAGAATCGATACCCCGCCCGAAGCCGTGCCCCTGAGAATCCTGCCCGGAAGCTCCTCGAGGCTGCACCCTATACGCCGCCAGCGTCCGGCCCGTCTCGTCGTACCCACGACGAGGCTTTCTCCGGATAGAGCCTCTTCCAGCGTATCGTAAACCGCGGCGCTTTCGAGAACACCCCGCGCTCCGACTGCCCCCTTGTACGCTTCATCGTTGTGGTAATCCGCGGGTTTGACGAGAGCGAGGTCGGAAAACCCCATGTTCTTCATGACACGGGCAACCGATCCGATATTAAACGGACCCTCCGGCTCGACGAGGACGATCCGGATACTTCCGAGATACTCCCTTTTCATATATGTGTTCGGCTGTGGTATAATTCCCGCTCGACAAGGACGACCATATTATAGTATAATACGAAATACAATGAAAAGGGGAAAAACGCCGAAACACGGTCTCCGCATCTGTACGCTTGTCGTTATTCTCTTCCTCTCGGTCACGGCCGCGTCCGGAGACCAGCTCTACGACCTCTGTATGGAGGGACACCTCCTTCGAGGGGGAAGCTTCCTCTTCATCAGGCACAAGTATTCCACCCTGGATCCCGTGCTGAAAACGATGGAGATCCACCTCTTCAACCCGCAGACCGGAAAGATCACCTTCCTCCAGCGGGGAGATGAAAAGGTATACCACCGTCCCGTTGTTTCCGCGGACCGCTCGACCGTGGTCTATCACTCCGTGATCGAGGGCAACGACTTTCTCGTAACGCGCAATCTCCAGTCCGACGTAAGCACGAGGCTGAGGTTCGACACGGGCGGATATTTCCTTCTCAACGCCCTCCACTATGACAACGATACGGTGGCGTCCGTTCTGAAGAGGGGAGAGGGCAGGCAGGCCATATACATCATATCGAACAGCAGGGGCACGATCGATAGGATCTTCAACGTACGGGACATCCGGGATATGGGATTCCTCAGCAACGGCAATATCTATTACGCGGACATGCTTACCGACCGTGTCGTGCTCGGAATCGTTAAACGGGGAGCACGGGGAGGCACGATCGTCGCACGGGGAGTTGAAAGACTGGCAAAAGCCCCGGAAGGAAACGCGCTCCTCTACTCCACCGAGGACGGCCTTTTCTTCTACCGGGTCAACAACGAGGAGAGCATAAAGCTCCTGAATGAAGTCCCCCCTGACCTTCCCTTTCCCCTTATGGCCGAGGACGGAAGCACCTGCGTCGTGTTCCGTCACGACGCGGTGCTCATCGTGAACATTCCCTCGGGAGACGTACTCTACCTCCTTGCGCTCGACACGAAGAACACGAGTCATATACTGACGAACTTCACCCTGTATACGGCGAAGGGGAACAGCATATTCCACATAAAGCACAAAAAGCCGGGGCAGTACCTCGTGGAGCTCCTGAAAGAGAAAGAGCCGGTCACCCTTCTCGGGGCGAGCCCGGACGACCGGTACCTCTTCTATCAGACCGGGGACCCTTCGAAGCTGATCATCTACACTATCGAATCCGGAAGACGGGTCGTCCGGGATTTCCCCTTTGCCATACAGGATATCTACGTTCCCGAGTCTCCGACAGAGACCCTGTACATCCGGGGAACGTCACGATCGGATGATCAAATAGAATTACGGGAGCTCTACCTCTATAATTTCAAGATCGGAGGGCTCGTTGCCATCTCCGCTGCGTCGAACACGGACTTGGGGCCCTACCTGCGAGAGGTCGAGAATTAATTACATCCGGCGGATGAGCTCGTCCGCAAAACGCGAGCACTTCACCTCCCGCGCCTTTTCCATGAGCCGGGCGAGGTCGTAGGTAACGATGCCCTCCTCGATGGTGCTTTCAATACCCGCGATTATACGGTCCGCGGCCTCGTTCCACCCCATGTACCTCAGCATGAGCTCCCCTGAAAGCATGATCGACGTGGGGTTCACCTTGTCGAGACCCGCGTATTTCGGGGCGGTCCCGTGGGTCGCCTCGAACAGGGCGTGGCCCGTTTCGTAATTGATATTGCCGCCGGGCGCCATGCCGATGCCGCCCACCTGCGCCGCGAGCGCGTCGGATATATAGTCGCCGTTCAGGTTCGTGGTGGCGATAACGTCGAACTCCCTCGCCCTTGTCAGGGCCTGCTGGAAGAAGATGTCCGCGATGGCGTCCTTTATCACGATCCGCTCGTCGCCCTCCTTCCGTTCGTTCCACGCGACGGTGGTATCCGGGAATTTCTCCCGGGCGAGCCCGTACCCCCACTCCCTGAAAGCACCCTCGGTAAACTTCTGAATATTCCCCTTGTGCACGAGCGTGACGCTCCTGCGCCCGTACCTGACGGCGTACCGTATCGCGGCTTCCACCAGTCGCCTGCTGCGGGTTCTGCTCACGGGTTTGATCCCGATGCCCGAATCGTCCGGTATCGACCACCCGAACTTTTCCCCCATGTGGCTGATCAGGTCCCTGGTCGCCTCCTCCCCCTCCTTCAACTCGAACCCCGCGTACACGTCCTCGGTGTTTTCCCTGAATATGACCATGTCCACGAGATCCGGCCTTTTCACGGGCGTGGGAACACCCCTGAAATACCGGACGGGACGAAGGCAGACGTAGAGATCGAGTTTCTGGCGCAGGGCTACATTGAGGCTCCTGATCCCACCCCCCACCGGTGTGGTGAGCGGCCCCTTGATCCCTATCAGGTAATGGGAAAAGGCCTCCACCGTTTCATCCGGAAGCCACTGTCCTGTTTCATCAAAGGCCTTCCGCCCGGCAAGCACCTCTTCCCACCGTATGACCCGCCTGGAGCCGTACGACCGTTTAATCGCCTCATCGAATACGCGCACGGCCGCGTTCCAGATATCCGGGCCGATGCCGTCGCCCATGATAAAGGGGATGATCACCTCGTCCGGCACGGTAAGCACGCCGTCCTTCATGACGGCCGTTTTTGTTCGGTCCACGGATCTCTCCTGTTCATGGGTCGTTTTATCCCTTCAAAAATAATTCCATACGGTGGCGGGGAATAGAATTTTCATCCGTGCCGGAGGAAGGAAAGGGATGAAGCTACAATTTCCCGGACTTGATGATTCCGACGAGCAGCCATATGCCCATGACGGCCGCTGTAAAGAATCCCACGAGTCCCAGTATGGAATACCCCCTGATAAAGGGTCCGATTTTCGCGAGCGCGATTACGGAGGAAGCGAGGAGCAGGGCCGCGATGATGATGGAGAAGGAGAGCCTGTTGCCGATGCGGTCGATCTCGGCCACGGCATGGTCGAGGTTCTCGTGGAAGAGGGGTATCCTGAGCTTTCCCTTCAGGATACGTCTGAAGAGGGTCCCCGACTCCATGGGGAGGTCCCTGACGAACTGGTTCAGCTCGTCGAACAGGATCAGCGCTTCCTTCAGGTACCGTCCGGGTTTGTACTGGTCCGCAAACCATTTACGCACGAAGGGCCGCGCCGCCCGGGTGACGCTGAAATCAGGACAGAGCTTTCGCCCGATGCCGTCGACCTGGAAGAGGGATTTCAGTATGAGGAAATATTCTCCGGGAAGCCGAATGTCGTGCTTGCGCGTGAGCGCGATGAGGGCCTGTATGGATGAGGCGGCGTCTATGCGTTCTATGGGGACGTCGCTCACCATGTCTATGATGTCGTAGAGGTCGATTTTCAGCTTCCTGACGTCCGTGTCCTCGTCTATGAAGTCGTACCGCTTCAGATAGTGGATGATCCTGTCCGCGTCCCGGTCGAGCAGCCCGAGCAGGACGTTTCCAATAACACGGGTGCCCTCGCTGTCGATGAATCCCGTTATGCCGAAATCAACGGGGGCAACGATGTTTCCCGGAAGGACAAAGAGGTTTCCCGGATGGGGGTCGGCGTGGAAGAAACCGAACTCGAACACCTCTTTCAGGGCGATCTTCGCCCCGTTGTTCGCGATGACCTCCAGGTCCATTCCCGCATTGCGAAGGGCCTCTGTCTCCGATATCTTGATGCCGTCTATATACTCCATGACGAGCACGCTCTCGGAGGTGTGCTCCCTGTACACGCGGGGAATGTGAATGAAACCCGTTCCCCTGTCCGAGAAGAACCGTGAGAACCGCTCTATCATATTTCCCTCGCGCACGAAGTTCAGCTCGCCCATGAGTATGGCGGAGAACTCCTGCACCATGCCCACCGGGTCGTACCTCCTCAGCTCCGGGAAGGAATTGTAGGCGAGGCGCGCGAGAACCCGCATGATACTCACATCGGTTTCCACGATCCGCCTCGTGCCCGGCTTCAGTACCTTGACCGCGACGGTGTCCCCCTCCGGGAGCACGGCCCTGTGCACCTGGGCTATGGAACCGCTCGCGACCGGCTGCGCCTCTATCGAGGAGAAGAGCCCGCTCGTGTCGCCGTAATCGCCGGCTATAACGGCCTCGATCTTTTCAAAGGGCACGGGAGGGTTTCTGTCCTGAAGGAGCTCGAGCTCCGCCACGTACTCTTCCGGAATGATGTCGGGCCGGAGGCTGAGGAGCTGGCCCATCTTGATAAACGCGGGTCCCAGCTCCTCGAGCATGAGCCGTATGCGTTTCGGAGTCGAGTACTTGTCGAGGGACTCCTCCCTTTTCGTTTTCAGCAGTTTGGCCGCGGCGCTCCCCGGCCCTATCTCGAGCCGCGAGAGAAAGTGCGTGAACCCGTACTTGCCCACAATGGTGAGTATCTTGATAAGCCGCCTGAAGTTCTTGTAATTCCTGTTAATGGTTAAGAGTCCCATCCTCACCCCTTGCATCCCCGGTTAAAGATAGGCAGGTAAATTTTCAATCGTTCGTTTAAGTCCAAACCTGCACGTGCCTCATGGTTTTTACCGTAATCTATCAAGTATTTATTACCATGTAAAAGTGAAAGACCGCTGTACCTCATAAATTCCGGTAAAAAAAACCGGATTCCGTCCCCGTATTACGGTGTGTTCGTTCACCGCTCGCGGTTCGGGAGAAAGGCGGCCCTCGTCACCTTTTCGCCGTACTTCTTCTTCATGGAATCGAGCACCTTTTCCACCCGCCCCTCCTCCTCTGTTGCGGTTTTTTCAAAGAGACCGGGCTGGACCGGGGACTCCCCCAGGTTCGATACCCCGATACCCACGAGCCGCACCCGCTTGCTCCTCTCCAGGCTCCTGAAGAGCTCGATCGCCGTGCTCCGTATCAGTTTCAGGCTGTTCGTCGCCCTTTGGAGCGTCCTGCTCTTCGTATGGGTCTCGAATCCCTCGAGCCGTATCTTGAGTGTCACCGTCCTTCCCCTGATACCGAGGTATCTCATCTTCCTCGAGAGCCTGTCCGCAATGCCGAAGAGAACGTGCTCTATCGCCTCCCTGTCCCACATGTCCTCGCTGAAGGTCGTTTCCTCGCTGATCGATTTACGGTCGCCCGACCCGGGAGTCACGGGCCTCGTGTCCACGCCGTTCGCCAGCTCCCGGAGCTTGTGCCCGTAACGGCCGAGCAGGCGGACGAGCCGCTCCTCGGGCGCGTTCGCGACATCCTCGACCCTGACGAATCCGGCCGAGGTCAGCAGGGCCAGCGTTTTCCTGCCCACCCCCCAGAGGCGTCCTATGGGAAGAGGCGCTATGAAAGCCCGGTCACCGTTCTCGGGCACCACGGTGAGGCCGTCCGGTTTTTCCAGGTCCGATGCGATCTTGGCAACCGACTTGTTTCCGGCTATGCCGACGCTCGCGCCCAGGCCCGTCCTCCCGATCAGCCTTTTCTTGATATCCATGCCGAGGTTCTCCCTGGTACCGAAGAGCCGCAGCGTGCCCGAGCAGTCGAGGAAGGCCTCGTCTATGGAGATCTGCTCGACCAGGGGTGAAAACTCGCCGAGAACGCCCATAATCCGGGTCGACAGCTCTGAGTAGCGCTTGAACCGTGGCCGCAAGTAAACAGCGTCCGGACAGCGGCGGTACGCCTGGGAGATGGGCATGGCCGAGTGTATCCCGTACACCCGCGCCTCGTAACTGGAGGCCGACACGACCCCCCTCCCCCTTCCTCCCAGGGGATCGGCGCCCACGACAACGGGCCTGTTCCGATATGCCGGATTGTCGAGCTGCTCCACCGATGCGAAGAAGGCGTCCATGTCCACGTGTACGATTATCCTCACCGCATCCTTTTCCCGCATGCTCCATTATACCCCCTCCCCGCCCCCGGTGACAGTTACTTTTGTGACAGTTCCTTTGGGGACACCTAAGCCGGGGACACCCATTTCAGGGACAGCCGCCCGCCCCCTCTCTAATCGTTTGACTGCCCGGAGCCCGCAGAGTAGATTAAACGGGACCGTACAGTCGGACGGCCCGAAGGCGCTGTTACACAAACCGGCCTCGGCTGATTGAATAAGAGGGAGGAAGTATGAAGGTAGCTTTATCCACCGACGGAAACCAGGTTTCCGCTCATTTCGGGCGATGCCCGCAGTTTACCATTATAACCATCGAAAACGGAGAGGTCATCAAGCGGGAAGTACTCGAAAATCCCGGTCACCAGCCGGGCGCCATTCCCCGTTTTCTGCACGAACACGGCGTCGACTGCATCATCGCCGGGGGTATGGGCATGCGGGCTACCGGTTTCTTTCGTGAGCTCGGCATGGAGACCGTAGTCGGAGTCAGCGGCCCGATCGACGAGGTTGTCGAAAAGATCCTCAGCGGTAAACTCGAGGGCGGAGAGAGCCTGTGTGCTCCCGGAGCGGGCAAGGGATACGGCCTGGACAAAGAGGAGTGCGATCACGAGGAGCATTGACCGCCCCTCCCCTGCGGCACACCCCACCGGCTCTTAATCCGTGATTTTAAATCCTCAGGCGGGATTATCCGGGAAGAGATTATCCTATTCTCCACGGTTTTCCCGGAAACACAACCAGTACAATCCTGCTCTGCCGGAGGCCGGACTTGAACCGGCACGGGGTATAGCCCCGAGGGATTTTAAGTCCCTTGTGTCTGCCCATTCCACCACTCCGGCTGTCATCGCTCAAAATAGCCGGCTCCCATAATCCTGTCAAGACAAATGTCCCTGATCCGGATTACACGCCCGCGAAACGAGCAGCCATGTGCATTAAACCCCGGAATCCTTCATACGCACCGGCCGGAAATCGCCTCACTTCCGCGACAATCGATTCACCCCGATCGAGCGGGCCGTTACCGAAGCGATCACGATACCGCCTCCGAGGAGCGCGAGCCCGGACGGACTCTCTCCGGCAAAGAGGTACACCCAGATCGGATTGAGCACAGGCTCCATGGTAACGATGAGCATTGCATCGATGGCCTTTACATGCTTGAGCGCCGATGCATAGAGAATCGAGGAGAAGCCTATCTGGAACACGCCGAGCGCGAGGAGCGGATAAACAGCGGAGAGGGAGAACGTTACGGAGAACAGAAAGGGAATACCCACGGCCGCAGCCAGCATGTGGCCGAGCAGCATTGTTTCGATGGTTGACTTTTCTTTCTGCTTTCGCAGGAAAAGCCCGAGCCAGGCATGGGAAACACCGGCCAGGAGCGCAATGACATTGCCGAGATAACCCCCCGCGGACAGGTCCCCGATAAAGAAGAGGGCGACGCCTCCCACCACCGTACATACCGCCACCCAGTCGAACCAGTGTGGCTCCTCACCCAGGAAGCCCTTGCTGAAGAGGGCCGTATAGACCGGCGCCGTGTACTGTAGCAGTATCGCGTTCGCCGCCGTGGTGAGCTTCGTCGCGCTGACAAAACACAGGACCGTGCAGGCGAAGCAGAGCGCCCCGCCGATCTGATGGATGGAAAAATCAAAGCGCGGTTTACCCGTAAACGCGAATATAACGACCGCCGCTATGGCGCTCCGGGTGCTCGCGATTGCTATGGGATTCCAGGGGATGAGCTTGATGAAGAGCCCGCCCGTGCTCCAGAGAACAGCGGTCCCAACGAGAAACAGGGTGGATTTTATTCTCAGGGATTTCCCGGTCATTACTGTCCGGAGACGAAGTGAAAAAAAATGAGGCGGCAGTCGGATTTGAACCGACGGATAACGGTTTTGCAGACCGTCGCCTTACCCCTTGGCTATGCCGCCCTATGGGTCTATCATAGTATTCAACCGCGAAGGTGTCAACTGAAAACCCCCGCCGTTGCATCGGTCCTTGAATTCCGCTTCAGTCCTCAAACGCGTTCACACATCGAACGCGTTCACACATCGAACGCGCTTCGGCCGGAGAGGTGCTTTTTTAAATAGGCGCCCGTAAACGAATCTGGATTGGCCGCGATCTCCTCCGGCGTACCGAGTGCGACAACCTTTCCTCCCTGCTCGCCCCCCTCGGGACCGAGATCGATTATATAATCCGCGCTCTTGATCACATCGAGGTTGTGCTCGATCACGAGCACCGTGTTCCCGCCCTCCACGAACCGCTGGAGAACATCGAGGAGCTTCTTCACGTCGTCGAAGTGAAGGCCGGACGTGGGTTCGTCCAGGATGTAGAAGGTCTTGCCCGTGCTCCTTTTCGAGAGCTCTGAGGAGAGCTTGACGCGCTGGGCCTCCCCTCCGGAGAGCGTGGTTGCGGGCTGTCCGAGCCTGATATAGCCGAGGCCCACGTTCTGCAGGGTCTGCAGTTTCCTCTTTATCTGCGGGATGTTCCGGAAGAACTCGAGCGCCTCGTCCACGGTCATGTCGAGCACGTCCGTGATGCTCTTGCGCTTGTACTTCACCTCCAGCGTCTCCCGGTTGTACTTGCGCCCCTTGCACACGTCGCAGGTCACAAAAATATCCGGAAGGAAGTTCATCTCTATCCGGATCGTGCCCTGCCCCTCGCAGTTCTCGCACCGTCCGCCCCGCACGTTGAACGAGAACCGGCCCGGCTTGTAACCCCGTATCTTCGCCTCCGGAAGCGATGCAAAGAGCTCGCGAATCGGAGTGAACACGCCGGTGTAGGTGGCCGGGTTCGACCGGGGTGTTCTGCCGATGGGCGACTGGTCGATGCTGATCACCTTGTCGAGGTTTCCCACGCCCTTAATGGAATCGTAGGCGCCCTCGGGCCTCGCCGTTCTGTAGAGCCTGTTGAGGAGAACGGGATAGAGGACGTCGTTGACCAGGCTCGACTTTCCCGATCCCGACACGCCGGTCACCGCGATAAAGAGCCCGAGCGGAAGCTCCACGTCGAGGTTCCGCAGGTTGTGCTCCCGCACTCCCCTGAGCTCCAGGCGGTTTCCGTTCCCGCTTTTCCTCGAGGAGGGAGTGGGGACCGCCAGCTCGCCGTTCAGGTACCGCCCGGTAAGGGATTTCGGGTTTTTCCTGATGTCCCCGGGCGTTCCCTGTGCCACGATCCGTCCCCCGTTCTCCCCGGCCCCCGGCCCGAGGTCGAGCACGTAATCCGCGTTCACGATGGTCTGCTCGTCGTGCTCCACCACGATGAGGGTGTTTCCCAGGTCGCGCAGCCGGTAGAGCGTGTCGAGCAGCCGCCCGTTGTCGCGCTGATGCAGCCCGATCGTCGGCTCGTCGAGGATGTAGAGCACGCCCACGAGGCCGGACCCGATCTGCGTGGCGAGCCGTATACGCTGGGCCTCGCCCCCGGACAGCGTCTCAGCGCTCCTGTCAAGGGATATATAGCCGACGCCCACGTTAAATAAAAACCTGAGCCGGGCGAGTATCTCCTTCATGATCTGGCGGGAGATGAACTTCCGCCGGTCGTCGAGCTCGATGTTCTCGAAGAACTCGAGCTCCCGCTCGATCGTCATCTCCGTGATCTCCGCTATGGACAGACCGCCCACACGAACGGACAGGGCCTCCTTCCTGAGCCGTCTCCCCCCGCACTCCGGGCAGGTGACCTCCATCATGAAGCCCTCCATCCACTCCCGTATCGCCTCCGACTTCGTCTCCAGGTACCTGCGCTCCAGGTTCCGGACAACGCCCTCGAAGGGCCCCCGGAACTCCCACCGCCCCTTCCCGTTCTTATGCTCGTGCACGTAGCTGAGCTCCTCGTTCGTGCCGTAGAGGAGTTTCTTATAAACACTCTTCGGGATGTCCCTGATCGGCGTTTCTTCCGTGATACCGAATTTTCTACAGAACGCCCGGTACTGGTCCCGGGCCCAGGACCCCCGTGGCTTGAAGGTCTCGATCGCGCCCTGGCTGAACGAGAGCGAGGGGTCCGGAATGATAAGTGCCGGATTGAACTCCCGCTTGACGCCGAGCCCCGTGCACTCCGGGCACGCGCCGTAGGGGCTGTTGAAGGAGAAGAGCCGCGGCTGTATCTCGGGATAGCTGATGCCGCAGTGAACGCATGCGAGCTCCCTGGAGAAGAGCTCCTCCTCCCCGTTCTGCCGCATGACGCCCACGAGGTTCTCGGTGAGCGTGTGCGCGGTCTCAACCGATTCGTTTATGCGCTTCCGGTTTTCGTCCTTCAAAACGACCCTGTCCACGATGATGTCGATCGAGTGCTTCTTCTGCTTGTCGAGCTTCAGCCCGACCGCCTCCTCGACCCGTATGACCTCTCCGTCCACCCTGACCCGGACGAAACCGCTGGACGCCGCGTCCTCGAAGACCTTCCTGAACTCGCCCTTTCTCCCCCGCACGATGGGCGCGAAGATGATAAGCCGCTCGCCCTTATCGAACCCCATGATACGGTCCACGATCTGATCGATGGTCTGGCCCGTGATCTCCCTCCCGCAGTTGTAGCAGAAGGGGGTGCCGGCCCGGGCGAGGAGAAGCCGCAGGTAGTCGTATATCTCCGTTATGGTTCCCACCGTGGAGCGGGGGTTCCTCCGGGTCGTATGCTGCTCGATGCTGATCGCGGGGGAGAGCCCCTCAATGTAATCCACGTCCGGTTTCTGCATGAGCCCGAGGAACTGCCGCGCGTACGCCGAGAGCGACTCAACGTACCTCCGCTGCCCCTCCGCGTATATGGTGTCGAAGGCGAGCGACGACTTGCCGGACCCGGACAGTCCCGTCACCACGATGAGCCGGTCGCGGGGCAGCTCCACGTCGATCGATTTGAGATTGTGCGCCCGTGCGCCCCTTATGATGATCTTCTTTCCATCCATCCCGTCTCTCTGCTGTGCCCTACTATAGATAAAGATAAAAGAGCGAATTTCGAGTTTCAAGAATTATGTATAATGTAAAGCTTTCACATACTTAAGACACACTATTGCCGGTGAGCTTCATTACATAATGAGACAATATATAAATAATTATCATGTTTAAAAACTGCCCGGTCAGGCCTTCGACCTTCGCAAGAGGTTGACCGTGCCGGCGAAGAAGAAGAGTATGTTGGGAAGCCACATAGAGAGGGCGGGATTGATGGTCCCGGATTTTCCCACGCGTTCGATGCTGAGAAGAAAGATATAGTAGAGGAAGATGATGAGCACCCCGATCCCGAGCCCCAGCCCCCGGCCCGTTCGCCCGCGCGTAATGGCGAAGGGGGTCCCGAGAAACACGAAGAGTATGCACGCGAATGGTATGGCTATCTTCTTGTGGTACTCTATCACGTGGGTGTTATACTCGCGCGTTCCGAAATCAAGTTTCGCCATGCTCACGGTCAGCTCGCTCAGGCTCATGTCCCGGGGCGTCTTCACAACGTTCTTGAACTCCTTGTAATCCACCGCGATGTTCATGTCGAGCGTACCGAACGCGGTGGAATCGAACTTCCCGCCGTGCCTGTCCTTCGGATCGGTTATTGCCCCGTCGATGAGCCTCAGCACGATGTAGGGAGCATCGGTCGAGGTCGAGAGGAACCACCCCCTGTTCGCCGTGATCGTCTTCTCGTTCTTTCCCTCGCGCCGCTCGAATATGGTCACGTTGATGAGGTTGCCCGTCTTGTCGTCCACCTCGTCCACCAGGAGCGTCACGTCCGAGGTGAGCTCGTTTATGGAGAGACTGTCCACCTGCACCTCGGGCCGGGCAATGGTGAGCCGCTGGTAGAGCGTCCTGAACTTTATATTCCCGACAGGCACGAGCCTGTCCGTGAGGTAGAAGCTGAGCCCCCCGATCAAAAAACCCGCTATGTACAGGGAGAGGAATATGGAGCTGAGCTTGATGCCGCTCGCGCGCATGGCCGTGATCTCGCTGTCGTGCGACAGGCGGCTCACGGAGATGAGCGCGCCCATCAGGGTGGACATGGGCATGGTGATGGCGAGCGTGGGCGGTATGGAGTAGAAGATGAGCACGAGCAGATCGAAGACGTCCGCGTACCCCCGCGCAACGAGCCTGACGAAGCTCATCACCCGCTCGAGCAGGAGGAGCATGGTGAAGAAGGCCATAGACCCGATGTAGGGGGGGATGAACTCCTTGAGTATGTAGATTTTCAGTATTTTCATTTTTCTTTATTAACGCGGTCAGGCACCGTTTTTCAACCCCTCCTGAGACACTCCATGATACCCCGGGACCGGGTCAGGGGCAATGGAATTAATGAAATCTTCTTCCACCCTTCCTCATCCCAATAAATGTTTCGTCACATTTATCTATTGCCGGCAGAACATATGATAGAGAGGGCCGTGATACCGGCCGCGGGCAGGGGGACGTGGCTGAAGCCGCTTACAGACGAGCATTGAAAATCATAGGGATATATAGTGATCTATCCACAGATGCGATTCGTGTCCCATTAATTCCATTCAGTAAAACCCTCCAATGATGCCCAATAATGGGACTTTGAAT
>Ga0180431_10004487_pt1 | contig 17410 bp, 16 predicted proteins | sample SS_ome_11_FD_132459 | JGI IMG/M metagenome (GOLD analysis project Ga0180431, IMG submission 132459) | Hypersaline lake sediment archaeal communities from the Salton Sea, California, USA - SS_1_MS_1 metaG | ecosystem: Environmental > Aquatic > Non-marine Saline and Alkaline > Hypersaline >... | reverse complement strand
GGCTGCAGATCGGCCAGGTGATCCGCATCCACGGCGGCGAGGCGGCGGGAGTAGCCGGCGAGCAGTACCGGCTCATCGAGGTCGAGCATCATGTCCGCAAGGCCCCGCACCAACTGGCCTACACCGCCCTCAAGGCCAAGGCTTTGCCGGAAGCGTAATAATAAATTGACAGTTCGTTCAACTGCTCTTTTCTTACGCACCTAATATCGCTGTGTAAGAAAAGTATTAGGCTGAATACTTTTCTTATACCCTTGACTTCATGCTGTAAGAAAAGTATAATAACACCGACTTGCTAACAATCTGTGACTAATGTGATGGTGGCGAAGCTGATGGCGCGCGAAGTGCCACGAGCCGGTTACTACGTGCAGATAAACCAGGAGCAAGGGCACTATGCCTTTGTGCCCTATCCCCTGCCTCCTGACCCGCCGGTCAATCTGGCCGAGCCTGCGATACTGGACCTGCTACTGAAGGCCGAAGGGGCCTTGGGTGAGTTAAGACACCTTGAACCACCAACGCTCAATATGCAGCTCCTCGTGGACATGTACGTGCGCAAGGAAACGGTACTGAGCGCACAGATAGAGGGCTCACAAGCATCCCTGCTGGATGTACTGCAATATGAGAACGTAGCCCCCGGGGCTTTGCAGGGCCGCCTCTTCGACCGTGAGGAGGGCCGCGGCGCCTTCCCGGGCGATGACATCGCGGAGGGCATCAACTATGTACAAACGATGCACTATGGGCTGGACCGATTACAGCAGTTGCCCCTCTCGCTGCGTCTAATCCGCGAGCTGCACCGGATACTCATGGGCGGAGTGCGAGGGCAAGACAAACAGCCCGGCGAATTCAGGACAACCCAAGTCCACATCGGTGCCCTCGGCTCACCGATCGAGCAGGCGACTTACATACCGCCCCCTCCGGGCCCGCAGATGCTTGATTGTCTCGACGAGTTGGAGAGGTTCCTTCACGCCGAAAGCCAGTTACCGGTTCTGGTCAAGACCGCCATGATTCACTGCCAGTTCGAGATGATCCATCCGTTCGCGGATGGAAACGGGCGTATCGGCCGCTTGCTTATTCCCTTTTACCTATGTCAGCAGGAGACTCTCGACCAGCCGCTGCTATACACCAGCTACTTCTTCAAGCAGCACCGGGCTGAGTATTACCAGAGACTGAATGCTGTTAGCGCCAGTGGCGATTGGGAGGGATGGCTCGGGTTTTTTCTGCGCGGCGTCGCTGAAGTTGCAGCGCTCGCGGTCGCTACCGTCAGGGAAGTATGCGAACTGTATGGAAGACACCGCCAAGTAGTCGAAGCGTTCAGGAGCAAATACGCGGTGGCCCTGCTCGACTACTTATGTCAGGAGCCGGTCATCGCCTCCGGAGACATACAGCAGGCCCTTGGCGTCTCCCATCCCACTGCTGACAAACTGATCGCCAGTTTCGAGGCTGCGGGCCTGTTGAGGGAGATTACCGGACAGCAGCGCCACCGCCGCTACCAATACGACGATTACATCCAGCTATTCCTCGAGGGCACCGAACCGCTATAACATCGCACCGTCGGGCTTCCAACCCGACCTCCCCGTTACGGACAGAGGACTGATACCCATGAACGAGCTTGACTTGCTCAGACGCATCATAGACGGCCGCGTGCGACCCGCGCAGAAGAATGCCGCAACCCTCGCCGACCGCGAGCCGACTAAAGGCCCCGCCGCCGGTGGCCGCCCGCGTATGCTCAACCGCTATTTCCACTCCGAGGCGGCGGACCACAGATATGGCCTCTACGCCCGCAGCCGCTATGCCATCGCCCGCTATAGCCCCGACTAATACCAAGCCGCCACAACAAACATATCCCCTGGGATAGGCTTTCAGGAAGCCTAGCGAGAACCGTTGTATTCCTAAGCCTCCCCCTCACAAAGTTTTTTGAGAGGGGTCCAGGGGAGAACTTTTTTGTAAAAAAGTTCTCCCCTGGTCGCCGTTTCCACCGCACCTCCTCGCGAGGTGCGGTTTGCGTTTGCATAGCAGTACCAAGGAGGACTTCAATGGCCCAGACCAACATCTACGGCTTACCCACCGGCGTGGTGGCCGACGATTTCATCGAGCCGGAGCACCACAACCGCATCGCCGACAGCCTCGACCGCATCCTCGGCAACTTCCTGCAGCAGATCATGGCCGACGGTGCCCTCAGCGGCTGGCAGATCAGCGAATCCAAGCAGGTCAGCGCCGGCCAGGGGCTGGTTGCCGGCTGCTGGTGCAAGACCACGGCAGCCCAGGACATCACCGGCCTGACCGACGATCTCACCAACTACATCTTCGCCACCACCACCGCGCAGTCTCCGGACGAGGGCAGCGTGGCCTTCATCGCTCAGCCCGCCGCCGGCGGCCCGGCCGGCGCGATCTTCCTCGGCACCCTCACCCTCGATGCCGGCGGCGCGGTCACCGACTTCGACAATGACGCCGCGGGCGTGGACCGCAACCTGAGGCTGCTGGAGATCGCCGCCGCCGAGGGCGAAGGCTGTGTCGAGCAGGTCCCCTCGGGCGCGACCATCACCGTGCCGGTGGACCATAGCGAGGTCGCCGGCTTCATCGTCCCGGGCGCGATTGACCTGCAGATCGTCGGCGAGCATTTCGACTGTGAAGTCAAGCAGGCCTATGCCGCCGGCGGCTTCGAGCTAGCCGCCACCAACACCAGCGGCTATCCCCAGGACTTCGCTTACTCCTGGACCCGCCACGGCTTTTTAGGCGCAGTGTGATGCGTTAATACTGCCTAACCCCCTAGCCCCCCTTCCCTAGTAGGGAAGGGGGGAAGCAAAGGGGGGATAGGTAGTGCGGGAAGCGGGAAGCAAAGGGGGATAGGTCGGGGGGAGGCTCGCCCTTCCGCCACCTGCGAAAAGTTTCGTAAGGAGAAAAAATTGACACTGGCACCAGTGCTCGTACCCCTGCGCCATCGCCACCGCCTCAAGGGCCGCGAGTGGCAGCACCACCCCCTCACCTACCGCCTAGCCGAGGCCGATTCCTGGGTGCCGGCCAGACTTCCGTCCGGTAGTGCCTTCACCATCCGCCGCGATGCCGGCCTGGGCGACTGCCTGATGATTACCTGCGCCATCGCCGCGCTCAAACAGCAGCGGCCCGATCTGCGCATCAGCCTGGCGACACCGCCCGAGTACACCGCGCTGCTGTCGCGTTTCGCGGACCTTGACCGGGCGCTGTCTCTTGAGGACGCCGTCACTTCCATGCAGCCGCTGATTGAGTTGAGCAACTATGTCGAGCGTCACCCGCAGGCCAACCGCACCGACCGCACCAGGCTATTCGCGCAGGCCTTGGGTGTGCCGGCCGGCAAATTGCCTGCATACAACCCAACCAGAGCAGATGAACGCGCCGCCGCAATGGTAACGGCTCCTAACCCTCTAGCCCCCTTCCCTATTAGGGAAGAGGGAGGGGGAAGGGGGTTGGGGGATAGGCCAATCGCCATTTGCATGCGCGGCAAGTATCCCCACCGCAGTTGGCTGATACCGCGGGCTCTGGAACTGGCCCGGCGCCTGATATCACAGGGCCACCAGGTGGTCCTTTGCGATGCTGAAAAGCGGCCGCCTTACGCGGCCTCAATTCCGCATCCCCTCCTGCGGGCTTTCGGCCTGCCCTTGGCGACGGTGGCGGCGATACTGTCTAGCTGCCGGGCTGCGGTGACGCCCGATACCGGCTTTTTGCACCTCTGCGGCTGCTTGGGGGTACCTTTCGTGGGGATCTTCGGGGCGATACCGCCGCGCCTGCGCACCGGCCTTTACGAGAGCCATCTTGACCTTATCGCCGAGGGGGTGCCTTGCGCGCCGTGTTTCGAGGGCCATCAGCACATCGCCTGCAAGCTGGAGTGCCTGCAGGCGATAACTATTGACATGGTCTATCAGAGCCTGACTACGCTGCTGGGGTGGCAGCACGAGCATCGCCAGCCCGCAAAACCCGGGGTGTATGTAGGGGCCTGATTTATCGCGCCCTGCCGTGACTGCTCACGCTCGAGCGGATGCCGCCAAGCCTAGCGCTGCGCCACGTAGTACTTGACCCGGCCCGTTTCGCAGTTCACTTCAGTCTCCTGCAGCCACTTGGCGTGACCGTCGCAGAAGCTGTAGTTAGCCCCCTCGTTATGGCGGTCATATACGGTATTGGCGTCATCATTGCCGGGCCGCCCCAGATACATCATGCCGAAGGTCTCGCCGAAGGCGAAGGTCTCGGCCGGCTCAGTGATCTTGGCCATCGCCAGGTAGCCCAGATACACGTGATTGAACCCGTAGTCGCACGGATAGCCCCTGCTGCCACTGGCGCTGGGGCAAAGCTGGATCTGCGTGTTCTTCACGTATGGCTGGATGAGCACGTACCAATAGGTCGCTCCCGCGCTGCTGTCAATGCGGTAGTTGAAGAACGTCTCGTCATAGTCCTGCGCATACATCAGCAGTCCCAGGCCATTCTGCTTCTGGTTGTTGAGGCAGTTCGTCTGCCGCGCCTTCTCCCGCGCGCGGGCGAAGACCGGAAACAGAATCGCCGCCAGGATCGCGATAATCGCGATCACCACCAACAACTCAATCAAGGTAAAGCCTTTGTTTCTTTGCATCTGATTCACCCCTTCGTTTTCGTCTATCACAACAACATATCCAGCGATTAGACGCTCTTGCACATTATACCACTACATTGCTCAGTTTACCGACCGATTCCTCCTCCCCGACCATATATAGTACACCACTCAAGATGGAGCCTGCAATGACAATCTTCAGTCCGGACCACAACGGCAATTACACCATATCCAAGGCCTCGACGATTACCCTCGGCCTGGCGATCGTGCTTCTGACCATCATCGTCGGCTTCGCCGGCTACCACGCCGCCCAGAGCCAGGCGGTCGAGGACCACATCAATGACGCCAACATTCACTGGTCGAAGGGGGAGTTGGACGAGACCTACATGCCGCGGCCGGAGCTGCAGAGCGAACTCCGCGCCATCCGCCACCAGCTCGACCGCATCGAGGCCAAGCTCGACCGCCTGACGCAGTAGTGCCCTCGGGGAGCTGTCTCAGAACCCTCCAACGGGGGGACCGTCCCTTTAGGAACTGTGCCCCTGATGCCTCGTGTACCTCGGCCTTCTTGCGCCGACCTATCCCCCCTTTGATTCCCCCCTTCCCACACGACCTATCCCCCCTTTGATTCCCCCCTTCCCTACCAGGGAAGGGGGGGCAGGGGGTTAGGCGCCGTTGCCGTTATCCTTGCCCTTGCCTTATGGAGGGGCCTGCCGAAGGTGTGTGCGGCGCAGCCGAACACACCTGAGACTGGCCCGGGACCTGGCACCATGCGGCCTAACCTGTAACAGGACACGGGCCGGTTTCGCTACGCTCAGCCGGCCCCTCCTCACGGCGAGGATGCCAACCTGTGGGGGCGCATGGCATGCGCCCGTGCCGTTGCCGTTATCCCCTCTCCCGCGTGCGGGAGAGGGCTAGGGTGAGGCTCGCCGTTGCCTTCCCTAGTTACCACCATCCAGACGCCTTATCTCGAAAAGGAGCATCCAACTATGTCTGAAATCACGCAATTCCTGCTCGCCTTACCGGAATGGCAGCTCTATCTGCTCGGCGGCGTGGTGGCCGAGCTGATCCTGCAGCTAGTCAAGCGCTATCTGTGGCAGCCGCCTGATTACGCGAAGGCCAAGAAGCTGTTGGCCGCCGCGCTGGTCAGCCTGGTGCTGGCCGTCGGCGCTAATGCCGCAGGCGGCTCATCCGGTGGTGCCGGTCAACTGGCGGCCACCTGGCTGGGCATCTTCCTGGCTGCCCTCGGCTACCACGAGACCACCGACAAGCTCGGCCTCAAACAGGCCTGGCGCGACCTGGTCGGCTAGGCCTCCGTGGGCCGGGGATTCGCTGCTCCGGATAGCAACCCGATTGCGGAACTGACTGCGAAACAGAAGCTGCCCCGTCGGGCAAGAAACTTTCAAAGTGTTTTTGAAGGGGGTTGCAGGGGGGAACTTTTTGCAAAAAGTTCCCCCCTGCTACTCGTCGTAAGGAGACATCAAACATGATCCAGATCAAGCCTTACAGCCTCGCGGCTTTTGTCGAGGAGTACCTGCCTAAGCAGCGGCCGGCCCGCGTGATCAAGGCCACGGTGTTGCATCATACCTACCGGCCCCGGGCCCAGGACTACCGCGGCCTCGCCACCATCGAGAACATCCGCAGCTACCACGTTAATTCACGCGGCTGGCGCGACATCGGGGCCAACGCCTACGCCGCCCCGGATGGCAAGGTCTATAATGCCCGCCCGCTCTCAGCCACCAACTACGCTCATGCCCACATCGCAAAGAACTGGAACCAGGTGCCGGATGACGTGAAGCGCCTGGCCTATCCCGATCGCCAGTTTCTCAATCGCTATGCTTTCGGCCTCGAGACCATCGGCGATTTCGACGCCCAGCCTATTGATCCGCTACCACCGGCTTTAGACACTGCTCTGTGGGTACTGGCGGCGGTGCACAAGCTGTACCATTTGCCCCCGCAGCGGCTGTTTCTGCATCGCGATGTCGCCTACAAGAGTTGCCCCGGCAATCACATCAGCCGCGCCTGGGCGCGGCAGGAGTTGGAGACGAGAATGAATGCGCCACAGTCACACCTTGAGGTTGTGCTGCTGCCCGGTGATGAGCCGATTGCGTGTCAGGCGGCGCTGGAGGCGGGGGTCACGCGCTGCGATTTACGGGCGTTGGCGGAGGCCTTGGGCTGCGAGGTAATTGCCGACGACCTAGCCGCCACCGGCACCATCTACCTGCGCCGCCGCGAGCCAGCTTCGAGTTAGTCGGTACCCTACCTCGCACTTGACCATGAACCTCCGGCAGTATAGTATTATGTCCAAGAATCATCGCCAGTGACGCCATGTGCTAGTTTGAGAGCGGGAAAACGCAAAATGCCACCCACCAACCCCAAGACAGACCAGCCCTCTCGCCGCCGGCCTAGGCCACCCTCAACGCCGCCGTCGTCAGCGAGGAAATCGGCGGTTGACGAAGCTGCCAAAAGATTCGGGGAGCGCAACCGCGAGGCCCTTACCGAACTAGCCAAATGGTGAGCCCTCTAACGACAGACGATGTAATCAGGCTGCATACACTGGCCCTGGCGGAATATGGCGCGTGACGCAACAGCCTATCGGCTCGTTCTTCAGCTCTAGACTTCACTCTCTGCTCCGGCCGTACCCGTAGCCCATTTGCCTTTGATGCCCCGCTACCTATCCCCCTTCAGTTTTCCCTTCCCGCACCCACTCCTGCGCAGCGGGTACCCGGAAGGGGGTAGGGGGTTAGGCCGCCGAAGTCTCACGCAACCCGTAATCTGACTGCCTACAGCTTAGCTGACCATGCGCGCCTGAGCCGCCGATTTGCGGCCGGGCGCGCTGCTTTTTTCGTCCACCATCCCATAGGTCGGGCTTCCGGCTCGACACCACTAGGAGAAAACCATGAGCATCTTCACCAGCATCAAACACGCCTTTGTCAATTGGCTTGACCGCAGGCATCTGGAGCAAGCCCTGGCCGAATATGTGGCCGCCAGCCACCATCAGGCGGTGATGAGAACCGTGCGCGAGGACTTTCCGGAGCTTGCCGGGGGGATGATTCCGAGCGAGCTGGTGAGCAGCATCGTGCGCCGTGCCAACGAGCGGCTCCTGGAGCACATCCTCTAGGCGCTGTCGCAGCGTTGGTACAAGTCGCGACAGGCTCGGATGCCTGTCGTCCTGGAAGCTGTTATATTATAGGAACGCATGGCATGCGCCCGCCCCGCTGCCGTTGTTCCCTCTCCCGCTTGCGGGAGAGGGCTAGGGTGAGGCCCGCCGTGCCTCAGGGGCGCTCCGTGTCCAGCCGCCGGATCGCCTCCAGCAGGGCCACGGCTCCCTGCAGCGTGTCAATCGCCACGCGGGTTCCATCAGGCCGGCTGATGACGCAGTTGCGCAGCATATACAGCTCCTCATCGCTGACCTGGTATTCGCGCCGGAACAGCTCGCTGTCGGCCAGGGCATCAACTCCGGGGTGGCTGGGGGCTGGGCCGCCGGCTTCCCCGAGGTCTTCGATGCGCCGCTGCAGTCGCACCAGGGCCGCCCGCGTCCTTTCCACCTCGCTGAGGCCTTCTTCCTCCGCATAGCCCAGCAGGAAGGCCAGGGGCGCGCCGGTGGTTGCGGCGATCTTCTCCAGCAACTCGACGGAGGGCTGGTTCTGGTCCCGCTCCCACTTGCGGACGGCGTGGACGCTGCGGCCGACGGCGTCGGCGAGCTGCTGTTGGGTCAGCCCGGCCTCGCTCCTGGCGTCGGCTATCCGCGTCCCGAGTGTCATGGCTGTAATCTAGCAGAAAGGCAGCGATCTTGCAAGACCGATGTCGCGCAGCGGCGCGGGTGCGGTTGTTGCAGCGACAGGCGTAGGTGCGCCCGCCCCGCTGCCGTTGTTCCCTCTCCCTCTGGGAGAGCGCTAGGGTGAGGCCCGCCGTTGTAGGGGCGCAATTCATCGCGCCCGCAGCCTCTTATCCTCCCAAGAACTCAGCCCCGAAGGCCCTGCCGTGCTCGAAGAGCGCCTCAATATTCTCCGGCGGCACCTCCGGCATGACGCTGCTGGTGGATGACAGCACATGCCCGCGATTCGGGCCGGCGACCTCGAACGACCGCTCCACTGCCGCCCGCACCTCCGCCGGCGTGCCGTGAGGCAGGGTGCTCACCACCGACACGCAGCCCCATACCGTAATCGGCTCTCCCCTATGGTCCCGCAGTTGCACCATATCCTCCCAGCGCGGCCCGTGTTCCTCCTCAAACCCCTGCAGCCCGATGACGCCCAGGTCCATGATGTCTGCGACGATCGGGCGGATGTCGCCATCGCAGTGCCAGATGATCCCGACATCGGCTTGCACCAGCGGCTCCAGGCACCATTTCAGCTCCGGGAAGTACAGCTCGCGCAGCATCTGCGGCGACATGATCGGCCCTTTGGCGGTGCAGATGTCCTGGCCGCTATAGACGAAGGGCGCGAGGTTATACTTCTCACACGCCAGCGCGATCGCCTGATTCAGCAACCGTCCCCGCAGGGCCGAATAATGGTAGTAGCGCCGCATCGCCTCCGGGTACAGGCCGGCGGCCACCAAGTAGTTCTCGTATCCCCAGCGCGTGTAGCCGCCCATGAAGTCGGCCTGCCCGAAGCCGGCGATCACCAGGCAATCCGGCCCGAGCAGCTCCAGGTGCGACTTAACCTCGGCGGCATAGTGCGCGGCGGCGGCCTCGATGTCGAAATCCCGCTCCACCGCCTCGTCGTCGGGAAGCTGCGCGATGGCCCGCACCACATCCTCCGGCGTATGGAAGCCGGCTTGCTCATGCCGGTTGACCTCGTGCATTAGCTCCAACTGCTCCAGCCGCTGCTGCTGTTCGCTGGGCAGATACCACTGCGGCACCAGGTTGATGCCACAGCGCCGCACCCATTCCGCGAACACCGCCTCCCGGTCCGACCAGTAGTCCCGCCCCACCACCCGGTTGATATAGGCGCTATTGGTCATCCAGCAGTAGTTGAGGCACGGATACGGGACCGCCTGGCGGTGCAGCGTCCCCAGCGCGATCTCCCGGCCGTCAATGCTCATCGGCTTTTCCTTGGTGGCTGGTCTGCGCGAAACCTCTGCCTTGTGCGCCTCGGTTCCCCCACTCGCCCCATCCCTCACACACCCGTAAACTCCTCTATGTACCACTCCTCCGCGCCACGCGAGGCCATGAACTCCCGCAGTGCCGCCTGCAGTTTTCCAGCCACCCGCGGGTGTTGGCTCAGCACATTGCGCTGCTGCAGTGGGTCCTTGCGGCGGTCGTGCAGTGTCGGCTCCCACATATCCGCCGGGCCGGTGCACAGACTCCACCGCCGCGAGTTCACGTTGATGCACGACGGCAGGTATTGTATCCGCCCCGGCCCCGAGCCGCTGTGGCACGAGCTGAAGATATACTCGTGATGCTCGTCGGTCTTGGCCTTCAGCACCTCCAGCAGTGATCTGCCGTACATCTCCGGCCGGTCTGATTTCTTCACGCCTGCCAGCTCCAGCATCGTCGGCATCAAGTCGGCCGGCTGCACCAGGGCCCTAGTGCGCTTGGGCCTCTTGTTGCCGGGCAGGCTGATCAGCAGCGGCAGCCGCGCCACCTCATCGTACAGCGGCCACGGGTCCTGTGGATTCACCGAGTGCTTGCCCATGCGCCGGTGCTCGCCCAGGTACATTCCGTGGTCGGAGAGCAGCACCACCAGCGCGCTGTCAAACAGCCGCATCGTCTCCATCTGCCGCAGCAGGTGCCCGACCCAGCGGTCCGTCAGGCTGACTTCCGCCGCATAGCGGGCCTGCAGACGGGCCAGCTCATGCTTCTGATATATATCGGTATAGCCGTAGTTGGGGTAGGAGTAATCCAGGCCCTGGTAAGCGGGGCTGTAGTACTCCGTATAGTAGTCCGGCGCGCGCCAGTCCTCGTGAATCTCGAAGCTGTCCACCCACAGAAAGAACTGCTCCCGCGTGTAGTTATCCTCCAGCCACTCGGATGCGGCCAGCATCGTCCGCGCCACGGCCCAGTCGGTTTCGTGCCGGTAGTGCATGGTGCGGGCGCGGTCGCGAATGAAGCCGCCGCCATTCTGCCGCATATTCTCGCGCGGCACCGGCAGCTTTACCTTTTCCTGATTCGCCTCCCAACCCGCCGGCACATCCAGGAAGATATCCTCCTCGAAATCCTCCCCAAATCCGGTCGCTACCATGTTGGAGGTGTCGTGGACGAAGGCCGTGTGATAGCCCGCCTGTTTCAGGCAGCTCGTGACCGTGACCTCCTCTTTCCCGAGGGGCTTCCAGCCATAGATCGGCCAGTTGGCATTGCCGGTGAAGGCGTCCGTGCGCATCGGGATGGTGGGGAAGCTGGCACAGAACGCGGCCTCAAAGCGGGTGGCGCGGCAGGCCAAGGCGTCAATCGCCGGCGTCCGCACCGTCTGGTTGCCGTAGCACCCCAAATGGTCCCAGCGCAGCGTATCGAGGCAGATCACGATGATATTCATGAGGCCCTCCTCTTTGCATTTCCTCCCGAATGATGCGCTCTAGAGACTGTTCCAGAAGCCGGATCGGGGGCCAGTTTCCTGCTTAACCGGTGGCCTGATAGCCTCGGGCTGGAAGCCCGAACTACGCGGGAATTGGTATAGGGGTGCGCGACCTCTCGATGCCATTAGTCCAAGCCGCGACAGGCAACCTTCGGCAAGCTCAGGTCAGGCGGATACCTGTCGTCCTGGGAAGGTGTTGTAAGGGCGCAATTCATCGCGCCCAGTCGTCTAGGGGCGCATGGCATCCGCCCGTGGTCTTGGCCGTTGCCGTCTTGCCGTTGTCCCCTCTCCCCCTGGGAGAGGGCTAGGGTGAGGCCCGCCGTTGTAGGGCGCAATTGATCGCGCCCGCTAATTGCCTAACCCCCTAGCCCCCTTCCCGCACCCACTGCTGCGCAGCGGGTACCCGGAAGGGGGAATCAAAGGGGGATAGGCCGCTGTTTGCTGTTGTTCCCTCTCCCGCTTGCGGGAGAGGGCTAGGGTGAGGCCCGCCGTTGTAGGGCGCATGGCATCCGGACGGCGCGGATGAGTGTCCCGGCCTAGAAGTTTTTGCGAGGGGCGGGTACCCACTCCCAAGGACTGGGTGAGGAGGACTTTTTCCAAAAAGTTCTCCCCCAAGGCCTCTAACCAAGCCAGCTTTTGAGGTTGTTATAGCTGATCGCGGCGCTTTGGAAGCAGTCAAGCTGGCAGATGTCCTGCTCGACGATGTAGTAGTCCACCCCCACGGCGCGGGCGGCCGCGATGATGCCCGGCCAGTCGAGGTTCCCGGCGCCCACCGGCTCGAACAGCGGCTCGCTCTGCGGAGTCACGCTCATGTCCTTGCAGTGCAGCGTCGCGATCCGGTCGGCCAGCCGGTTGATCCACGCCACCGGGCTGGCCCCGCCGCGCTGCACCCAGTGGACATCAAGCTGGAACTTGAAGTACTGCGGGTCGCCGGCTTCGGCCATGATCTCCATGGCGGTGCGGCCGTCGAAGAGCGCGTATTCGTGGGCGTGGTTGTGGTACATGTAGGTGATGCCGGCGGCGGCCAGCTCTCTGGCGATGGCGCTGGTCTCCTGGGCGAACTCGGCATAGCCGTCGGCGCTGTGGTATTCGGCGGGCGAGCCGCTGGCCGTCAGCTTAGCGCCGAGGGTCTTGAGAGTCGCGATAGCCTCGGCGGGATTATCCCGCAACTCCGGCCAGGAGGCGTGGTTGCTGAGGATCTGCAGGCCGGCGCCGTCGCAGGCCTGGCAAAACTCGGCCGGGGCCATGCCCGCGAGGCCGGCTGCCTCGACCGTAGTGTAGCCGATGTCGGCCACCTTTTTGAGAGTTTCTGGCACCTGCGCGGGCGTCTCCATGGCCCCGCGGACGGTGTAGAGCTGCAGTGCAATTACTGGGCTTGCCATCTGTGCCCCTCCCTGTTGACGGTTTAGCGGGCTAGACCCATCGGCGGTCGTCGCATCCGCGCCCCAGCCGCCGGTAGGACAGGCGTCTCGCCTGTCCCAGCGACTGAAACTAGCCCGCGTCCGGCACCTTCGCCCCGCCGGTGGGCACAACCTCCCTGGGAGCCTGTATGATCAACGCTTCCGTAATCGCCGCCCGCAGGCGGAGATTACCTATCACAAATTGTGATGATATTATCACACATCGGATAAAGCAAAATGCCGCGGGCGGGAAACCCTCGGGTACGCGAGGCTCTTTGTGACAGGCAACAACGACAACGGCGGCAGGCAAGAGTGCCTGCCCCACGGGCGCATTGTTGTGCGGGAAGGGGGATGGGTAAGGCTACGGCGGACGTGATTTATCGCGCCCTCCCCTAGCCGCTGAAAGGCACGGCCATTCAGCTCTCCGGCGCGGGTGCGGCCGGCTCCCCCAGCTCGCGCTGGCGTGGGGCGACCGCAAATATGTAGATGATCTCCAGGAGCCCCGCCGTGTTGAGTACCAACAGCACAATGTACCAGACAAGCTGATCCCGCCGCGCCGCCTTCCACAGCGCGATGCCCTTCCACACGCCGCTCCACACGACCAGCAGCAGAATCAACGGTGTGGACAGCATTCCTACAGTCTCGGCACCCATAATCTACCTCCCTAACTTCGCTGCAGCTTAGTACAGCGAGCGGTCCGCCTTGATGGCGGTGCGTTTGGCACGTATTCTAGAGCCGGCTTTTATCCTAGCCCTCTCGCATGGGGAGAGGGAACACCGGCAACGGCAAGAGCGCCTAACCCCCTACCCCCCCCCTTCCCGCACCCACTGCTGCGCAGCGGGTACCCGGAAGGGGGAATCAAAGGGGGATAGGTCGGCGCAGGAAGCCCGACCCATGCGAGGATCGTTGTGTGTTCTGCGGGCCCATGCCCTGCGCCCCGACAACGGCATTGTTACCTCCGAAAGTTTTTGGAAGGGGGACCGGGGGAAACCTTTTTCCAAAAAGGTTTCCCCCGGCGCGCGCCGTACATAAAGCTGATAGCCGGCAACCGTCGTCTCGTGATCGTAGCCGCTCTCGAGGATACTGCTCAATTCCGGCAACTGCTCCGGCCCGAAGCGCAGGCCCTCGGGCGGCGCGACCGTCTGGATCACCGGTGCCACCACCACATACGCCGGCTGCCAGCGGTCGAGCTGCTCGCGCAGGCCCTGCCAGTCCGGCGCCGGCCTGACGCGGGTGGCGAAAAGCGGCCCCTGGTGGGCGAAACCCAGAAGTCCCAGCGTTATCCAGGGGTCGTCGCAGGCCAGCTCGCGACCGGCCCAGTAGAGCACCTCGGTCTGGTCGCCCCAGACGAAGACCGTGTCCTGCGGGTCGGTGTGCTCGCGGAGGTACTCCCCCACCTGCCGCCAGGGTGATCCCGCCGCCGTCACCACCAGGGCCTCGCGCCAGTGGCCCAGATTCATCGCCCCCACCGGTATCAGCACCAGCAACTGGGCGGCGACAATTAGAGCGCCGAGGTTGAGCTTGCACCTATCCCCCGTCCCCCCTTCCCTACCAGGGAAGAAGGCTAGGGGGTTAGGCCTTGCTGCCGTCTCGCGCAGCTTGTGGGCGAGCCAGAGGCCGCCCAGGAGCGCCGCCGGCGGGAAGAGCTGGCTGAAATAGTGCGCCGCGAACCGTCCGGTCACCGCCACCGCCATCACCGCCGCCACATACCAGGCCCCGATGACCAGATACCACACCGCCTCTGTCCTAGCGGCTGCCGACCGCGCCCGCAATAGCAAACTTCGGCGTAGGACGGGCTTTCCAGCCCGTCCAGCATCTACCATCCCTCTGGACAACGGCTGTCGGGCTGGAAAGCCCGACCTACGCGACAATTGTTTGCGCACCCTCGCCCTCTGCTTGCTGAGGTATGTCAGGCCGGCCAGCGAAACCACCAGCACAATCGTGTAGCGCGGCAGCACGTGGACGACCGACCAGGCCAGATTCTGCAGCAGTTGCCCGGCGCTGAGGCCGGCCAGGTACTGCGGCCCGCCGCCGATGAGGCCCTCGGCGAAACCGGCCCCGGCACCGTGGTGCCATAGATAGACCAGCCACGGCAGACCCGCCAGCAGACCGCCTGCTAGCAGTGCGGCCAGGCCCTGCCCAAGACCCCGGCCTCTCCCCCACTCGGCGCTGACGGGGGCGCGCCGGTACGCGAGCACCACCGCCGCCATCGCCAGAGCATAGAAGACCGCCGTCTGCTTGGTGAGCACCGCCAGCCCGGCGCAGCATCCCGCCGCAGCCACCAGCGCCAGATTGCCCCGGCTCAGCCCGACCGCTAAGGCAACCATCCCCAGCGCCAGCGGCAGAGCCATGATGATCTCGGCATAGACATTGGTGCGCAGCGCCGGATCGGACAGCGCCGCAACATACAACAGGCCGGTCGCCAGGCAGCCGATTCTACCGGCCAAGCGCAACGCCACCAGGCACACCACGACGCCGGTCAGCAGCGCCCAGGCCGCGCCCAGCAGATGCAGGGCCATGACATTCGGCCCGCTCGCCAGATACGCCAGCAGGTGCCAGGCGACCAGGTACGGCCCCTTGGCCAGCATCGCCTCGCGGCCCAGTACCTTGCCCTTGAGCACCTTGACCACCGAGGTGGCCCAGGCGGCCTCATCGGGGCCGAGCTGTGGCCAGGGCGCGGCCATCAGCACATACAGCGCCAGCAGGCCTACCAAGAGAGCTGCAAACACTCTAGCGGATCGCAGGTGAGGTTTCACGCCAGGAAGTTTCGTCAACGGTTGAGCGGGGGCCTTCACAAAGCGGGCGTTCGAGCAAGCGGTGAGGCGTTGGGACAGTCGCTACAGGCGGAGTGTCTGGCGGATTGCGCCAGCGGAGACTCGGGCTGGAAGCCCGAGCTACGCGAGGACTATTGTGGGGGCGCATGCCATGTGCCCTACAACACAGCTAGCCCGTGGGGCAGGCACCCTTGCCTGCCGCCGGTGGCCTCACCCCCTACCCCTCTCCCTCTGGGAGAGGGGCAACGGCTAAGGCCTCGGGCTGGAAGCTGGACCCACCTATCCCCCTTTGATTCCCCCTTCCGGGTACCCGCTGCGCAGCAGTGGGTGCGGGAAGGGGGTTAGGCACCTAGCGGGTGCGACCAACTGCGCCCCTACAACAGCGATGTCCATAGGGGCGTGATTGATCACGCCCTGGAATGGTCGCCGAAAAGTAGGCGCACGGGATGCACGCACACCAGCAGCCCTAGAAGTAGTACTCCGAGGAAAGCGCCATGAAGTAATCCGTCTTCAGTGCGGTACCGGGTGTCGGCGGGCCCGGCGGCCCTTCTTCGGGCTTGTGGAGCCGGAAGGCCTCGCTGGCGGTGGCATAACCCGCAGTGTAGGTGAACGCCGCCCGCCACCGCTCAGATTCATACATGACCCCCAGCGAGAGCGACAACATCCGCAGCAGGCCGCCGTCCACCTTGTATTCGCCGATAGTCTCGGGATTCTGACCGATGCCTCCGGCGCGGCGCAAGCGGATATCGGCATCGGTGGTGTTGTAGCTCCACGCCAGGCCGCTCAGCAGCGTCCAGTGGTCGGCGACCGGAGCCTGCCGCCCGTAGCGCAAACTGAAGGTGGAAATGTCGGCGCTGCCGCGCAGAGCATAGACGTCAGCCGAGATGCCCGGCAGCAGGCCGGCATAGCCCTGATTGTAGGTATCGAGTTCGGTGCCGCGCCAGTCCAGGACCAGTTGCTGGGTGCGACGCCCGCGACTCTTGCGCCAGCCGATCGCCACGGAGCTATCCTCAAAATTGAGCCGGGTATCGCCGCGCCCCATAGCGCCCAGCAGAATCGTCCCCGCGCCGTGGCTGCGGTAGTCCCAGCCGCTGGCGAAGAAAGTCTCGGCGCCCTTGTGGTAGGCAAGATAGGCTTCGGTGCGGTGCGTATCACTGGCCATGGGGGCGGTATAGTGGTAGGTGGCGCGGGTTACGCGGAGGGTCTGGTGGGGGTCGCCCCAGGTATGCTGCAGGCCGCCTTCCCAGCGGCCGTGGCTGCGGCTGACCCCCAGCGTGTACTCCGCGACATCGGAGCCGAGCCGGGGCCAGTCATCGCTGCCGGCGGGGAGGTCCAGATGATCGGCCAGGCTGGCGCCGCCGCCAACAGCATCATTATCGCCCCAGCCGTAAAGCCCGCCTATGACCCACTCCGGATTCGGCTGATAGGCGACCCCGATCATGCGGCGGCGGTTGGTCAGGGCGACGCGGTAGTCATCCTGCCCGCGGGCGTACCAGATCGTGTCCTCAATGCGGCGGTTCTCCAGACCGATCGTCCAGCGGCTCGGCTCGTCGCTGTGGCCTAGGGGCACGAGACACTCCTGGCGCAGGATGTCGGTCTCCCATTTACCGATGGCGACGCCGGCGCGCTCCAGAGCCAGGGGCGTTTGCTGCGACTGGCTCCAGCGCACCCGCGGGCGCTTGCTGATAGCGAGGCTGGTGGGGCGCTGCACCTGGGGCCGGCCGGTGATTTGGCCGGGGATGTCGGCGCCGCCCTCGGCCAGGGAGAAAGTGTCCATGTGCCAGAAGAGATCGGCGGGACTGTCGGCCCACAGCGGGGCAATCCCGGCCAGCAGGGCCAGCAGCAGCCCCAGCCAAGCCGGGCGGCAAGCGGTCAAGATAAGGCGATGCGGCCGGGTAGCCGCATCGCCTGCAGATGCCTGCTTAGACATCACTGCACACTTACCGTTCGAGGTAACGGGGACAGTCCCTAAAGGGACAGTCCCCGATGCCGGCAACCGCCTCGGGCTGGAAGCCCGAGCTACGCGGTAGTAGTTGTAGCTTAGATCGGTCAGCCTTACTGCTGGACTAGCTGCACCTCGCCGTATTTCAGGCTCGGGTTGCCGTGCTCGCCGGACATAAGACCCGTAAGCATATCTAGCACCGCGTCAGGGTCCGGGAAGATGCCGCCGAAGGTCGG
>Ga0180431_10004484_pt1 | contig 17415 bp, 18 predicted proteins | sample SS_ome_11_FD_132459 | JGI IMG/M metagenome (GOLD analysis project Ga0180431, IMG submission 132459) | Hypersaline lake sediment archaeal communities from the Salton Sea, California, USA - SS_1_MS_1 metaG | ecosystem: Environmental > Aquatic > Non-marine Saline and Alkaline > Hypersaline >... | reverse complement strand
GTTGGAACGCAGATCGACCCGTACGAGATGATGCTCCAGCAGTTGGACCTTGTGCGCGAGCACACTGAGATCCCAGACGGCATATGGGCGATACTGCGCCAACCGGAGCGAACACTTGAAGTAGGCCTGCCCTTGACTCGCGATGATGGAACCGTGGAAGTCCTCACTGGCTATCGCGTTCAATACAACAGCGCCCGCGGGCCATGCAAGGGCGGCATTCGGTTCCACCCTGGGGTGACGGCCGAGGAGGTCAAGGCGCTCGCGGGATGGATGACGTGGAAATGCGCCGTCGTCAATATCCCGTACGGCGGAGGAAAGGGCGGCATCGCTTGTGACCCCACCCGCTTAACGCAGACAGAACTCGAACGACTGACACGTCGCTACGCAGCGATGATCTATCCCCTAATCGGCGTCCGGAAGGACATCCCCGCACCCGATGTCAACACGAACGCTCAGGTCATGAACTGGATCGTCGACACCGCTCAACTCCTTTCCGGGGAGTCGATCCCCGGAATCGTCACTGGCAAGTCCCTTGAGCTGGGTGGGGCAATCGGACGAAGGGACGCGACGGGACGCGGTGTCATGGCCACAACGCTCGGCGTCCTCCACCGGCTCGATATGGATGTGACGACATCCCGCGTAGCCGTGCAAGGGTTTGGCAACGTCGGGTCGGTGGTGTCGAGGCTCTTGGCCGACGCCGGTGCGAAAGTCGTTGCAATCAGCGATGTCTCCGGTGCGTACTTCTGTCCTACCGGCTTTGACATCAATCGCGTCATCGCCTACACAAGCGGGTCTCCCGGCCACCTGCTGGCTGGCCTCGACCATCCACAGACCGAGGAGATTCCTGGCGACGAGCTCCTCTCTCTGGACGTGGATGTTCTGATACCCGCCGCGCTCGAAGGGCAAATCACTGGACGGAACGCCGCCGCTGTGCGCGCTCGCGTGATCGTGGAGGCTGCGAATGGCCCGACGACACCTGAGGCGGATCTCATCCTGAGTGAGCGCGGCACGGTCATCGTACCGGACATCCTGGCGAACGCTGGCGGTGTCGTCTGTTCCTACTTCGAGTGGGTCCAGAATATCCAGTGTTTCCCGTGGGAGGAAAAGGAGACGAATCAGCGTCTGTGTCGAACCCTCCAGCATGCCCTGAATGAGGTCTGGGCATTGGCGGCTGAGCGCTCCGTCTCACTCCGTCTGGCCGCATTCATCCTCGGGGTCCAGCGGGTGGCAGCCGCGATTCAAGTACGAGGCATCTTCCCCTAGAAGACGAGATGGTCGCCGAGACTCCGAGCGCTCTCTTACCGTGCGACGCACCGATCGCTGACCTACTCGAGTCCGCGATCGGTGCGTGCGCCCGTCGTCACAGGCTGCCCGTAGACGTCGTCGTTCGCCAGCTGGAAGCCGGGGATCGAGCCTTACACAGCTCCTTCCGATACTGTATCGCGAAGGAGCTGAGCGCCTACTTCGCCAGCCTCGGCACCGTCTTTCACGCAGTGTACGTCTACGGAAGCTCGATCGGACAGGAATCGAATCCGGCGTCCGACATCGACATCATCGTAGTGGTCGCGGCCAAACGGGATGAAGTGATTCGCTTCCTTCGGCGGCTCGACCTGGCCCTGGCGGTCCACTTCCGGCGACTCATCGGCTCGAATCGCTACCCTGCGTCCCTACTCGACGTCCTCGTACTCGACGACAGCGAGCGCGGCCATCCAGAGCTCCCCAGTGGCCCGATGCACGGGCTTCACACGCGTCCGATCTGCCTCCTACAGGAGCGACCGGAATCCCCGAAGGCGGTCGCCTGCAAGTCTGAGCGAACGTTCGGCGGGGCGAAGAACAGCGCGGCAGCTGCTAGCGAGCGTTGATGAAGAACTGCTTCATCTCCGTCGGCTCGTACGGGTCGAACTGCACGACGCTCAGCACGTCGATATGCGGCTGGCTTCCCGGGTTAATGCACGGAGTCTCGCCCACGATGGCCTTGTAGCTTCCCAGGACGACAGCTTCGTGACAGTGACCGCACACAACGAGATGCGGGTGGACGCGCTCAATGAACCGTCGAATCGCGCTGCTACCGATGTGATCCGGTCGCCGAAGCCCGTCGTAGTGTCCTTGCGGCCCGGTCTGATCTAGCGGCGTGTTGTACGGAGGAGCGTGGAAGAGGTGAATCGTCATCCGTGGGTCGTAGGGTTCGCCCCGACTCCGTCCAGCCCGTTCGAGGAACCTTCCGAAGTCGGCAAGGTCATCCGCGATGGTTGTCCGCACCGGGCAAGCTTCCGTGATGATCCCGGACTGGTCTATGTCCATGCACGGATCCATCCCGGGAGGGACCAAGCCGACACGATCTTCCGCCTTGACCCAGTCCATGATGAGGCTACCGCCCAGAGGAACATATGGATACCCGGCGACGCCGAGCTCGGGCACATCGCTCGGGAAGAAAGCCCGAATCCGCTTCGCATCGTGAAGTGGAACGAGGCGTTCGTTGACCAGATGGAAGTTGGCCGACCTCTGGTCGAAATCGCGCAGCAGGAACTCATTGCATCGTCGATCGTCGTTTCCGGTGATCGCGTAGACGTGAGTTTGCCGGTGATTGGCAAGGAAGCTCTCAAGCAGGGGGATCAGAATGTCGGTGTAGAAATGCCTTTGCGTCACAGAGACGCCTGCATCCCAATCATCAGAGAGCGACGAATCGACCGCACTTGGTGCAAGGTCTCCCGCAATGAACACCGATGCGATTTTCCAGTGGTCCACGACCCGCAGCAGCAGCTCGTAAAGCAGAAGGTTGCCGTGAAGATCGGCAACCGCAATGGCGTTCATCATGGCACGGCAGAGTATCCCCGCGTCGCCGGAGCGACAAGCCCGGCCAACGAGCGCGAGCTGCCGATTTGAGCCTGTTCAGTCCACCGCAACCAGCGGAATCAACTCGTCGCGCTCGGTCGCGTCCCGTGAAGCGACGCGACGAAGCCGTTGACGATTATCAGGTCCGCCCCCGCGTGGAAGAGACTCGAGGCGAGCAAGCTTCCCGTGAAGTGGGTCGCCGCGCCCCAGGCGAGGCCGAGGGGGAAGAGGATCGCGAGGAATCGGATCCGTTCCTGCCCGGACATGTAGGACGCGCCAACGTGGGCGAGCGCGAAGACCGCGGCCGTCAGGCCGATCGCCGCGACCGGGCCGAGCAGGGGGACGAGCGGCGCGAGGAAGAGGGCGCGCAACCAGACCTCCTCCATGAACCCGTTCGCCAAGACGAAGAGGAGGATCCAGGGAGCGAGGCGCCCGATCGTCGCCGCCGGGATCTTCATCTGCCGCGCCTGCCCCCCGGCGAGGACGGCAAACAGGGCGAACCCGCCGAGCCCGATCCCAAGTCCGAGCGGCACGTTCCCGGCAGCCAGGTAGACGGAGACGAGCGGAACGCGGCCGATCGCGAGAATCGCCAGGATCGTTCCGACGACGGCGATCGCCTCGATGCCCTTCGCAATCCCCATCCCTCGCAGGGTATCGTCTCGGAGTCCGAGCGGCCGCTGAAGGTGAGCGACCGCCGCGCCGATCAGGTTCGCCGTCGCCGCGGCCAGGAAGGCCAACGCGAGGAGCCCGTACGTCGGATCGAGCCGGCTTCGCATCGAGAGCCCCGCGGCGACCGCAAACCCTCCGACGAGCCCGATCCTGAAGAGCCAGCTCCTGTTCGTCCGGAAGAGCGCGTAGTAGCTGCTCCCGAAGACGAAGATCAGTGCGGCGCTCCCCACGTAGAGAACGGCCGCGACCACGGCGGCGATAACCTCACTCATCCGACTCCTCCTTCGCACACCCTACCAAAGAGCACACCGGCGGCGCGCCCATGACCCCCTCGACCGTTCGGCGTCGCCGAGAGCCATCCTCCATTCCGATCGGTAGGTTCTTCGAACGGGCCGATCGGTTCAATCCGCCGATGGGCCGGGAGACCGCGTCGGACACCGGGCTCCGTCAGGCGTGACCGACGATTCGTCCCTGAGCCTCGGCAACGGCGATCGCGTGGGTCCCGTTGATCCGGCCCAGGACGCGCCCGTCCTCCGCGGTCAGGTACTCCCGCTCGAGATCGGCGGAAGCGTGGTGGGCGACGAGCCGGAGCCCGCGACGGGAGAGAAACGCGCCGACCTCGCCGTCTTCGATCCCGAACGTCCAGCCTTCGCCCGCCTTCGAGACTCTCCGGTGAATCTCTCGCTCGCCGTAGTGCCGACGCTCGCCCCGAAGGACGGACGCGTAGACGTAGTCGAACGCGATCCGGCTCCCGGCAGCAGCATCGCGGACGAACGCGAGCGTCGCCTCCACAGCCTCCGCCGCCAGGTACATCGTCACTCCCTCCCAGAGGAAGAGGCTCCTTCGGTCTTCGCGGTACCCCGCACCGCGCAACGCCTCGGCCAGGCTTTCCCGCTCGAAGTCGATCGACACGAAGACGAGTTCTTCGGGGAGCGAGATCCCCTTTCGGGAGAGAATCTCGAGCTTCGGTCGTTGCGTCGTTCCGATGTCGAGCTCGAACACTCTCGTTTCGCGGTTTCCGTCCCGGAATCGGAGCGCCCGAGTGTCCATGCCGGCACCGAGGATCACGATCTGCAGGACGCCCACCTCCAACGCGCCGACGAAGAGCGCGTCGAGGAGCTTCGTCCTCGCCAGGACGTACTCGTAGATCCCCGGGGGCGCGATCCGCCGGAAGAAGAACCTTCGGAGCGCCGGCACGCGGAGGATCCCCTTCGCGAAGACCGGCAAGAAGAGCTCGGCCAAGTGGTCCGGCCCGCGAAAGCACGCCTCCCTCTCGCAGTTCGCGCACGCGCGCGAGAAGCACGTATAGCCCGCCGTCGCCGAGAAGCGCCGCTCAACTCGCCGTTCGGCCACGAATCCTCGCTCCCTCCACAAGAGCCTTCAACATCTTGATCTGAACCGCGTGGTAGAGGCTGTGCTCGGCCACATCGCGGGCGTACTCGATCGCCGGTCGCCCGTCGGATGGATCGAAAGGAGCGCGTTCCGGATCCGCGGGCCGATCTCTCGCATCGGGGCACCCCTTCCCTTCGATCCCACGCCCCAGGCTCCGCTCAGCCGATCTCGTCGATCGCAAACGGCGTTCCGTGGCCGGGGTAGACGACCCGGATCCCAAGTCCCTTCACGCGATCGTAACTTGCCTGCAGGGCCACTGCGTCGTCGACGAACGTGGCGACCGACGGGCGCCGCCGGTCCTCGAGGAAGTCGCCGGCGAAAAGATCGCCGTCTCCCGTCAACACGGCGATCGACCCGGCCGTGTGGCCCGGGACATGAAGGACCGTGGCGTCGAGACCGTACGCGTCGAGACGATCCCCGTCGTCGAGGTACACGTCGGGCGCGAACCGATCCCCCTTTCGCAGTCGGAAGAGGGCCATCAGCGCCTTCAACGGGCGCCTCGAAAGGGGCAATCGCCCACGGCTCAAGAACATGTCGCCGTGTTCGACGGCGGCGGCCTCGAGGCGGTGGGCCGCGATGCTCGCACCGTAGCGCCCGCGCAAGTACGCGGCGTTCCCGCTGTGATCCGAGTCGGCGTGGGTGATCACGATCAACCGGAGATCGCCGGGCCGGCACCCCGCGGCCGCCAGCTCTCGCTCCAGCTGCGGCCGGTCGAAGCGAAACCCTGTGTCGATCTGGACGAAGCCCGCATCGCCCCTCACGAGGTAGGCGTTGCTCGCGCGCAGAGCGATCACTCGAACCGACTCGTCCACCGACGGACTCCCTCCCGATCGGTCGCGCCTAACCACGTTGCGTCTCGAACTCCTCCCGAAGGGCCGCGCGCTCGTCGGCAGGGATCGCGTGCCAGCGGATCCCTCGAATCGCACCTTCCAGCGCCGACAGCTTGCTCGAGCAGACGCCGATTCCCGCCTCGGTCAGCCGGACGGCCGCCTCCACGCTCCCCAGTCGACGGAGCGCCTCCGGCGTGTCGATGCCCGCCCGCCGCAGCTGTTCTGCCACAATCTTGCCAAGATTCGGAAGATCGGTCAGTTCCGCCATGGCTCCCGCCTTCCTTCTCGAGCGGTGACGATCGCACCTTCGACTCCAGCACGCCCTAGCTCAGGAGCCTCTTCTCTCCGGAAAGAGCCTGGATGTCGGAGACGTTCTGGCTGCATTCCATGCAGCCGAGATACTCTCCCTCCGGACTGCGAAGCGCGTAGTACTCGATCAGGACCTTCTGCTTCCGCCCGTCCTCTCCGATCGGCAGATCGATCCAGAACCTCGCGCGATCCCGTGTGCCCGCTTTCATCTCAGTCAGGATCTCCTCGACCTTCTCCAGGCTCTTCCGGGGGTGGCAGTCCCGAACGCTCCGACCGACGACCCCCTCCGGCCTCTTGAAGATGCGGGACTCGTGCTTGTTCCACGCGAGGACCCGGTCCTCCGCGTCGACGACCGAGAACTCGATCGGAAGGGCTTCCAGCATGGCATCCACGACCCTGTCCGTCAGCGTTCCTATCATGATCCCTCCGTTCGCTCTCGTGCGCTTCGCTCCGTGCGGAGACGGGCAGCTAGGTCGAGTCCTCGATCTCCTCCTCGACCTCCTCCGCGCCCTCCGCGTAGAAGCCCGCCTCGTCCGGGGCCAGCTCGTGCAACAGACGCAAGAATTCGCCCGCGTGGACGCGCTCCTCGTCGGCGATGTCCTTCAAGACCTCGATCGCGAGCTCGTTGTCGGTCGATTCGGCGAGCTGCGTGTACAGCTGGATCGCCTCGTACTCCGCGGCGATCATGAATCGGATCGCTCGGACGAGCTCCTCTTCGGTCAGCTTCCGCTCGTTCGCCAGCCCGGAGAACGGGGACGCGAATTCCGGCATGACACTCCTCCTTTCATCGGGCCCTCGGCCGCAAGAACCCCCCCGAGGCACCAGCGCCATCCTACGATCGAGGAGAGGCGCGGTCCAGCCAGGACGAAGGCGCAGCGAAGCGGGCGCCGCCCGCCCGGGTCGGCGCACCAACGTCGGACGCGCTTCTCCCGGGCGATAATCCTACGCCGCCAGATTCAGGAACCAGTAGCCGTCGTGGCGTTCCTCGCCGATCGCATCGACGCTCACTTCCGAGGAGAAGATCGGGCCGTCCGCGACGACGGTGTGATACTCGCCGAGCTCACCGGAAGGGTCGACGCCCGCCGCCTCCAACTCGGCGATCGTCTCGGCGCCGATCGTCTTCCCGAGAAACGACCGCTCCAGCCTTCGACCGTCGACGGCGACGATCCGCGCATCGAACCCGAGGTCGACGAACGTCTCGAGGAGCGCGCGCCGATCCTCTCCCCAGAGCGGATGGACGGCCGTCATTCCCGCGGCGCAGCACATCCGGACTCCCCACTCCCGGTGCGACTCGACGTCGATGTCGCCGAAGACGCCGACTGCGATCCCATCTTTCTTCATCTCGCGAAGGGCCGCGGAGAACGCCGCCTCGTAGTCGTCCCAGCTTGCCGAACGGAAGACCGCACACAATCCGAGGCTTCTCGCCTGCTTCTCGATCAGGGATCTCGGCAGCGCGTGAGAACGAGAGCGGGCGCCGTCCTCCGCCAGAATCGTCAGGAGCGCCTCGGGCCGCCCGCCGGCTCGGATCGCACGGTGGAGAGCAAGGCACGAGTCCTTCCCCCCGCTCCACGAGCAGAAGAAGGAACGCCGCGCGATCGGTTCACCGGTCATTCGCTTCCTCCCCGAGGACTCCGGTCGCAGAGTGCACGTTCAGCACGTTCGGCTTCGTCGCCCAGCCGCGTCGGGCGGTCAAGACGCCGAGCGGCATGAAGTCGAAGTGCTCGGGCGCGTGTGCATCGGTCCCAATCGTGAGCTTCACACCGGCGCCGATCGCGCGGCGGATGAGGCTGGCGTTCAGGTCGAGCCGGATCGGATTCGCGTTGATCTCCATCGCCGTGCCGCCCTTCGCGGCCACCTCGAAGACGGCGTCCCAGTCCGCCTCGATCGGGGGGCGCTCGCCGATCTTCCGCGTCGTCGGATGGCCGAGGGCGTCGACGTGCTCGTTCTCGCAGACGCGGACCAAGCGCGCCGTCATCGCGTCCCTCGACAGCCGGAAGTGCGCGTGGACCGACGCGATGACGAAATCGAGCCGCGCGAGAAGCGCGTCGGGCACGTCGAGATCGCCGTGCGGACCGACGTTCGCCTCGATACCGGTGAGCACTCGAAACCCTTCAAGGTGTTCGTTCAACTTCGCGATCTCGTCAATCTGCCGGTTTAGATCGTCCGGGGTCAGTCCGCCGATCACCTCGGCGAACTTGGCGTGATCGGTGATCGCAACGTACTCGAGCCCGCGCGACTGTGCGGCGGCGATCATCCCTTCGAGCGACGCGTTCCCGTCCGACCAGTCCGTGTGGACGTGCAGGTCGCCGCGTACGTCGGCGCGCTCGACGAGGATCGGGAGCCCTCCCTTCTCCGCCGCCTCGATCTCGCCCCGGTTCTCACGCAGCTCCGGAGGGACGAGCGCGAGGCCCAACCTCTCGTAGATTTTTCCCTCGTCCTCGCCCGCGAGACGACGCTCTCCTTCATCGAACAGACCGTACTCGTTCAGCTTCCAGCCGCGGGCGACCGCCCGCTTCCGCAGGGCGACGTTGTGATCCTTCGAGCCGGTGAAGTACTGCATCGCGGCGCCGAACGACGACGCAGGTACGATCCGCAGGTCGACCTGGATTCCGCTCGACAGCCGGGCCGACGACTTCTTCGCTCCGCGGGAGAGGACCTCGTCGACCTCGGGGAGGGAGACGAACGCATCGGCCGCCTCACCCGCGTCCTCCGGCGTCGATGAGACCGAGAGCAGGTCGAGATCGCCGATCGTCTCTCGCCCCCGCCGGAGCGAGCCAGCGACTTCGATTCGGTCGAAGCGACCGGACCCGCGAAGCCGATCGATCAGATCGGCCGCGAGAGGGAGGGCCTCGCCGAGGAGGATCCGCCCTGCGGCGCTCTGCGTCTCGGCCAGCCCGCGGAGGATCCTCGCCTCCGTCTTCGCGCCGAGTCCCTCCACACCGCGGATCTCGCCGCCGCGCGCCGCGCGCTCCAGATCGGCAAGATCGCGAACGCCGAGCGCCTCGTAGAGGAGCTTCGCCGTCTTCGGCCCGACGCCCTCGACCTGGGTCAGCGCGTACAGGTCGATCGGAAGCTTCTCCTTCAGCTCGTCGTGATACCTCAGCCGTCCGGTTTCGACGATCTCGGCGATCTTCTTCGCGATCGCCTCACCGACGCCGGGGAGCTTCGCGTGCCGACCGTCCGCGACCAGATCCTCGATCGGCTCGGCGAGCGACTCGATCGTCTGCGCCGCTCGGCGGTAGGCCTGCGGCTTGAACGCGACGCCGTCGAGAGCGAGCAAGTCCGCGATCTCGTGGAGGATCCGCGCGACCAGCTCGTTTCTCACCGAACCTCCCGTCCGATCCCTTTCCGCTACAGCGGCCGATCGAGGAACTCTGCGCTCGGGACGTAGCCGAGCGAGCGCCACGCGGCCCGTCCCACCTCGTTCCCCGCACCGACGTGCACCTGAACGCTCGAGCAACCCGCCTCGCGGAGGTATCCCGACGCGTCGATCTCCAGTTCCCGAAGGACGCCGCGGCGGCGGCACGCCGGATCGACGTACGCCTGCTCGAGGATTCCTTGCCCCCGCGACGCGCGAAACGCAACCAGGACCCCAACCGGTGCTCCGTCGATCCGCGCGAGGAAGACCGCCCGATTCGCATCCTCGAGGAACTCGTCGACCCGCGTCGCCAGGCGCCCCTTCGGAGCAACCGCCCCGGACGTCTCCGCCTCCATCGCCTCGAACAGGGCGAGCACCTCGTGATGCTCGTCCGACCCCGCCGCCTCGACCTCGACGGCGACGTCTCGTTCGATCGGCTCGGCGTAGCGCTCCTCGATCCAGCCGACGGCGAACTCGACAAGATCGGCCGCGGCGAAAAGGTGGCACTGCGCGGCCCCGACCGGCCCGACCGCGCCGCGTCCCTCCTTGAGGTAGTCCCGGACGATCGTCTCGAACATGCCGCCCGGGCCGAACCACGGAAGGCAGTTGTTCGTGTCGAACTCCTCGATCTCGACCCACTCCTTCCGTCCGTTCCGGAGGATCGGGGCCCAGTAGCGAACGACCCCTTTCTCCGGCACGTCGGCCAGGTGCTCCGCGTGGTGGAGGAGCGTCACGCTCTCGAGCGGCGAACCGAGGAGGAGAACCTTCCCGCCAAGCTCGCAGAGCTTGGCAAGGGGGGATCGTTCACCCATCCCATACTGCAACGGATGGTCACTGATGAGCCCTTCCGCCAGCGGTCCGACCGCGGCGAACGAGCTGTCCGGATGCGCACTCCGACGCGCGCCCGGCCACCCGCGCAGGATCTCGGCCAGAACGCCCCACGATCCCACTGCGTGCGCCGTCGCCGGGTCGTACGCCGGCCAGAGCTCGGCGAGCTGCGGCGGGAGGGCAGGAAGCCCGAGGGTCACGTCGTAGGGCGAGCCGTCCCAGCCGACGTACGTCATCAGCGTTCCCCGCTCGCCGACAGCGTCGAACAAGCTGTGCAGCACCTGGTCCGGACCGCCGACGATCCAACCGATCGCGGAGACGGCCGCGTTCAGCATCACGACGTCACCCGCCGCCACCCCCAGCTGTCGGACGCCGGCCGCGATCTGAGCTCGCGTGACGAGGCCGGGCGCCCGCGAACCGCCGCATCGTCCCACGTCGCGATCAGCCCCCGTGGAGCTGCGCGAAGCGGCGGAAGGACCGATCGTAGGTCCGCTCGACCTCGGGCGGGAAACAGCAAGCGGGGAGCTCGTCGTGCGCCAGGTGGTACCGCAGACACTCGCAGCAGCTCCCTTTTCGCGGACAGCCGGGATAGGTGCACGGGCACCGATCCCGGTTCGATTCCAGATTGGAACAACTGATCATGGCTCGACTCCTCTCGGCGAACTCCTCTCATGGTAGCACGAGCTCGGCGGTACGACCCGGGTTCCCGAGTATCATCACGGTGGGACGAAACGCGAAAGGAGAGGCGGAGGCGATGACGAAGAGACCCGAGAAGACTTGGGATGTCCTGATCGTCGGCGGAGGGCCGGCGGGCGCGACCGCGGGCCTCTACGCCGCCCGTGCGGGTTGGTCGACGGCGATCCTCGACAAGGGGCTGACCGCGGGAGCGCTCGGAATGAGCACCAAGATCACGAATTTCCCGTCCGTCACCGACTCGATCTCCGGCGGGGAGCTGGTCGAACGAATCCGGGCTCAGGCCGTCGGGTTCGGCGCCACGATCTTGCCGGGGCGGATCACGGCCGCTGCGCTCTCCGAGACGTCGAAGACGCTGTTCGCCAGCGAGAAGCTCTTCCGCGGCCGGGCCGTCGTCGTCGCTACTGGATCGATGGGAAGAGATCCTTCGATCCCCGGGGAGGCGCGACTGATCGGTCGGGGCGTCTCGTACTGCGCCACGTGTGACGCCGCCTTCTTCGACGGCGAGTCGGTCGCCGCGATCGGCAACACGGACGAAGCCATCGAGGAGGCGCTCCACGCCGCGCGGTTCGCTCGACGCACCTTCCTCCTCTGTCCAACCGACCGGTTCCGCGCCGACTCCGCGCTCGTCCGACAGGCCGAGGAGCACGAGGGGATCGAGATTAGGTACGCGTCTCACGTCCGCGAGATTCGCGGCGACCAGCTCGTCGAAAGCGTGACGATCGAGGCCGACGGGAGCGAGGAGACGCTCGAGGTCGCCGGCGTGTTCGTCTATCTCCAGGGGGCCCGCCCGATCCTCGACTTCCTCGGAGGGCAGCTCGACGTCACGGAGAGCGGGTGTCTTTGGGTCGACGACATGCTTCAGACGAGCGTCCCCGGGGTATTCGCAGCGGGGGACGTCCTCTGCAAGCACATCAAGCAGGCGGTCATCGCCGCGGCAGAGGGGGCGCGGGCGGCCATCGCGGCCGACCGATACCTTTCCGGCCGCCCCGCGCTCAAGCCCGACTGGGCGTAGACGGCGACCGGGAACCTGCGGAAGGGCCGGAGACTGGTTTCCCGGAGGGATTCGCGATGAGCACTCCGATGTCCGACGAGGAGCTTCTCCGCGCGTGTCAGGTCGAGACATTTCGCGCGCGCGGTCCCGGCGGTCAGAACGTGAACGTTCGCGACACGGCCGTCCGGATTCGCCACCTGCCTACGGGGATCGTCGTCTCCTGCCAGCGGGAGCGAAGCCAGCTTCTCAACAAGCGGATCGCGCTCGCCGAACTCCGACGCAGGCTGGAGAAGCTCGAGAAACCAGCCCGCCCACGCATCCCGACATCCACGCCTCGAAGCGTCCTTCGCCGGATCCGGGAGGCGAAGCGACGCCGAAGCGAGAAGAAGTCCCTTCGGAAGAAGCCGGAGATCCCCGAGTAGGATCGGCTCGCCGGTGGGAGGCGGCGTTGTCGCAATCCGTGCGTTCGCCTATCCTCCGCCGCATGGCACGAAGGAAACGCTACGGTACGTTCGCCGTCCGCATCTACCGCGCGCTGATCGACCCGCTCCTCTCGCCGCTTCGACCGAAGATCGTCCGGATCTGCCGGGAGGCTGGCGCTCGGAACGTCCTAGACATCGCCTCGGCGACAGGAGCCCAATCCCGGGCACTCGGCCGCGCCGGGATCCGCGCGACCGGGATCGACCTCTCCGAGGAGATGGTCCAGATCGCGCAGCGCATCGGCGGACGGAACGTACACCACGTGCGCGGCTCGGCCTACGATCTCCCGTTCGAGGACGGCTCGTTCGACGCAAGCCTTCTTCTCCTCGCGCTCCACGAACACACCGAAGCTGAGCGAGTCGCGATGCTTTCCGAGGCCCTCCGCGTGGTGCGTCCCGCGGGATGCCTGATCCTCGCCGACTACACCCCACCGAGGCACACAACTCTGCACCTGCCGTGGCAGGTGATTCGGCTGATCGAGGGGACCGCCGGCCCGGAGCACAGCGCCGGGTTCCGCGACTTCGTCTCGCGCGGTGCCCTCGACGGGCTGATCGACCGGAACCGCCTCGGCGTCCTCGCCCGGACGAAGGCCCTCTTCGGCTCGATCGGGATCGTCAGCGTCGCCCCGCCGGACGCCGGGACACCTTGAGATACGCCTGTCTCGACAGCTTCTCTCTCGTTTGACGCGGAAGAAAGAGAAGATGTACGCTCCGTTGTAGACGTGCGACGGAATCCGGTGTTTCCGTTCGAAGGAGGAGCGAATGAAGCCCGACACGGTCGGATGGCTGAACCGCGTGCGAGAATCCGTCTCTAGAATCAGTCCGGCGAGTTCGATCGGCACCTACTGCATCGCTTCGTCCGTCGTCATCCTCTGCCTGCTCCTCGTGCTCGTTCCTTCCGCCCTCGCCGGCGCAGCGTCGGTCAAGGTGATCCTGCCGTTGGCCGCGCTCGCCGGCGCGCTCGGCGCGAGCATTCACATGCTCACCTCGTTCTCGGTGTTCGCCGGGCAGAAGGAGCTGCGCAAGGAGTGGGCGTGGTGGTACTACCTTCGCCCCCTGATCGGTGCAAGCCTCGGCGCGCTCTTCGTCCTCGCGCTGGAGGGGGCCGGCGTCGGTGGCGAATCCGCGCAAGTCGACCCCGCAACGCACCTCGCGGTCGCGGGACTCGCGGGCCTCTTCTCCAAGCAGGCGATCGAATGGCTGAAGGAGCTGTTCGACCGCGTTCTGAAAGGCTTCACGAAGAGGGAAACGGACGGCGCCAAGCCCGCGCCGGAGGAGCCCAAGGTGCAGCCGTCAGAGGAGCAACGCCGCCCGGCGAAGTCGGCGGCCACCGCGATCTGGCTCGCTTCGTTCGTCGTCGTGTTCGCGTTCGTCCTGATCCTCATGCCGGCGGTCGCGAGCGGGAACGGGTGGTTCTGGTCCCGAGCCGCGCAGGTCTCGGAAGGCGCGACGGAAATGCAGTTCCTGCTCACGATGGCCCTGTGCGCGATGATGGGTTCACTCGCGTCCATGCCGGTCACTCGATCGCTTCGAGCGCGGCGGGTCGCAACGTCGTCGGACACAGACTGCCTTTGGCCAGCCGCGCTTCGACCGTTCGTCGCGGCCTCTCTCGCGATCCTCGTCTACTTCCTGAGTCGAGGATTCCTGTTCCACGAGCTGCCGATCGGGACGAAGGCCTACGCATTGACGTCGGCGGCCGTCCTCGTGGGGCTGTTCACGAATCAAGGGATCTCCTGGCTTTCAGGGATCGCAGACACTCTCTTCCAGAAGGCGCCCTTCGAGGAAGGAAGGGATAGGTAGAGGCCTGGCGCGTCGGGTCCGGTGCACTCGTCAGACCTCGAAAGCCTTCGGCAGGTCGTTTCCCATCTCAACGTATTCGGCGACGTCCTTCAAGGAGGGAACGACATTCGAGAGCCGCTTCTCCCGATTAACCGAGCGAAGTCTCTCGTGGAGTTCTCCGGGATCCCACTCCGCCAGCGCCGCGATGTCTTCCGCCCCGCTCTCGTAGAGCAACCGCACGAACGTCCTGCCCCTCCCGCGGATCCGCGCGAGGTCGGAGGCCGCACGAGGCACGTGAGATCCTCCACCGAGATCCCGGCTGTTTGGGCGAGGCTCCGACGATCCGCCGGCGCTAGCCCGGCAGCCGATGCGGGAACGTCCCGTAGGCGGCCCGCTCGCCGAGCTCCTCCTCGATCCGCAGAAGCTGGTTGTACTTGGCGGTCCGGTCGGTCCGCGCCGGGGCCCCGAACTTCGACTGCCCGGTGTCGAGCCCGACGACCAGATCGGCGATGAACGCGTCCTCCGTCTCTCCGCTCCGGTGCGAGACGACGACGCTCCATCCGGCCCCGCTCGCCATCCGGGCGGCCGTGATCGCCTCGGTGACGGTGCCGATCTGGTTCACCTTCAACAGGAGCGAGTTCACCGAGTGCTCCTCGATCCCGCGCTTCACGCGCTCGGCGTTCGTCACGAGCAGGTCGTCGCCGACGAGCTGGATCCGCCCGCCGAGACGCTCGGTCAGCCGTCGCCAGCCGCCCCAGTCCTCCTCGTGCATCCCGTCTTCGATCGAGATGATCGGGAAGCGGCCAACGAGCTCCTCGTAGAAGTCGACGATCCCCGCGCTGTCGAGGGTCGTCTCGCCGATCCGGTAGTCCCCGTCGTGGAAGAACTCGGAGGCCGCGCAGTCGAGACCGAGGAAGACCTTCCCCGCGTAGCCGGCCGTCTCGATCGCCTCGAGCATCAACTCGAGCCGCCGCGCCATCGACGCGATCGGGGGCACGAAGCCGCCCTCGTCGCCGAGGTGCGTCCCGGCCACGCCGCACTCCGCCTTGATGATCTTCCGCAGTGCGTGGTAGATCTCGCTTCCCATCCGGATCGCCTCGGCGAACGACTCCGCCCCGACGGGAAGAAGCATGAACTCCTGCGGATCGTCCTCGAGGCCGGCGTGCTTGCCGCCGTTGATCACGTTCATCTGCGGAATCGGAAGCGTCACGCCGTCGGAGCCGGCGAGTTCCGCGAGGTACGCGTAGAGCGGGAGGCCGTTCGCCGCCGCGCCGGCCTTCGCCGCCGCCAACGAGACGGAGAGGATCGCGTTCGCGCCGAGGTTCCCCTTGTTCTCGGTCCCGTCGAGCTCGAGGAGGATGGTGTCGATCGCCTTCTGGTCCGCGGCGTCCGCCCGGAAGAGGGCCGGCGCGATGATCGCGTTCACGGCGTCGACCGCATCGAGCACGCCCTTCCCGCCGTAGCGAGTTCCGCCGTCCCGCCGCTCGACCGCCTCGAACGTCCCGGTCGACGCGCCGGATGGGACCGCGGCGCGGAATCGCCCGCCCTCGGTCGTCAGGTCGGCCTCGACCGTCGGGTTTCCCCGCGAGTCGAGGATCTCTCGCGCCACGATGCTCGTGATCTTTCCGCTCATGATGTCCTCCGTTTCCGATTCTCCAACCGGCGATTGTAGCGGACGCGCGCTACATCCTCAGGTTGGCGGAGGCAGACGAGTCGGCGATCGAGTGGGCCGTCAGAGAGGCTAGACGGCCTCGGCGACCTTCGCGAGACCCATCACTTCGAGGACCCGACGGAAGCGCGGATCCGATCGGTCCGGCCCGAAGGTCGGCTCGGTCGGAATGCTCACGAGGAGCGGATCGTGAACGGCCATCGCGTCGTCGAGACGCTCGTACGCGGCGTCGGCATCGCCGAGTCGGAAGAGGATCATCGCCGACGCCGTGTGCCGCTCGAGCGTCCGCTCGAATCCGGCCAGTTCGACGAGGCAGCCCCTCGCCTCCGCCTCGTCCCCCGCGGCCGCCGCGACCAGCCCGCGCAGCACCACGCGCCAGAAATTCAGCCCCGGCAGCGACGCCTTCCCGGTCTTCGAGGCCTCTTCCAGGATGCGGCGCGCGTCCTCGATCCGGTCCGCATCGACGTAGGCGAACGCGAGCATCAGGTCGCTCCACGGCTTCGCCCGCTTCTCGTCCCGCAAGCGTTCGAAGACCTCGATCGCTTCCGACGTCCGCCCGGCGGCGCGGAGGATCTGCGCCGCTCGATCGAGCACGTGGCTCGACTCCGGCGCGATCGCCCGCGCCTTCCTCACGTCGGCCAGCGCCTCGGCTTCCTTCCCGAGGACGAGCCACAGCTGGGCGCGCCCGACCAGCGCCTCGGCGTTGTTCGGGTTTCGCTCGAGGGCCGCGGCCAGCGTCTCCTCGGCGCCGCACCAGTTCCACAGCGTCATCTCGGCCATCGCGAGGTCGGCGTAGGTCCCCTCGTAATCCGGCTCGAGCTCGATCGCGCGGGCGAGGTGCTCGCGCGCCTCCTCGTGCCGGCCCATGTCGGAGAGGATGCTGGCGACGTTCAGGTGCATGACGTGCGCCATCGGATCGAGCTCGATCGCCTTCAGCGCGTGATCGAGCGCCTCCTCGTAGCGCATCTGCGCGTGAAGCGAACCCGAGTACCACTGGCGCGCCGTCGCGTAGCTCGGATTGAGCCTCACCGCTTCCTCGAACTCCTTCTCCGCTGCCTCGGCGTTCCCCTTGAAATGGAGATACGCGATTCCGAGGGACGCGTGCGCCTCTGCGAGATCCGGGTCGAGCTCGATCGCCCGCTTCGCGGCGTCCTTCGCCTTCGGGAGAGCGACCTCGTTCCGCTCGTACCCGTGATTCGCGAGGACCGAGTAGCAGTCCGCAATCCCTGAGTGGGCCTTCGCGAAGTTCGGATCGGCCTCCAGCGCCCGCTCGAAGTGCTCGAGCGCCTGCAGAATGCCGGTCCGCGTCCTTCGGCTCCAGAAGTGCCTTCCCTTCAGGTACTCGGTGTACGCGTCGAGCCGATCGGTCGGCCGTTCGACGGTGCCGGCATCGACCGCCGCCTTGAGCAGGGTCTTCAACCCGTTGGCGACCTCGGTCGAGATCTCCGACTGAATCTCGAAGACGTCTGCAAGCTCGCGATCGTAGCGCTCGGCCCAGAGGTGCTCCTCGGTTTCGACGTCGATCAGCTGGATCGTGATCCGGACCCGTTCGCCCGCCTTCCGGACACTCCCCTCGAGGATCG